>Ga0307509_10009539_pt1 | contig 12098 bp, 9 predicted proteins | sample 10_EM_MG_FD_202245 | JGI IMG/M metagenome (GOLD analysis project Ga0307509, IMG submission 202245) | Populus trichocarpa ectomycorrhiza microbial communities from riparian zone in the Pacific Northwest, United States - 10_EM | ecosystem: Host-associated > Plants > Roots > Unclassified | place... | reverse complement strand
TGCCTGCAAATGTATATTTTTGTTATCGTATAATTAAATAAAAAATAAATTTTAATAAAAAAAGTTATTAAACCTGGTTTTATCTATGTTGTGGGTTATAAATTGAATAAGTTAACTTGGTGAATTTAAAATATCATCATTTTAATATTAAAAAAATATTAAAATTATACTGTTCAGAAAAAAATCAAATTATATTTTAAATCAATGATATCTAAATTATATAATATCAATGTCTAGTTTAATTAAAAAACTTATCCAGAGTCAATGAATCACCATTGGCTGGACTGGATTCAGTACGACAGTTAAAAAATTATTCACCGCGGCGTGCGGAAAATTAATTAGTTTGTTGGGCAAAATATGAACGTAGGAAAGGACAGATTCACTCAGCCAAATCTTTACAGTCATGTCCCATGTCTAATTCCCCCCTTCAATGTTACAATTCAACTCCATTATTATATTCGCTTTCCTGAAATAGTCATGGTAGTTTTAAAAATAACTATATTTTGGGGCGAATAAATATATAGGTAAGGATGAATAAAAAAACCGATTAAACCAAGAAAATTAGAAAAAAAATAACTAAAAAAACTGAACAGTGAAAAAAAACCAATTAAACCGATTAAAATTTTAAAAAAACCAACCGGTTCCATTTCGGTTTTATAAGCCTGAAACCGAAAAAACCGAACCGAACCAAACCCAAACAAAAAAAAAAGAGAAAAAACCAAGCCAAACCGATTTGAACCGGTTTTTGTTCTAAAAATTCGAACCGAACCGAAACCAGTCGGTTTGAACCGGTTTCGGTTTTTTTTTAAATTCGGTTTGGTTATTTTTTTATTTATAAAAACCGAATCGAACAAAAAATAATAACCCCTATATACAAGTACATTTATTGAGAGGATCATCAAATGAAATAGCTATCAAAATATAAGATTAATGGCTATTATTATAATAATAGATTAATTCTCAATTTTTTTATTTACGAGTAAACTTTATTCTTAAATATATATATTAAATTTCTAATCTATTATTCTGAAAAAAAATTCAGAATAAACCATCAAAATTAGTCAACATGAGCCCTCCATTTATATGGATTCTAAAAGTATTTTTAAAATAAAAATAATCATGTACAAATCAAAACTTTCAAATACATGCATCTTTTCTCTATACACACACACACACACACAAAATATAAACATTAAACTTTTATTATTACCATAATTCCTCAACTATAAATATTCGGATATATATATAACACAAGATAGATGATGGTTATTGTAATTAAATACTTTTTTAATTACTTGAATTTGTAACTAAATAAATCGAAGAAAGACAAACATCCAAATATTAATAATTGTTGACGAGTAAAAAAATCCAAGTACATTTTCAGGCAAATGTAGAAAAAGGTTATCCATATTCTTATTGATAAATTCATAAAAAAAATCCCATAGCATACTTTAAAATTTCAACCCAATCTAACAAAACTCCATCATTATTATTATTATTATTATTATCATCATTAATAATATTTTTTAAAAAATATTATTACTATTAAAAAGAAACCATAAATTTAATTAGAAGAGATACTAATAATCATAAAAATAAGAATAAGAATAAGAATAATCATAACAATAATAATAATAAAAAAATCATGTTCTTTGGGTATGACATACACTTCCAAACTCAAGTAACATGAGTCTGGCACCGCTGCCAAACCTTAGCTTATAGGGTTCGGTCGTGCCACGCCCAAGTTCCTCGGCCAGACCCAAGTTCTTTGGGTATGAAATCACCTTCCAGACCCAAGTAACTTGGACTGGCGCCCCAGCCAGACCCAAGTTTATGGGGTCTAGCTCCCTTAATAATAATAAAAATAAAAATATTTATAATATTATTAAACTTGTCTTACCCAAGTTCTTATAGTTTTTAATCCTTTCAAATCAAATTTATAGTTTTTTTTAATAGTAATAATATTTTTTTTCAAATTTATTAGTGATAATAATAATAATAATAATAATAATAATAATTTTTTAATTTTACCCTTCAAATCAAATCTATAGTTTTTTTCCAGAACCAAGCAACTTGGGTCTGGCATTCCGGCCAAGCCCAAGGCTCTTGGGTTTGTCATGACTGTCAAACCCAAGTCGCCTGGACTTGGTGGGTTGCCAAGTCTAACTTGAATATTAAAACGTTCACAAATATAACTTTGAACTGCCATTACAATAACAATTTATATTGTTTATGAATCAACCCACAACAACGTGCGAGCCATCTATCTAGTTATATACTAAGAGGGCAATGCATTTCACTATAACAATGAACAATGAGTGAGATACAAGGCCCTTTCTACTTGATCCTCAAATTTTTTGAAGAATTCTTTTTTATTCTTTTTAATTATATTCTCTAACATGGCATTTAGTATGTATTAGACTTTATAATTTGTTTCTATTTACTTTATATAGAGTTATCCCGGGCTTATGACTCGAGTCGCGAGTTAATCGTGTTGACTCAAATCACTTTTTTTTCTTTTTTAATTATTTTTTCCTCAACTTCATCCTTTAATGTTGGATTGATTGCGAGTTAGACTTCATAATTATTTGATTTGCTTTTTATAGGGTTATCACTGTCTCAAAATCCGAGTCATGAGTTTTGCATGTTAGCCAAGTTGACTCAGGTTTTTTTTTATCATTTTTTAATTTAATATTTTTTTTTCAATTTTATCCTTCAACATTAAGTTGATTGAAAATTAGACAATATAATTTTTTTCAATTTGCTTTCTATGGAGTTATCTCAGTCTCTTAACCCGAGTTTGACAGGTTAACCCGGGTTGACTTGGGTCATTTCTTTGTTTTTTTTATTTAATTTGTTTTTCAATTTAATCCTTCAACATTGGGTTTAAGAATTGAGTTTTATAGTTTTTTTTTGTTTTTTTTTCTATTGGGTTATCATGATTTTATGACCCAAGTCACGGGTTAGGCCGATTGACTTGTTCCCTCCCTTTTTTTAGTTGATTTTTAAAAAAATTTCATCCTTCAATATTGTGTTGATTGAGAATTAGGCTTCATAATTTATTTTGTTTTTTTTTTATGAGGTTATCCCGGTCTCATGACTCGGGTTACGAGTTTGGTCAATTAACTTGAGAATTTTTTGTGTTCTTTTTTTAATTGATTTTTAAAAAAACTTTTATCATTCAGTATTGGGTTGATCGAAAATTGAGTTTTATAATTTGATTTGATTTGCTTTCTATGAGTTATACCGGTTTTATGATCTAGGTTTGACAGGTTGACTCGGGTTGACTCGACTCATTTTTTTATTTGAGGTTTGTTTACAATTTCATCATTCAATATTTGGTTGATTGAGAATTGAGTTTAATAAAAAAAAAAATTTCTATAAAGTTATTAGGATCTCATGACTTAAGTAGAGGATTTGATAGGTTAACTCGAGTTGATCCGACTCGATCTAATATGTTGTCATGTTAATATTAAAAAAAATATGGTGATTATTTTTTTAGCAAACTATATTTTTATCGATTATTTGGGTTCTTTTTAGACATGTAAAGTTGACCAGATCACATCATATCAATCCTCTTATAATTTAATTTTTTTTTCTGCTAAAAAACATCTTAACAATGATAATTTTTTACATCCATTTTTTTTAATCTAGTATACCCTAAATCTCTACCTTTTGACATGAAAAGATAATCTTTTCCTTTTATAAATAAAATTTCAAAAGAGACATAAAGTAAAGAAAAAAAAACACGAAAAATTTTATAGTGTTCATGGACTAATTAATGATATCTTATTAGTTACCCTTTGCTTTTGAATCAACGAAGCACTCTGTTAGTAGAGAAGTTTGATTTCATAAGAGAAGAAGGTTGGAAATGAATACGCCTGGTTCTTGAGACAGGAAAGGGGTCTACGTTCTGGCATGAATATCAGTTTCAGTTCATGTTCATCCCAATCTCTCTTAAGAAAAAAGCCTTCTCAATCGCCCTAGGATGAAGAAGAAGCTACTTTCAGACTGTGTGCCCTTTCCTTTTCTTTGCTAACCACGCTGAGGGCTCGAACCTTAGTTCTGAACTCACATTAAAGAAAGAGATAGACACAAAGATAAGATAGAAAATGAAACACATGACCCATTAAAAATAATAAAAATATAATCACTTATGATTTCTTTTTATACTTGTATTTATTTTTTTAAAAAATAAATCCAATGAATAACACTTTAAAGGTTTTTTCTTTAAAAAAAGACTATTCCCTTTTCCAATTTCAAGGAAGATCCTCTTTGCATGCCACGCAGAGGAAAACACCTCTCCGCACTCACTGACACTGGATTACTTAATCACTTAAATTAATATTCGTCCCGCATTACCCTTTTTGTAATAACCCTTTATCAAAAAGACAACTCTCTCCACCCCCAACAGTCCAATCCTCAGACAAAAACCGAGGACACTATCGTCATCTCGAACTCACAACTACAGAACTAAAGTAAGTTGGTTGTAATAATATATTTCTTCATACAGTCTCATAAAAACAAAACAAAAAAAGGTCAGTAAATAAATATTATAAAGTCACACTTTTAATTTATTGCTTTGCTTCTTCTTTTTTCCTTATTACCTTAAAAAGAACAATTATTTTAGGTTCTTACCGCTCTGTTTGGCGCGTATATAATAAACCACCAACAGCATAACGCCCATTAAAGAAGAGATCAAACAACAACTATCGCTCTAGCGAGAGAAAAAGTGAAAGCAAAGGCACAGAATCCATAAACCTCCCTAAAAAAACAGAATACCAAACACTGTCTCTCTCTCTCTCTCTCTCTCTCTCTCTCTCTCTCTCTGTATGTGTTTTTCCTTGAAAAATCCAAAAAACAAAAACATCTAATCAGTTTATTTTTACTTTCTATCTCTAGAAGCAGAAACTATAACGCAGGAACGGTTTCTCTCATTGATCGGTGTCTCATTTTGTAACTGCAAAAAAAAGAACCGCAGAAACTTGCTTGTTTTTCACTTGTGTTTCCGTCCGGTTCCGATAAGTTCGGGGTTGGTCCGTAGGAATGGACCGGTACGGTCGGGGGCAAGAAGGCTCACAATCCGATCCGGCACAAGAATGGACGGGTTCAGGACAGGAAACCGGACTTGAAGGTAACCTACATTAATTCAATGTTTACTTAATAATGATCTGTTTTTGTTGAGTTTGATTACTTATGTTTGGCGTGGTTGATGTAGAGGGTGTTTGGCAATTGGAAATAGGGGAAACAGAATCGGAATACCCGGAAAGACCTAATGAGCAAGATTGCATGTATTACTTGAGGACCGGGTTTTGCGGGTACGGAGCTAGGTGTCGGTATAATCATCCACGTGACCGGACTGCGGTAATTTTGACTGACTTAATTGAGTTTCAAATGATTTGTATTTAGTAATTAGGTTTGATCTTGTGGCTTTTGGAATTGTGATTGGAGGAGGGTTAGTTTTGTAATTTTGTTAAATGTGGAGGAGGAGGTCTTGGCTTGCTTTGTGGTGGTGTTATGGTAAGATCCGTATGGTTTGATTGTGGTAGTTGATGTTGTTTTCAGGTATTGGGAGCTGCGAGGGCTGATGGAGGGGAGTTTCCTGAACGAGTGGGCCAGCCTCTTTGCCAGGTACACGACTTCACTGGTTTCGAATGATTACTGTGATTGCTGTGTATGCAAATGGTTGATTGTGGACAATGTGTGTTCATTAATGATAATTTCGGCCAAGTGAGTGCTGATGCAATGTCTATTGATTACGTTACATAACGCTGTGTCCATCTCTTACTGAATGAATTGTAAATTCTTTCACTGAATTAGGACCTTTGCTGATTAGCTATGCCTTTGGTTTGGTTTAGTTTGATGTTTCATGGGATTCCTGGTTGTACTGATCAAACTGTTCTTACTTTATTTGCAGTATTATATGCGGACAGGGACATGTAAATTTGGTGCTTCCTGCAAGTACAACCATCCTAAACAGGGAGGCAGTTCTGTTAGACCCGTGTCACTAAATTATTACGGATACCCATTACGCCTGGTCTGTATATCTTAACTTTGGCATTCAAGATTTATGCCTTTGATCATGTTGGTCTTTTTTGTACTGAGTATGAAGTCAAGTTTGCTGATTCCTTGAGTTTAATTAACAACAGGGTGAAAGGGAATGTACATACTACATTAAAACAGGGCAGTGTAAGTTTGGGGCAACATGCAAATTCCACCATCCACAGCCAGCTAACATGCAAATTCCAGCACAATCACTGGCTCCACAAGTTGCATCGGTGCCTGCCCATACTTTATATCGTACAATGCAATCTCCGTCTGTTCCTTCATCTCAACAGTATGGTGTAATGGTTGCAAGGCCTCCTCTGCTACCAGGCTCCTATGTACAAGGTCCTTATGGTCCCGTGTTGCTTTCCCCAAGCTTAGTTCCCTATCCAAGTTGGAGTCCATACCCGGTAGGTCAATGGAAATTCCTCTATTTCATTAGATTTTGACTAATCTACTTCTATTCATTTTGAGTTGCAATCTCTCCTGGTGCAGGCACCTGTAAGTCCAGTAGCCTCTCCTAATGCTCAGCCTGCTGTTGGCTCAGGATCAGTCTATGGAATATCACCACTATCTCCTTCTGCACCTGCTTATACAGGAGCATATCAATCCATACCTACTGCAAAAGGTCCTTCTAGCAGTTCCCAGAAGGAACACGTGTTTCCAGAGAGACCTGGCCAGCCAGAATGTCAGTATTACATGAAAACTGGCGATTGTAAATTCGAATCCTCGTGTAGATATCATCATCCCCCAGAATTGGTCACATCAAAAACAAATGTTGTTCTTAGCCCCATGGGCCTTCCTCTACGCCCAGTAAGTATTTTTCTTAAAAATACCTCATGTCAGGGCATGGATTTCTAGTTTGTTACTTGCTAAAATTGCAAAATGTTATAATTAATCAGACCTCTAGTGATTGTTGCTTGCTACATATCATTTATGACTGGTTTGGTGGAGGTCATTAAAACAACATTTTCTGAATTTATGAATGTATATTTGTTTTGAGCGATGCAATCATAATGCTGCAATTGTATACTTGCTCTTTCTTTCTCTATCTTTTCCCTTCTTCATTTTCCTCAGAGAAATTCTGACCTTCCTTTTGGTAGTTATTTTTTTCTCATTAGAGTCTTAGTGAAACAAAGTTCATTTCACATGGTTAGAACCTTGAATCTTCTGACTCAACTCTGGCATACACCTGCCTGCCTCCAGTATGATATTTTTGAGATCTTATCAGAGTAGGTGATTATGTGGAACTTGCCCTTGATCTCTGGATGCTTTTTTGGAGGTCCATCTGCACCACATCGTTAGTGAGGCTTTTCACTTCAGTTTTATTTCTTGAAATAGCTGTTCTTTTGCCTTGGGATGCTGGTGCGCCATGTGAGAATGATATTTTGACAGTGGAAGTTTTTCAGTGGCATGTTGTTCTGTAGATTGCATCTGTCATGCATGTATAGAACTTTACCATTTATGCTTGTGTAGTTGAAATACAAGTAGCAACATTGCTTCCTTAATTCTCTCTATGGGATATTTTAACTTAATAAGAAAGTAGGAGGGTCTATTCCCATTATATGGCAGCCTTTTTCCACCCATTAAACTGGATAGTTTTTCAGGTTCACAGCTTTTGCAGTTGAGTATTGCGTGGAATTAAGCTGCAATGTCATGGGAATGGATCTTTTCATAGAAATTTTTATATTCTGGCCTAGTTCAAAATAATATTATATCTTTAATTAGTGTTAAGCTGAAAAACAATCCAACCAGCTTTTGAGTCTAACGAACAACATTTAATATCTGGATTGCAGTCTTCACTTCACCTTCCTGCTTTATAGGGTAATTCCATGTTTTATTTTCCGGGAACTTCTTTCTAAACTTTCTTCATTGCTCATCATACTCTTCTGGATGCTGTTTCTTTGTTCTTTACCAATTATTTCTGATTTATTTCAACATTATTTGGGAGATAATATGTGCTAGCCTTCCTTTCTGTCTCCTGATCAGTCACATATTCCGTGGCTTACCATAAGCCTGGGGCATTTTCTTTATCATCAACTAAACATGGAATTGTGGTTTACATCCTGAGATAATAGCTACTATGACACAAGTTCATCTTTGTAACCTCTTGATTATCTTTTGAATGAAAATTTTTATGCTGACATGATGTTACAAAAGCTATTATATATTTAACAGAAGAAATTTTTTTTAACAGTGTTTTGATCTTTACATACTGAGGATAGAGTCCTTGTGGGGAACGTCTCCATGTGCTGTCCAAATTGTATGTCAGGAGTGTTATTCTCAGAAACGATGAAAATCTGGAATATTTTTAGCTACTATATTTGGTTTTTGCCACTCCTCGTAGTTTTTGGGCCATTATGGGAGTTTGGAGGAGGATTATGCTCCTTTGTCTTAATGTTTTGATCTTCATCTTGCTATATGTCTAGGTTAGGGACTGCATTGACATGTTTGTTCATCCTTGTTGCTTTGTTTTCTACTTCTTAATTTGGTGGATGTGTTTGATTTGTGAATTGGGATGGAAATTTTGCCAGTATGATTCTGAAATGGATAAATTGAACTCATAAAGGCATGCTTCTACATTCTGACAGAGAGATCACAATAGAGATTAGGGCAGAGAGGTAATTGATGCATTGATGTTACAAGTTATTGTCTTTATGATGTGTACTGGACTTTGTTGCATCTCTTAAGCAGCTTTAGGGTTTTTAGGTAGTCAATTCATTTTTTTTTTGTCTTTATTCCTTGCATTTACTTATTTACTTCAGTATACTATTTTGGACTTATTTTACAAGTGGTGCTTGCTTTATTCTCTGTAATTTGCACTTGTTAGTCATTGCAACAAAGTCTGGGATCATGCTCTATGAAGACTGTTGGTGGGACTGGGTGTTGGGATTAGTTTTTTTGTCTCCAGTGTCTCAAAGTTATCTGGTCATGGTTGGAAAGGTGAGGGTTCATTGCACAGGCAAATTTGTATCGGGGGTAGAAGATTGTAAAACAGTTGTTATCATCTATTTCTTTAGCTGTCATGTCACATTTTATCATTGTTATTTAATTTTCTCATGCTGAAGCAGATCTTGTGATCGGCCTAAGAAGACTAAAATCAAAGACTTTATGTTGCCTTTACATGTTCGAACTTCTAGGTCATCATCAAAGTGAGATCGTTTTTAAATGTCAGGCCATGACATATTGATTTATGTTTCTCTTTAGGACCTATAATTTGATTGAAATTTGTAGTTTGTTCTGTAAAATGCATTAGCATCGTGTGAAGAATCGAAAGTTTTTCTGTATGGTTGGTCATTTATTTGTGTTCTTTTGCGGTTTCTTATGTCATTTTTGCTTGTGCTCTAACAATTACCCTTGTACCTATGTGTGGGTTACTTTTTAGCCTGAAAATGTCAGTATCCTGCTTTGTTAGCTGTGCATCCTCTACATGTTCATTTTGGTTCTCAAATTCCAAATTATATCATTAAGCAAGCTATATATATGTGTGTGTGTTCTTTTTTTTCCCTTTTCGATCTGGAGTAAGCCATATATAAGGTAATATCAGGGTGTGCTGTTTTGTAGGCTTCCATATGTTCATATGCTTATTTACAAGTTGAATCCCAACCTAGTACAGTATCATGCATCTGATATTCATCCATGTTAATCAGGGTGCGCCAACTTGTACTCACTACACACAACATGGACAATGCAAGTTTGGGCCTGCATGCAAATTCGACCATCCAATGGGAACACTGAGTTACAGTCCATCTGCATCTTCTCTTGCTGACATGCCAGTTGCGCCCTATCCAGTGGGATCTTCAATTGGCACTCTGGCCCCATCATCCTCATCTTCAGATATGCGGTCCAAACCCAGCAAGGACTCCAGTTCAACCAGGTTGTCTTCGTCAACAAGCACACCTAGCGGATCAGTTGGTTCAAAATATTCAAAGAGTGGACCCGCTTCTCATTCGAGCGTTCAAAAGTCAGGTCCTTAACCACCAGCAGCACCAGCACCAACACAGGGGCACGCACCTCATGCTAAGAAAAGATATTAAACAGCTCCTGCTCATTCCTCTTTTTGATCAAATTCATGAAAAACAGCATTTTTTTTTCTTGCTTCAGCCGTCAAATAGGAGGCTTTATTTTCCCAGCTCAGATGGTTCCATGATTCAGGTCTAGCATACATTAGCTCTGATAATATCTCTGTTCATATAATCTTGTGGCCATTGTTTTTTATATTCAATAAGCTATGGCCATTGCCCAAAAATCTTAGCAAACCCCGCATAGCCGTCCACTGCTCTTTCGAATAACCATGAATCTGCAGTTCCTTAAGGCAGATCTGTATCCACATCTCCTTTTTTTGGAGTCTGTTAATTTATATCCCAATCCTTTCTCAAAAATGTAAGAGAAAAATCCTAAAGCATTCTTCCTTTTACATCAGCCCTGTCTTCATGTCTATCAATTTATGATTTCTTCAAATTTGGGAACAAGCTTCCAATTTGTCTAGAAAGGAATTTGAAGGTTTCTTGTTTCCCTTCTTTTTTGTCATCTGGGGTTTATTAAAGACTTGAAGGAGGCATGCATCTCAGTGCTACCTTGCATGTGATTAGGTACACAGTTATGTTGTGACAATTGAAATGCTTGACATTTTTATTGATGGATCTATTATGAAATACAAATATATGAAGAGTCACTCAGACTGTAATAATCATTCCTCTCATTTATTCCTGTCTTTTCCCTTATTTTGTACGTGCTTTCTTTATGCATGCCATATCAGGTAAAATTTTGCTAGAGAAGAATGATTATCATCTGATTGTAACTGTAGAAATGATGGTTTCTGGAAAATTTACTGGTGTTTGCTCTCTCTCCCTCTTGTTGGTGGATGTGAGGTGAATTCAAGGCCTTGTGGGTAAGCAAAATAACACAGAATCCGAAATATTTCCGAATAATTTTGTAGTTATGCAAATTAGAGGATTATTAGTGCTGGTTAAATTAAATGGGTGTTTTGGGGTGTGATAATGGTTATTTTTTGAAGTGTTTTTTTTATTTAGAAATATATTAAAATAATATATATATTTTTTAAAATATTATTTTTGATATTTACATATATATATTCTCATCTGTATGGAGATTGTCCTTTCTTGCCATTATTGATTTTGTGGAAAACCTTTCATGGAAAGCGCAGCCCTATCATAAGTAAGAGCTACTTCATGAGCAGTGTCAAAGGTGTCAAGCCAATGCTTTTCTTTGGTTGTCGGCTCTCTAATTTCATGGTAGGGACACACTACACGATTTACAAGAAAGTTTATGTTTTTGAATTTAATTTATTTAATTGAGTTTTATTAATTAAATTTTATTTATATTGGATAATTTTATTTAGTAGACTGAGCCTAATAATTGATTATTTTAGAGTTTATTATTTATATATAACTTTTAGACATTATATTTAATTTTTGATGAATTGAAAAAAATTAATCCTACATAAATATCATTTCCTAATCTGAATTGCTTCTTCCTTTTTAAATAAATTTTACTTGGGCTATTGCCCTGTTTTTTTTTCCTTGAGTTATTTACCTTGATTTATTTTTAGAAAAATTACCCCTATTATTTTATAATTTGACCAAAATTATATGTATTTATTAAATTTTAAAAAATTATAATTTACATCGTAAATTTTATACGCACGTAAATACTTAATCAGCCTTTTAATATTTTTATCATCTTGAGAATATAGCCATCCAAGGTCAAGAGAGCTCCTAGAGACTTTGGATTTAAAAAAACTCAACACTATTTCCGACCATTGGATCGAAGAAAATGAATGACGATACGTCTGAGCTTATGGAGATTGACAAAATAAACCAGATCTTCAACAACTTTAATTCTTGAACTCGAATTAGAAAAATCAAGAACATCATAATTATTCGTTTCGAGTTCTATGATTACTGATATAATAGTTATTGAAGGCTTATATGATCGTTAATTTTAGAATCTGTAAAATTAATTGAGATGCTCGTAAACTAACCCGAACATCCACGTTAATTAAAAAAAAAAAAACCATAATTGTTCGTTAC
>Ga0307509_10009538_pt1 | contig 12099 bp, 13 predicted proteins | sample 10_EM_MG_FD_202245 | JGI IMG/M metagenome (GOLD analysis project Ga0307509, IMG submission 202245) | Populus trichocarpa ectomycorrhiza microbial communities from riparian zone in the Pacific Northwest, United States - 10_EM | ecosystem: Host-associated > Plants > Roots > Unclassified | place... | reverse complement strand
CGTACCGGATCGACGGATTCGCTGTCGTCGTCGGCGACCCGCCGCAGTTCCGCCTCGCCGGCCTCGGCGACCTGCTCGGCCGAGCGGCTGAGCCGGGTGAGCGGCACGGCCACCGCCCGGCCCACGGCCGCCACCAGGATCAGCACCGCGAGCAGCACCACCAGGGCGAGCGTGCCGACCCCGTACGCGATGGTCAGCTGTTGCCGTCGTTGCTGGGCGACCGCCGAGGTGACGTCGTCGACGAGACCCTTCTCGACGAAACCGCCGAGGACGCTGAACGACTGGAGAGCGGGGAACAGCTTGCCGAGCGGCAGCGCCGCCATCGTCTTGGCCGGGTCGTCCGCGAGCCGCTCGTCGAAGTCGGCGCCGACGCGGTCCCGGAAGGCGGTCGCCACCAGGTCGTACAGGTCGCGCTCGCGCGGGGTGGCGAAGCCGGCGAACCGGTCGAGGTAGGTCTCGTACTCGATCTCCTCCTCGCGATACCGGACGGACTGGCGCGCGACGTCGCCCCCGGCCATCATCGCGAGCACCGCGGTGCTCTCGGTGTTGGACTCGTCCAGGCGCAGCAGCGAGTCCAGGGCGATGAGCTGCCGGCCGGTGTCGGAGGTGGCGTCGGCCCGCTGGGACAGCTGGAGCGACGCGATCATGTCGTCCAGCACCGGGGCGAACTGGTCGAGCACCTGCTCCGGCGTGACGGCCCGGGAGCGTACCTGCTGCCGCAGCGCCGTCAGCTTCGCCACGTTGTCGATCTGGGCGCTCACCTCGGGCGGCACCTCGCTGCCCAGGTCCAGCCGGATGTCGCGGATCCGGTCGGTGACCGACGAGATCTGCAGGACCAGGTCGTCCTCGTCGACGGCGCCGAGCAGGTAGCCGACCGAGAGGAGCCGCTCGCGCTGCAGGTCCTGCAGCAGCGACCCGACCCGGCCGGCCACCGTGGCGACGGCGTCGATGTCGGTCGCCTTGTTGGCGTTGACGACCAGGTCGCGGATCACCGGCACGACCAGGCCGGCCATCGCCAGCAGCGGGATCATCACCAGCAGCGTCAGCTTGCCGCGGATCCGGAGCCTACTGAGAAGCACCGAACCGCTCCCACTGTGCGTACTCCGAGTTGGAGTTGTCGTATGGCCCCGGATCGGGCCACTGAGCCGGTACTGGCACTGGCGCGGGTGCCGGCGCTTGGCGGGCCGGCGCCTGGTGGGCGGGAGTCTTCGCGGGCGTCGCCGTTGCGGCCCGGCGCCGCCGGGCCAGCAGGCCCAGCCCGATCGGCGCGAGCGCCACCAGCACCGACACCACGAGGATGCCGACCGCGAGCAGCCGCTTCCGGCTGAGCGACGACAGCCGGTCGTGCAGCGTGCCGTCGATCTGGGTGAGCAGCGCGGTCGAGAGGTCCGCCGCCGCGGTCTGTGTCTCGTCGCGCGCCTTGACGACCTTGGCCGTGTCGACGCCCTTGCCGGCCTGGAGCGACGCCATCAGGGGTACCAGGTTGTCGATCGACCGGTTGAACCGGTCGAGCTTGCTCAGCAGCGCCGTGCCGAGGCCGCCGCCGTCGGAGCCCTCCACGGCGAGCCGGACGTCGTCGGAGAGGTCCTGCGCGTTGCTGGCCAGGTCGGACTTCGCGGAACTGATGTCGACCACCGCCTTGGCCTGGTCGGCCGCGGACTGCTTGGCCACGCTCACCAGGAGATCGGTGTATTGCGCGGCCGCGACGATGCCCTCGGGTAGCTCCTGGGCCGCGCCGTCCTCCAGGTAGTAGCTGTCGGCCTCCGGGTCGCGGATCAGCTTGGAGGTGTTGCGAACCTTGTCCATCAGGGCCAGCAGCAGGTCGTTGGCGCCGCCGTAGGCGCTGATCACCGCCGCCGGGGTGCCGCTGGTGGGCAGGGCCTCGATCTTGGTGCGGAGCTCGGTCCACCGGTCCTGGGTGCGCAGCGATCCGGAGAGCTCCTTGTCGACGAGCGCAACCGCTCCGATGGCCCGCGTCAGCGGCTCACGCGGCGCCGTGTCGCCGTTGACGGCGGCCGACTCCGCGTTCGTCAGCGCGATCTCCAGCGGCCCCAGCGCCTGGATGTACCGGACGCCGTCCCGCTCCGAGTTGGCGTAGTCGGACTGCGCGCCGACCGCCTGCCAGACCAGGGCGAAAAGCACCGACACCGCTACCAGAAGGACAAGTGGGAAGAGCACCTGCGGATCGGTACCGAACGCCCACCCACGCCGGCGTTGGCGCGCCCCTGCTGTCATCATCGCTCACCCTCTGGAACGCTCAGTCCTGGGAACTTCACGAGTCTGAGTGAACGTACTGGCGTGAGATCGCATCGAGTCACGGCGACTCGACCCGCTGTTACGAGCGAACCGGTTAGGACTGATCACCGGTTCAGATGATGTTGGAGCGTGAGGGATTGCCCAGTGATCATGTGCGTCGTAGGATCGCGACCCGCCGACCGCGGGTGCGTCGATCAGGACCCGAGCCCGTCGTCGACGTCCACCTGCTCCGCTTCCAGGTCGAGTCCGGCGCTGCGGGCCTGCTCCAGGATCAGCGCCGCGAAGTCGGTGTCGCCGTGCCCGCGCCCGACCGCCGCCTGCACCAGTTGGTAGGCCGCCGCCGCGACCGGCATCGGCACCTCCAGCCCTCGCGCGGCGGCCAGGCCCAGATCGAAGTCCTTGCGCAGCAGGTCGGTGGTGAAGGTCGGGGTCAGATCGAGGTTGACCAGCGCCGGCGACTTGTACCGGCTGAACACCGAGCCGAGCACCGAGTCGTTCAGAAAACCGAGAAACACCGACCGGGGTACGCCGCCACGCTGGGCCAGCACCGTCACCTCGGCCAGCGCCTGGGTCACCACGCCGAGCAGCACGTTGTGCGCGAGCTTGACCAGCCGGGCCTGGTCGCCCTCGCCGACGTAGGTCGCCGCGGCGCCGATCGCCCGCAGCAGCGGCTCGACCTCCTGGAACGCGGCCCTCGGGCCGGAGACCACGAACGACGCCCGGCCGGCCCGCACCACCTTGGGGTTGCCGCTGATCGGGGCGGCCAGCAGCGTGGTGCCACGGTCGGCGGCGAACCGCCGGATCCGCTCGGAGGTCTCCGGCGCGACCGTGCTGGCGTCGACCAGATAGCCGGGCGCGGTGTGCCCGCGGAGCAGGCCGCCGTCGCCGATCGTGACCCGCAGCAGCGCCGCGTCGTCGGCCATCGTGGTGAAGACGACCGGCAGGCCGGCCAGGTCGCCGACGGCATCGGCGACCCTGGCCCCGGCGAGCGCCTCGGCCTTGCCGCGGGTGCGGTTCCAGACGTGTATGCCGTAACCGGCCGCCAGCAACCGCCGAGCCATCGCCGCGCCCATCCGCCCGGCGCCGACCCACCCGACCTCACTCATCTCGAGTCCTCTCTGCCGTACGCGCGCCCAGATACAGCCGCGCCACCTCGGGGTCGTCGAGCAGCTGGGCGGCCGGGGCGACCAGCCGCACCACGCCGCCGTCGAGCACCGCGCCGGTGTCCGCCGCGGCCAGCCCGGAGCGGGCGTTCTGCTCGACCAGCAGGATGGTGCGCCCGGCCCCGGCCAGTTGCCGGACGCTGTCGAAGACCTGCCGCCGGGCCCGCGGGTCCAGCCCGATGGACGGCTCGTCGAGCAGCACCAGCGCCGGGTCGAGCAGCAGCGTGCGGGCCAGTTCGACCTGCTTCTGCTCGCCGCCGGAGAGCGACCCGGCGTGCGCCCCGGCCCGCCGCGCGCAGATCGGGAAGGCGGCCACCGCCTGGTCGATCCGCTCCCGCAGCAGTCGCGCGTCGCGCAGCAGGTAGCCACCCATCAGCAGGTTGTCCCGCACGGTCATGGCCGGGAAGAGGCTGCGCTCCTGCGGCACGTGCACGATGCCGAGCAGCAGACGCTCGCGCGGGCCGCGCCGGCCGAGGTCCTCGTCGCGGAAGAGCACCCGGCCGCGGCTCGGCCGCAGCAGCCCGCTGACCGTCTTCAGCAGCGTCGACTTGCCGGCGCCGTTCGGGCCGATCAGGCAGGTCACGCTGCCCTCGTCGACGTCCAGGTCGATGCCGTGCAGGACCTCGCCGGCGCCGTACCCGGCTACCACTCCGTCGAGGCGCAGCAGCATGTCAGCCACCCAGATAGGCGTCGAGGACCCGCGGGTCCGCGCGAACCGTCGACGGGTCGCCCTCGCTGATCGGACGGCCGGCGTCCAGCACGATGACCGGGTCGCAGAGCCGCATCACGAACGACAGGTCGTGCTCGACGATCAGGAACGTCACGCCGGCCGCGTGCCGGGACCGGACGTGCTCCTCCATCCGCTCGACCAGCACCGGGTTGACCCCGGCGGTCGGCTCGTCGAGCAGCACCAGCCGGGGCGCGCTCATCAGCACGGCGGCGAACTCGAGCAGCTTGCGCCGGCCGTAGGAGAGCTCGGCCGCGATCCGGTCCGCGTCCTCGGTCAGGTCGAACTCGGCGAGCAGCGTCTCCGCCTGGCGCCGGTCGGCCGCGCTGACCCGCGGCGCGGCGAGCCGCCACCAGCGGTGACCGGCCGCGGCGACCAGGTTCTCCACCACGGTGAGCTGCGGGAACACCCGGGCCTGCTGAAAGGTGCGGGACAGCCCGGCGCGGTAGAGCCGGCCCGGGCTGCGGCCGGTGACGTCCCGGCCGGCGAAGACGACCCGGCCCGCGTCCGGCTTGCGGTAGCCGGTGACCAGGTCGAAGAGCGTGGTCTTGCCGGAGCCGTTGGGCCCGATCAGCGCGGTCACCGTGCCCTCGGCGACGGCCAGCGAGCAGTCGTCGACCGCGGTCACCCCGCCGAAGCGCTTGCGCAGGCCGTCGACCCGCAGCAGGTCGCTCATCGGAGCCGCCCGGCGATCGAGGGCAGCACCCCGCGCGGGAGTACTAACATGATCAAAAGAAAGATCATCGCGTACGCGATCAGGTAGAACTGGCTCGGGCCCAGCTCGTAGGCGAGGTACTGCTGGCCGCTCTCGAGCACGAACGCCCCGAGCACCGGGCCCCATAGGGTGCCCCGGCCGCCGAGGAACACCATCAGCACCATCGCGATCGTGATCAGCGGATCCACCGCGAATTGCGGATAGATGATTCCGACCTGGTAGTAGGCCCAGACCGCCCCGACCATCGCGGTGAGCCCGACGCTGACCGCGAAGGCCAGCACCTTCGCACTCCCGACCGGAATGCCAAGCCCGCGCGCCTTGTCCTCGTCGCCGCGCACGGTGGCCAGAGCCAGCCCGATCTTGCTGCTCAGCGTGCCGAAGGTCAGCAGCATCGCCAGCACCAGCAGGCCGAGCAGCACGTAGTAGAACGGCCGCTCGAAGGTGTCCGCCGGAAATGGCGCGACCGGGAAGGACAGCCCCTGCGCGCCGCCGGTCAGCCCGTGCAGGTTGAACGCCAGCGTCTGCACGACGAAGAGCAGGGTGATGGTGACGATCGCGAAGACGTCGGCCCGGGTGCGCATCGCGATCGCGGCGATCGGCACACCGATCAGCGCCGTCCCCACGCCGATCGCGGGCAGCCAGGCGAACGGCTGCCAGCCGTCGGTCAGCTCGGTCTGCCCGTGCAGGAGCAGCGCGAAGGCGTAGGCGCCGATGCCGAAGAACGCGGCGTGCCCGAGCGACGGGTAGCCGGTCAGGCCGCCGACCAGGTTCCAGGCGCTGGCGAGGGCGGCGAACATCAGCACGAAGATCAGCATGTTGAGCACCCAGTGCGGCAGCCCGAGCAGTGGCAGCACGGCCAGCGTCAGCACGAAGACGCCACCTTTGAGCACACCGGTCCAGGTCATGCCGGCCGCCCGAAAAGACCCTGCGGGCGTACGAGCAGGACGGCCAGCAGGAGCACGAAGAAAGTCATCGGCGCCCACGACGGCGAGACGGTCGTGGCGACCACTGCCGAGGACACCGAGACGATCATCGCACCGGCGATCGCGCCGCCGATGCTGCCCAAGCCGCCCAGCACCACGATGGACAGCAGCAGCGAGATCAGGTCGTAGTGGCTGCCGGCGTTGAACGGGTAGAGCAGGCCGTAGACCGAGCCGGCCGCCGCCGCGGTGGCCGCGCCCAGGCCGAAGCCGAGGGCGGCCACCCGCTCGGCGCGCACGCCGAGCAGCCGGGCCGACTCCGGGTTCTGCACCGTCGCCCGCACCGCCCGGCCGAAGCGGGTGCGATGCAGCACCAGGATCAGCAGGCCGAGGGCGCCGGCCGAGAGCGCGAACGCCGCGAACCGGACGACCGTGATCTGGTAGCCGGCCACGGTCCAGCTGTCGTTGGCGTACGACGTGTTGATGCTGCGCCGCGTCGTGCTCCAGACCACGCCGATCACGCCCTCGATCAGCAGCGCCACCGCGAACGTGACCAGCAGGCTCAGCTCGGCCCGGTCCTCGCGGCGCAGCGGGCGCAGGAAGGCCAGATGCACGCCGACGCCGAGGGCGAACATCACCGCGGTGGTAACCGGGATCGCCAGGAACGGATCTATCCCGAACGAGACGAACAGCTGGTACGAGAGGTACGCGCCGAGGATGACCAGCGCGCCCTGGGCCAGGTTGACCACCTTCATGATGCCGAAGACGAGCGTCTGACCGGAGGCCATCAGCGCGTAGACGCCGCCGGTCAGAACGCCGAGGATCAGCCCTTGGACGAGGGCGTGCACCGGCTCACCCACCCCACCCAGGCTTGGGCGAGACCGGCTGGGCCTGGGCCACGGTTGCCGGGTAGACCGGCACCAGCTTGCCGTTCTGCCACTGGATCAGCGCGAAGCTGCCGCTCGGCCGCCCGACCGCGTCCCAGCTCAGGTCGCCGAGCACGGTCGGCCACGTGCCCTGGTGCAGGGTCGCGATGATGGTCGCGTTGTCGATCTTGCCGGTCTTGGTGGCGACCGCCTCGACCAGTTGCCCGGCGGCGTACGCCTCCGCGCTGGTGTTGTCGATCGTGTCGGTGGTCCCGCCGTACTTCTTGACGTACGCCGCGGCGAACTCGTCGCTGCCGTACGCCTTACTGGCCGGGAACCAGTCGCCGGAGGACATGATGCCGGCCGTGTTGCCGGCGCCCACCTTGTCGGGGAACTCCACCGGCGAGTTCGCCCCGTTGGACAGGAACATGAACTTCGGGCTGAACTTGAGCTGGACCAGGCTCTTGACCTGCCCGTACGCGTCCTCGCTCTGGGTGCCGCCGACCAGCACGTCAGGCTTGGCCTCGGCGACCTTCGCCATGATCGTCGAGAAGTCCTGGGTCTCGGCCGGATAGACCTGCTTGTAGACGGTCTTGATGCCGGCCGCCTCGAACCGGAGCCGGACGTTCTCGGCGACCGGGGTCGCGAACGGGTCGTCCAATTCGGTGTAGGCGGCGGTGGCCGGCCGCTGGGCGGGCGGCAGCGACAGGACCCAGTCGGCGAAGACGTCGCCCTGCTTGACCACCGGGGCCGGCTGGACGAAGAAGAGGTTGGGCAGCTTCTGAGCGAAGACGGCCGGGCCGCCGCCGGCCGGTTCCAGGAACGCGTACCCGTAGCGCTTGGCGACCTGCGACGCGGGCACCGTGAGGAGGCTGGAGAAGGGGCCGAAGACCAGGTCGACCTTGTCCTTGTCGATCAGGTTCTGGTAGTTGGTGACCACCTGGTTGGGGCTGGACGTGTCGTCCACGATCTTCATCTGGACCGTACGGCCGAGCACCCCGCCCTTGGCGTTGACGGTGTCCGCCCACAGCTCGTAGCCGGCCTTGACGGCCTTGCCGGAGTCGGCGAAATCCCCGGTCAGCGAGACCGACGCGCCGATCACCAGCGGCGATTTCGGCGCCGCCGAGGAGCCGCCCGAGCCGGACCCGGACGAGGAGCAGGCCGCGAGGGCCAGCGCGGCGCCGGTCGCGAGGCCGGCCCGCCAGAGACGATTGTTCGTCGACATTGGCCGTTCCCTCCATCGTGGACGACAGGAACGCATCTGCACAATCGATTGCGGCGAGCATCCGCCGATCTTCTCATCGTGTCAATCTGGCGTTTCGCCAAATGACGCAATCGATTGCGACTCGGGATACGCTGACCCCATGCAGCGGATCAAGCTGGCGGACGTGGCCCGGGCGGCCGGCGTCCACCCGGGGACGGCCAGCCGCGCGCTCAACCCGCAGACCCGCGAGCAGGTCAGCCCGGCGACCGTGCGGCGGGTGACCCGGGCCGCGCAACGGCTCGGCTACGTGCCGAACTCGGTGGCGCGCGGCTTGCGTACGGCCAGATCGTTTTTGATCGGAATGGTCGTGCCGGACGTGACCAACCCGCTCTTCCCGCCCATGGTCCGCGGCGCGGAGAAGGTGCTGACCCAGGCCGGCTATACGCTGGTGCTCACCGACACCGACAACGACGCCGCCACCGAGCGCCGGCAGATCGAGCTGCTGCGGGCCCGCGGCACCGACGGCTTCATCGTCGCCACCGCCCGCTGGGAGGACGACCTGCTGGCCGAGATCGCGGCGGCCGGGGTGCCGGCGGTGCTGGTCAACCGGAACACCGCGAGCGCCGAGCTGCCGTATGTGGGCGGCGACGAGCGCACCGGCGTCCGGCTCGCCGTCGACCACCTGGTCGCGCTGGGCCACCGGCACATCGCCCACCTGGGCGGGCCGGCGGACACCTCGACCGGCCGGGAACGGGCCGCCGCCTTCCGGCAGTCGGTGCTGCAGCACGGCCTGCCCGCGACCGACCTGGTGTGGGCCTGCGCCGCGTACACCGAACAGGCCGGCGCCGAGGCGGCCGGCCACCTGCTCGCCTCGGGCCGGGAGTTCACCGCGGTGGTGGCCGGCAACGACCTGATCGCGTTCGGCGTGCTGGACACGCTGACCCGGGCCGGGCGGTCCTGCCCGGGCGAGGTGTCGCTGATCGGCTTCAACGACATGCCGCACCTGGACAAGCTGGCCCCGCCGCTGACCTCGGTGGCGCTGCCGCTGGCCGAGATGGGCGCCCAGGCCGCCCGGATCCTGCTGGCCCGGGTGGATGCGCCGGGCCGCGAGCCGCCCACCCAGTCGCTGCTGGGCGTGGAGCTGAAGGTGCGGGCCAGCACGGCCCCGGTCACCTAGGCGGCAGGCTGCTCATCTCGCGGGCCCGGCGTTCGCCGATGAAGTCGCGGCCGAACATGGCCAGCAGGATGGTGAGCACGAGGCCGGTGCCGAAGGGCGCCAGCACGAAGGCGAGCAGGCCGTTCGGGACGAACGTGCCGGGGCCGCCCCGGCGGTCGTCGAGCGGGGCGGCGGCGATCTTACGAAGGCCGGTGCGGATGCCGGCGACGGCGGTCAGGTCGTAGAGGATGGCGAGCGCGATGCGGATGACGTCGTCGCCCGGGCCGACGATGCCGATGGTGAAGCCGACCGCCATGCCACCGACCAGGGCGAGCACGAGCAGCATCACCACGACCGCGCCGACCCGGCGCCGCCAGTAGGCCGCGCCCCGGGCCGGCCAGGTCTGGCCGAGGAACGGCACCGGGATGACGCCGTCGTGCAGGCGGGCCTCCACCCGTAGGCGGAGCTCCTGCTCGTCGACGGGTTTCCTGGGCTTGCTCATCGGCGCCGGCTCTCGTCAGAACAGGTTCTTCACGCCGTGCCAGAGGCTTTCGGCGGCTTCCTGCGGATGTTGGATGTCGTGCCCGACCTTGTGGTACATGCCGACGACGTCCGAGTCCCAGGTCGCCTTGCCGGAGTCGGCGAAGCCCTCGCCGATGCCCTTGACCCAGCCGTCCTCGGTGATGTGCTCGGTCCAGTGTCCCTCATGGCCGGCCTCGTAGACGAAGGCGCCCACCCCGTACGACGTGACCGGCGCGACGAACGGTCCCACGAACGGGATGAAGTCGGTGGCCACCCCCGCCCCGATGGCCGCCGCGTTGGAGCCGCCGTCCACCAGGATCGCGTGCGTCCAGCCCCAGCCCTTCTCGTGGTCCTCCTTGGCCTGCGCCCAGGTGGCGAACGCGCCGAGCGCCACGTCGACGGCCGGCACCCCGTCGAGTGCCCGGGACAGCTTCCCGCCGTCCTGCAGGACGCCGAGGCCGTCCGCGATGTCGCCCAGCGAGCTGCCCAGGAGGTGCCCGCCCTTGAAGTGGCCGGCCAGCTTCTCGGCGGCGGACAGGTCGGTGGTCAGCAGCTTACGTTCGGCGCGCATCTCGGCCAGTTCGGCGGTCAGCGCCCTCTTCTCCGGCGAGCCGGCCGGCGTGTGCTTACGGGTGTACTGGGTGTCCTTGTAGCGCTTGTTGAAGGCGTCGAGCTTGCTCTTGGCGTCCTCGGTGAACTCGTTCGGCAGGGCGTAGTAGCCCTTCAGCGACGCGGCCAGGACCGCCACGTCGGCCGACTTCAGGAACGAGGTGGGCTCGCCGGTGATGGCGGCGGTGATGTCGTGCAGCATGTCGCTCGCCTCGTCGCGAGCGTCCTGGGCGGCCTGCTCCGCGGCGGCCCGGTCGGTCGAGTACTGCTTCATCGCCGCGAGCACCGGCTCGGGGTAGACCCCGGGCGGCACCGAGCCGTCGGCGGAGACCGGCACGCCGGCGTCGAGCGCGTTCGAGACCGCCAGGTCGAGCTGATGCTGGGCGTCCTGGAGGCCGGCGGCGAGCGTGCCGAGCACCGTGCCGGCCAGCTTCACGCAGCTGCCGAGCTGGATCACCGCCGCGGCGTCCTGCTCCCAGGCGCCCTTGAACTCCTCGGCCGCGGAACCGGACCAGCCGGCGTCGCCGATCAGCTGGTCGACCCGCTTGCTCAGGGCCTCGGCGCTGCCGTGCATCTCCTCGACGACCCCGGTCAGCGAGCCGGACACCCGCTGCAGGCCGCCGATGTCCCCGGCGATCCTCATGCCTCTCCGATCACCTTGTTGTAGAGCGCGACCACGTCGGAGTCGTTCTCCTTGTAGTCGTCGTGGCACTCGGCCAGCTTGGTGCCGTGCTCGCCCATGGCCTGGCTGATCCCGGCGTTCAGCGAGGCGAACAGCGACAGCAGCGCGTCGATCCCCGCGTCGACCGTCGCGTCGCCGCCGTCGACCGGGGCCGGCGCCATCCGCGGCCGCAGCCCGGCGAACTCGCCCGACTCGGTGGTGAACGCCCCGGCCAGGTCGCCCAGGTCGCCGTAGACGACCTGATATCCCGCGCCCATCAGTTCTCCTCCGCTGCCTGGCGGACGTCCTCCGCCGACCACTGCCAGATGTCGCCGGCGTAGACCGGGTCGACCTCGATGCGGTCGACTCCCTGGGTACGCAGCCAGACGACGAAGGCGTACATCGGCACGCCGACCCACGGCTGGGCCGGGCCCAGCGTACGCACCAGCGCACCGACCGAGCTGAAGGCGAGCGCCACCGGCTCGCCGCTGCCCGCGAGCCGGCGCAGCTCGATCGCCGGTTCCCGCTCGCCGCCGTCGCGCACCGGTCGCGCCGGAACGAACACCACATCCGCGTCTGCCGGAAGATTCATCGATCACCATCCGCCCGTCTGCCACGCACGGTAGCAACCGCGGGCGCCGCGATTCACAAGCGGCTATGGTCTTGTGTCCGCTATGAGCGGGCCGTCCCGGCGGCGCTGCAAGGCCGGCTGCCCGAGCGGGTGGCGGTCCTGTCCACAGTGCTCAGCCGTTAGGGCGTTGCTCGAGCGCCTGCAGCGACCAGCTGTTGCCGTCCGGGTCCTTGAAGTGGACGAAGTTGCCCCACGGCTGGGGGTCGACCTCGGTCGCCTCGACGCCGGCGTCGAGCAGGTGCTGGCGGGCGGCATGGGCGTCGGCCACCACGACCTGGATCTCCTGGGTGCCCGGGGTTTTCTCGGTGATGCCCTCCCCGATCACGAACGAGCAGGCCGAGCCGGGCGGGGTGAACTGGACGAACCGCAGGCCCTCGCGCACGGTGCGGTCCATGTCGGCGTTGAAGCCGATCTTCTCGTAGAACGCCTTGGCCCGGTCGACATCGGTCACCGGGACCGGGATGAGCTCAATCTTCCACGTCGCTGTCATGCCTCCATCCTGGCAACCATTGCGGTCACTTTCTGACCGCTTGCTTTCATCTACTTCGATTCAGATATAGGTCATGGTCAGTTCACCGATCGGCTACCGGAATGACGGGACGTGGACCCGGCAGCCGTTTGAGGATGACCTTCGTGAGCAATCGTCTCCCTAATCGTCCCGTCACGGTC
>Ga0307509_10009537_pt1 | contig 12099 bp, 19 predicted proteins | sample 10_EM_MG_FD_202245 | JGI IMG/M metagenome (GOLD analysis project Ga0307509, IMG submission 202245) | Populus trichocarpa ectomycorrhiza microbial communities from riparian zone in the Pacific Northwest, United States - 10_EM | ecosystem: Host-associated > Plants > Roots > Unclassified | place... | reverse complement strand
TGGGGCTGGGCGTACCGCGCCATGTTTATGGGCCTCCCATTAGCGTTCACTTGTGGCACCTGCTTTCCATGAGAACGCGCAAGAACCAGGGATTGTGGTCTCACAGACGAATATCCCCAGTCATACTGCTCTTTTCCCAATTGATTTACATAGAAGCTTGGGATGACTGTGCAGAGGGCATGAGTATATGTCGTTGGGTCGAAGTGTAACATTAAATAATACGGTTGGCTGGATCATTCAAGTTAGGAGCGCCAGCCTCCAGCACGAGAACAGAGACGGAAGGGTCCTCTGATAAGCGCGTAGCGACGACAAGACCTGCCGTCTGTACCAAGACGTGAGTGGGAGGGCCGGCCAACCCATGGGTCGGTTATAAGCTTACCCCACCACCTGAAGCATGCCAGGAATCGTCAGAACAATTGCGTTATGTCAAGGTCACTCGTACCAATGACGATATAGTCGAAAAACCTGTCAGAGACTTGGTCAACTGTAGCGAGCATGAGCGTAAAGATGGGATGATGGAGGCAACAGACAGAAAGTTGCTATTTATACTCCGAATGATGGGTGCAAGATTAGATAACTAAACAGGCGTCCCTGGGTCAGCACGTGTAGGAAGGAGCCACTACAGGAAGTTCCCCGTAAGTCCGACACATAAAGTCCGGCTCGATGGTTCAAGCGTGGGGCACGGTAAAAACAAGAGTCACCGGGTCATAGGAGGGTCAGTTCCAGAAAGGGTTCAGAAACTCTAATGCTGGGAAGATGGTAAGGAGGCGAATGAGACACCAGTCTCCCCTCAATATAATGGTGCTATATCGAGCCCGAGAAATCGGTGATTGGGCGTGCGAATACAGGATGATGGCAAACCCAAGACAGCTCCGCACCAAACGACGTAGCCATTATCATCGCATTTGTTCCAGGGGCAGATCCTAGAATCTGCACGGAAGGCTGTGGTCCGGGTAAAGTCTGCAGGGCATTCGTTTGTTGTCAGTTGGAACGAGCGTTGATTACGTAAACGAAGCCGCGTTGGCCCAAGAGGCCCTCGGCCTGGTGAGAGAAATCTCTACGCCAAGTCGCCAACCAGTGGCAACCACTTATCGATAATACTTTCTACTATCACAATACAACGCCAACAGCAGCATAGTAGCGCACATAGCTAACCGTGTCTCCACTTCACAGCTCAAAATCGACGCGACCTCTGATGATATCAGCACCTTGAGATGGACCATAGTTAGCCATCTGATCTAGTGAAAGAAGCCCGCGAGAATGGACAGCGAACACTTACCTAGCTCCCCAATCGCGTATGCAGTCGCTATTAAATAACAGAGCGATAAGCGCCTGTCATTCAATAGGACCAGAAAAATATCGCTCACCCTGTGTGTGTGCTCCAAAGTGAAGTGGGATGATCGAAATGTCCATGACACGGATATTCGCCGTCCCGTATACCTGCACGGGGGGTATTAGCAGATCATGAGGCGGTCGTAGCCATGTAACACCACAAAATTTACCTTGAGCTTATTGTCCACGACTCCCCCGTCCTCTCGAGGGAGCATCGGGCAGGACCCTGCCGTATCTAGAAAGCGGAATAAAGTAAATCAGTCCTTCAGGGTTTGATTGGTCGTGGACATACGGAAATTGGTATTGATATTCTGCCTCAGGAAACCTGAGTGACTATTAATACGCATGGAGATGAGTAGGAGAACTACGAAAGCGCACTAATGATCTCCTCGTCTGTTTGCACTGACGGACCAGGATACCGCTCCTCCTCTGAAGTAAAAGAAGTGATAGTCAGTCCAGAAGGACATCGTCAAACGAACCAAAGACATTCCTACGAAGATGCCCTTGAGGGGTTCCTGCTGGACAAGCCGCCGAAGGAACTTTACGGTCTCCACAACAGAATGGAGGTCTTGTCGGCGGAGGAAAATGAAGGACGCTCCATTAGGTCACACGAAAAGACTTACCGTACTCCTCTTCGAGGTAATGCGGATCGATTAACGGGTGCTCAAGAGGATTACCAGATTTAATGTGCTGTAACTGAGGTTGAACCACCGCCCCGAACGAGGAGTTCTATGGTTACGCACAATAGAGCCGCGGGACAAAGGATGGTTGTACATAGAGAGGAATGTCACGTACTTCGCCTCCCGATCGGGGGCTTTTGGCGGCGGATGAGAGCTGAGTGGCTTATTAAGGGCTATCCCGCTCACCAAACGCAAAGCCACTGGACGTAAGCAAAATGATTTCGTGGCTCGGGATTCGCGCCTTGATATGCTCGAGTTGCAGCTTGTACTGTTTCCGCAAGCCAGGTGGGCAGTCTGCGGCGTCGATGCGTGCTTGTATAGGAGCGAGATATTTCTCCTGTACGTCTTGCGCGTCCGGAGAGAGCGCGGTCAGTGGCACCCATGTCAACAAGCCAGATTTCATGTCGAAGAGGGATTTCTCCCCGGCATGGCTTAGAACTCTCATTAAACACAGAGGAATCAGGGTGGCGATTGGGTGATTACACACTAGAGCTCTGTTTGTTTTTGGAGTTCATCCGGATCGTTCAGGCAATCGAATGTCAGATAATGCGATTGGAGCTCTTCCTTCACTTCTGCTCGATGTTCTCAGCATCGTGGCGACAAATGCAAGCAAGACGAAACGGCCGCACGATACGTTATTCCCGCATGGAAGTGTTCTTGAACATTATTCCCGACACCTTGTAGGTCGACTACCATTTCAACTCCCGCTTTTCGGAGCACTTCTGGATCGCCAATGCCCGACAGCTCTAGGACCTGGTTTTACATGAGGCGCGGCATCCAGCAAAAGAACCTGCATAGCTACCTGTGGCGAAGCCATTGTCCTGCAATAACCAGTTGCAGGTCAGCGACTCGCTTGTGCCCGGAGGTAAGTGACTTGTATACCCAGCAGACACGATGACCTCCTTCCTAACGAATGCCCGATAATCATTGCCTCCATGAAGGAAGCTGACACTTTCGGCTGTCGCATCTCCACTATCGACTTTTGACAGTGAGATTTTCGCAACATGAGCAGAGGTCAGGACAACCAGATTGCTTCGAGAAGCATGCGGTTCGTAATACATCTTCGGTCGGGGATATCAGCTCATCAGGGGAAACTGTTGGACAGATCTTACTGACATTTGCAGAATAAGACCTTGTCCGCGTCCTGGGGCTGATTGTAACGGGGCTGAACCATATTCCTGTAGTCTAAGAAGCACGGTATAAGATACTGTGAGTTTCTTGCACGGCATTTTGCTTACGTCTCCGGAAAACTGATGAAACTGTCGGTGTGTGACTTAGCGCGAATGTGGAGTACACACCGGTTCTGCTGAGGGATTGATTCCAAACGTCTGCATGGCCTCGACGAAAGGCTTCTCAAATCCCGAGAGCAATGTGGCATGTCCTACCACTAAGGGCCCTGAAGGAAGTTCAGTTGTTTTGACTATATGCACGTTGGGGGCTGCGTGCCTTCGTGTCCGTGTTCCCTGACATCAAACCTCATCATATCGTCCTTCACCTCAGGGGGAATGAATTTCTCCGCTTTGTTATAATACTTCTTCAATGTCTCCCAATTCCAACCTTTATTCCCTAGCTTCTCAAATGCTTTAGAGCGAACAAATTAGTGAATTGACTCTATCACCGCTTTATACGACGACGCACCATCTATATCCGCGGCAGAAGGAAGGTGAAACAAGAAGAGATTAAGAGCTGAGCTTCCTCCCAGACCCTTTCCCCTATACAGCGTTTGACTGAAGGATCACAGTGGCACATCGTGTGGGATGAGCATACCGGCCCATGTACAGAGACCTCCCATTAACATTTGCTTGAGGCACCTGCAAAATTGAGAAAGGGGAAGAACCGAGAACAACGCGCTTACCGTAGAGAAACCCCAATCATACTGTGCTTGACCCAAAGGATTTCCATTGTGGGCTGGGATCACTGCGGGAAGGTATGAGTGGGTACCACCAGGTCGAGGTGTATCATTAAATACGGTTGATCGGGTCATTTAAGTTGGGAGCACCAGCCTCGAGCACTAAGACGGATACGGAAGGGTCCTCGGATAAGCGCGTAGCGACGACGAGGCCTGTCGTCTTTAGTAAGGTGTGAGCGCAAGAGGCAGCTAAGTCATGGGTGAGTTATGATCGTACCCCTCCACCTGAAGCACTTGATTACTCATTCAATGATCTCCGTTAGACAAATGTGCCTCGTACCGATGATGATATAGTCAAAAGGCTTATCGGAGACTTGGTCAACTGTAGCGAGCATGGTGGAAACGGGGATGCGCTAGAGGCAACAGTCAGGAAGTTGACTATTTATATTAAGTCCTGAAATCAGATTGCGCCTCCCATATCAGGGGTAGGGGGTACCAAACTAAGCTTGGGTGGCAGATGTGGGCCTATGTAAAAACAAAAGCCCTCGACAATAAACCGGTCACTTCCGGAAAATTGGCGTTACTATAAGGTTTCTGATGGTGAGACAATGGGTAACGCGGTGAGCGTGGCATCAAACCTCCCTTATCGGAGAGATGAGATGACAATGGATTTGAGCCGCCGAGGTAGATAGATGGTGGCGCTCCTGAGATAGCTTTGCACTAAGTCCGAGCCATTACCGTCGCATTCTCTCAGTGGGATGATTCCCAGAAAATGAAATCGCATCGCAGGGCCACAGCCCCTGGTCCATGGGCAACACTTTATTACGCGGGGGTGGCAAGTTCGGGTTTCATGTCACGTAAATGGTAAGCGCTGTGTAGCGTCAAACGGGGTGAGGTGGGGTAACCGGTCATGGCTGGCTGACTGATCTATTGTGTCCCCAATTAAGTTGAGTAATGTCGGTCTGTCAGACGGCCGTTTAGATGCCAGTTGACTTCCGATGAAACAGAATCTTGGAAATATCGAAAGACCACTAGATAATTTCAGGCCACCGGTTATCAAACTAGTGACACATACCGTACACAAGACGGCTTGTGGAAAAACAAAACGAAGCACTCGTAGTCGTGAATTGAAAGAGGGTCCCGGATTGGCAACCAAAAAGGCCACGTGCTTTGACATTAACCTTAACCCGATGCGCCCCTCTCTTTGTTACAGGCCTTGCTGAAGCTTGCTCAACGCTCAACGACGAGTCGTCCAATTTTACTGAACATGCCCCCAAAGAAGCAACAGAACCAGAGCTCATCGTCTTCAAAGGTCAAAGTCGACAAGGTGAGTAGGATTCATCCCTATCACCTGTCTTACATGCCGACCACATATGCAGACCTTTGGCTTGAAGAATGTGCGTTCCACCTCTTGGCTACGGCATCCTCAACACCGCGGACTGACACGCCCTTAAAAAAAGAAAAACAAATCGGCCAAGGTGCAGAAGCAAGTCGCACAGATACAGGCGCAGGCTTCGCTGGCTGGCAAGTCGCGCGAAACCCTCGCTAAGGAGAAGGAGAAGGAGCTGAGGGAAAAGGAGAAGGCCGAGGAGGAGAAGCGTCGAAAGGAAGAGGCGGCGCTCTTCAAGCCCGTGCAGGCGCAGAAGGTGCCCTTTGGCGTGGATCCGAAGTCGGTATTGTGCGAGTTTTTCAAGGCGGGTCGCTGCGAGAAGGGTAGCAAGTGCAAGTTTAGCCATGATCGGGATGTGGGACGGAGAGTGGAGAAGAGGAATTTGTATGAGGATAATCGGGAAGACAAGCTCGCAGGTGCGTCTTTGATTTTGATGGTGGCCACGCCGAACACGGTCTGACCATCACGCCTGTAATGCAACAGATACCATGGACAAATGGGACGAAGAAAAGCTACGGAGTGTTATCTTATCCAAGCATGGAAATCCACAGACTACCACCGATGTAAGTTCACCCCGTGTTTCTCCCAACCCCTTGCAACTTCTTTTCCTTCCAGATCGTATGCAAATACTTCATTGAGGCTGTCGAGACACAAAAGTGAAGGGCACCTACTCGCTTATATTAAGCGTTCGGTCTCTCATAAGCACTGTTCTAGGTTCGGATGGTTCTGGCAATGTCCCAACGGGGAGTTGTGTCAATATCGGCACGCCCTCCCACCAGGGTTCGTGCTCAAGTCCCAGAAGAAGGCAATGGAGGAGGCAGAGAAGGCGAACCAGATTAGCCTAGAGGAGTTCTTAGAAGTAGAGGTGCGTCTCATTTTGTTCTTGCGAGGGCCATCCGTTCATAGGATATGATCCCACACATTCCTTCCCAACCTTGTCCAAATGCAAACACAGCGACACAAACTCGGATCTAACCTAATGCCCGTCACGCGCGAAAGTTTTGCTAAATGGAAACAGACGCGCATGAGCAAGAAAGAGGCCGAGGCAGACGCACTACGCAAGACGAAGGACGCCCAGGCAGCGGCGGGAAAGAGCAGCGGCATGAGCGGGCGCGACTTGTTCCAATACAACCCGGAGTGGTTCCAGGATGTGGATGACGACGAAGAGGACTGGGATCTGTCCAAGTACCGCCACCAGAAGGAGGGCGAGGATCTTGATGCGGAGAACGAGCGGATTCGCCTACTCTCTATCGCGGATGGATGACAATCTGCGTTGAGCGTACAATGTCAGCACGAGTTGTTTTGTTGTACAGGGCGCATTAGACAGTGCCCCATACTAACCTCATTCATCATGATTTCGTGGGATGATATCACAGCACAAAAAAATGGTTCAGAGAATTGCAGAAATACAGACAAAAAGGTCTAGTCTTCATCGTCACTCCCATAATCGCCGAGTCCCAACCCTGCAACAGGTCGCTGGACCTTGGCTGCAGGAGCTGGTAAAGGCGTAGCCGCGGCGCCGTTCTGCCGTCGTAGCTCAGAAAAATAACGGAGACTCTCCAGCGTCTCGGCACTCAACAATCCCTGCGATCCCTCCTGACCCAGCTCCTGCGGTTCAGACGGCGGGTCGTCCTCCATTCCTTCGAGCTCCTCTGTCCCAGGCCCTTCAATTCGCCTCCGCTTCCCCTCGGGCCCATCCACCCCCGCTTCCACATCCTCATCCATAATATCGTCATCCGCGTGGTAATCGCGTCCTTCTTCGAGCGCACGAACGGCCTGCATGGCGTCGACCACGCGGGGATCCATCCTAGCACGGATGGCTGCCTGCCCAATTGTCTCGAGGCGGCGTTTTTCCGCCACCTTTGAGGTGGGATTCGGGTCTTCCGTTGCCCAACGGACGTTGAGGATCTCGTCATTGTCCAAGGACTGGCAGGCCATCGCTTCCTTGGCGAACTGTCCATGATGCTCCGAGACATAGGTGACGAATGCGACTGAGCGATACTGGAGGACACGTACTGCGTTCAGAGAAAGATAAAAAAAGAATGTTAGTTAGAAAGTAACTGTCCCATGTTCACACGGAGAATGTACGTGTGAGACAAAGAAAAGTGGGACGCACTGTGTTCGATCTCGCCCCACTCCTTAAAATGTCGTCTCACAACCTCTTCCGTCTCGGGCCCTGCACCTGTCTCTTTGATACGCCCAACGTAGAGCGTGCGGTTTTGTCGCGTGAAAGTGCCGACGCCACCCATGTCATCTCGATAATCAGAAAACTTGTCGCGCGCGAAGCAGTCCTTGCTCGAATCGGGCAACGCGCGTTCAGGATCAGGGAGGGAGTGCAAGTATTCACACTCCCAGCCATAAGGGCAGCACCCGCGAGCAAAGAAGAGACAACAGTAACGTATGCCCGACAAGTTTGCGCGCGTCGAGCCGGCATCTTTCTTGATGTTGCAGCGCGTCTGAGATTTTGTCTTGCTGCAGTGGACAATTTAGCACACACAACGCCAGTACAAAAACCAACACTGGCGCAATACGTACTTGGAGTAGTTATCCTCCCTGTCACCTCCGGCCCACTTGTTGTACCATATATCTAGCGTTCAGTGAGCACACGCAGACCGATGTAGGACTGTGACACGCACTGTACTCTTTCCCGGTTTGTGGGGCGGTTTCTTTGTCGACATCGCCTGGACTTACCTGCTTCCGTGCAGGTTTGATTTTCTTTTTCTTCAGAACAACTGCTGTTGCAGCTGGAGCCTCGACCTGGGTTTCCGTGTTGCTGCTACTCATTGTGTCGTGTGGTTGAGTTGGGTTAAGCTTAGAAATCTTGACCTGGGGATGTTACCCCTAACCCTGTTTTGGGGTCGAGAACCCAATGGCTCTCGCCAGTCTGCCGATTAACGCAGTAAAGGATGTCTCTTCTAACCACAGCGCGCTCTCACATCCCCCGGCGGTCTCTACATCTCAATGTGCTCGCTTCTCCCGTCCTTCATTGTCCTAGTCCCAGGTATACACGTTCTGTCAAGACGGAGCCAGCATATCCAGGGCACATTCCCTTGAACTGGTTCGAGAATGCCTTTATGGCCGTTGGGTCAGCATTTATGTCCCTCGCGGACCCTCGCAGAGGAGGCAAGTAGCATTATTTTTATGATTTTCGCATCATAATCACAACGCTGGCACCCTGTAGACATGGTAGCGGCTGTGGGAGAGACCACCGCCGTCGGTCCCGTCCTTCCGCGTCTGCTCGATCATCTGCTTGAGAGCGAGGAAGGACGTCGCATCCTAAAAGAACGCCCACGAATCAACACCAACACTATAGACATGGCAGCGCTTGCGCGTCTGCCCGAGAACACGTTCGGGCGCACGTACGTGACGTGGCTCGAGCGCTGCGGCGTCACCCCCGACACGCGGGAACCGGTACGTCCACAGCACATTCATCGCTGCGACCTCGCCACTGCATTTGCCGATCACGCTGATCACGCCAGGTGCACTACATCGACGATCCCGAGCTCGCCTACGTCATGCAGCGATACCGCGAGTGCCACGACTTTTACCATGCGCTGTGCGGCATGCCCGTCTCGGTTGATTACGAGCTCGCGCTCAAGGTGTTCGAGTTTGCGAACCTTGGCCTGCCGTCCGCGGCACTGTCCACCGCCGCTGTCGTTCGCCTGAATGCCGCCAAGCGCGCACGTTTCTTCTCAGAGTACGTGCCTTGGGCGCTGCGCTGTGGGAGTGCAGCTCGGAGCATGATCACGGTGTATTGGGAAGAGCGGTGGGCGCAGGACCTCGGGGAACTTAAGAAGGAACTGGGTGTGTGGGATCCACCTCCACCTAAGTGGAGGAAGCCCCTTTCAGAAGCAAAGGGAGCTGCCGCACGGAAGGTGAAAGTGGCGGAGTTGGATGGTCAGATGAGTTGACTTGACTTCTGTACGTCTATTGTCGTTGTGACCATCAATCCACTGCCTTTTGCGTGAGTGCCTCCATCATGGTGAGTTTGGACCCTTGACAATTAGGTATCCGATTCATGTCATCAACTGTCAACAAGGTATCCGGAATGATATGTCGGCTGCTCCAAAGCCCACTGAAGGCCGCTAGATAAGCACAGCCTACATCCCTGATTGCAAAGACCAGAGGGAGCCCTCCGGATAATCTGGGAAAGGGCTCCGTCAAATCACCCGCTACCTCGATAATGAATCGAATCCCCATGCTTGACGGCATCTCTATGACCGAACGGAGCTTTCGCCAAGGGTTCTATCACCGATCGGTGGTCCGCATGTGCGTAATTTCGACCTTGAAGACTGAAGTGGCGCAACTTATCTTGGTTGCCTCTCCTGAACTGCCCCCATAGTTCCATGGTAACGCGCCAGGCCAAATCTATCGATGGTATTCGACCTTCACCAATAATTATGCACTCCGCAAGCCAAGTCGCCCGGAGTTCTCACTTCTTAATAGTCCCTCACCCCCTCCCGTCTATCACAACATACAGTCAGTTCGTCTTCCTTTTTGTCGTTGCGGAGGACTATACTTGGCTTTTCCAATGCGTTGGCGCGCCCGCAATTGCTCCCGTTTTCAGGAATTGAGAGAATCTCGAGACATCATCCGAAACTTTTCTGTTGCCAAATTTGTTTTTTCGGCACTTAGGTATTCTGTCCACCTTGTCTCAATGAGAACATGAAACCTTACAGCATAGCCTTTAACAACTTTGACTGGTGTGGTCCGTGCACGGCACACTGCCGATGCGCGTGCTAGACGCGATCCTGTGCCCTAGGCCCGACATCCACGGGAAAGCAGCCGTCTACCCTGTGGCATGGGGCAGAACCGTCGCTCACCTACTTCAGCGTCGAAATGGCCGCGAGAACATCAACGCAAGGGACTGGGCCCTCCAACTACGGCATTGTACCACCAAACGCATCATATCACGTGATGCAACACGCCTGTAGCTCGTGGCCCGGCGGAGTGATTAGGACGACGCCTACTACACCACCCACGCCATGCGGCTTTGCGCCTTGAAGACAACCTGCATATCAGTCGAAGTTTATCACCCGGCGCATGCCTACAAGGTTCGAGGCCCCACTTCCAGATCGAGGCGTTGACAACAGGCAGCGTGTCTCCCGTGTCCAATCCAACCCTCGGTGGGGTCTGCATCTGACCACACTCTTCACCTCATAAAACGCCCACGCACTTTGCTGGGTCCCACCCCTCCCCCAAGGCTCTCTGCCTTTTCCGTGCCTTCCTTCCATCCTTCCATCCCTCCATCCCTCCTCCACATTCCCTCTCCCCTCCTTCGTTCCTTCCCCTCCTTCCATTCATCTATACACCCGCTAGCCAGCCCACTGGAAAGCCATAGATAACGATGAGCCTGGAGCGCCGAAAGCCGTTTGCCCACCTCCAACCACACACGAAACCGGTCGCTGCAGCCGCACACCCTAGCATCAGCCGCCCACGTCGGCAGATGGCCGCGTACCACTATCATTACCAGCTACAGCAGAACCCTCACAAGCGCTACGCGACGATGCTCCCCGGAAGCAGCCGAAGCAGCGCGACCTCGTCCGCGGAGTCCGTCTACAGCACGGCCAGCAGCCCGATACAACCGCGCCGTCGCAAGCTCAGCGCCGCAGAGGACGTGGCGGCGCGCGTACGCGCAAGGTGGGCAGCGCTCGAAGCGCTCGAGAGGACGAGCACCTCGGCGTCGGCGTCGCCGCAACCCGCGTCGGCGATGTCCGGAATCACCACCGCCGCTGCCGGTATCCGCACCGGCGCTAGAATCGACCCGCGTGTCCCCGAGCAGCAGTTGCGTTGCTCGGTCCTGGCGCCACCGGATCGCGAGTTGGAAAGGGCAAACGAGAGGGAGAAGGAGAATGTGGCGTGGTCCATGCAGATGCAGATGCAGCAGATGCAGGTGGACGGTCATGTCCACGGCGAAAAGCCGCTCCCACCGCGGCCCGCCGCGCTCGGGCTGCGTATAAATCCAAGCTCGGAGCCCACGCATGCGCCCGCATCCGCTGCGACGACGATGGCCGTCCCGATGGTGGTCGATACGCGCAACGACGGCGATGATACTACGCCGCGTAACGATGAGAGTGTCCCCACGGGCGATTCAACGCTCCGCACCACCCCCACCAGTATGACGTGTTTCGAGACACAAAGTCTACGGCCGGCCCTGCAGCGGCGTCCAACGCGGGCGCTGACGCCACCGCAAGTCCGGCGACGGCCCTCCATCACGGATGAGCTCGAAGCGGCAGTGCGTCATCTCCCTTTTCTTCTCCTCCGCACAAGCATTCAACGGGACCTACTCTCTGTGTGACGCATGTTTGCTTTTCTTTGAAACACCGACGCGATCGCAGAGGGAGGAGGCTACGCTGGCGATGCTGCAAACTTCGCGCACGGATGGGCTGCTGCGATGTCCACGACGGGGGTGCGACGAGCTACTCAGCGGCGTGCGTGCGCTCACGTTCCACTTGCACATCCACGCAGTGAGCGCAGGGGCAGCATATACGTGTGTGCGATGCGGTGGTGCGTTTGAGGGCGCACGGGATCTCACCCGACACGCGTGTGCACGGCGTCGAGCAAGGGGTGCGTTTTTTTTTCTTTTTTTTTCCGCTCTTATTCCGTGTCATCGCCCCGGCTGATGATCGACTTGGCCCCTTTTTTACCTTTTCTTTTTTTGGATCGTAGAGCGCTTGCGTAGTGTTGTCCGTGCTTGGACATGCCTATCTTCTACAAGCCAGAGTCTCGGAAAACAACAGCAAGAGAAACCTCAGTCGCTCCAACAACCACCAAAACACTACAAACGGACCGGGAAGGATGATAATAGCTATTATTGAGCCTCCCTCACTTTTGCTCAGTGGGGGGGG
>Ga0307509_10009535_pt1 | contig 12100 bp, 21 predicted proteins | sample 10_EM_MG_FD_202245 | JGI IMG/M metagenome (GOLD analysis project Ga0307509, IMG submission 202245) | Populus trichocarpa ectomycorrhiza microbial communities from riparian zone in the Pacific Northwest, United States - 10_EM | ecosystem: Host-associated > Plants > Roots > Unclassified | place... | reverse complement strand
CCTGGAAGAAACGGTTATGGGAGGAACAACAATTGGAAGAACAAATACGACTGATGCACCACCTCTCAAGGAGGATACCATATGGACGTTGACGCTACAGTCACCTCAGACATCAATGCCACCGCTGGCAGAGGACAACAGCACTCCGAAACCAAGAAAGTGGAACTTATGAAAAGCAACTTGTGCTTCTACTGCAAAATCAAGGAACACTGAGCCAAGGATTGTTGCAAGAAACAAGCAGACCACAGTAACTTCAGCAGTTGCCCCAACAACCCCAGGGAACCCACTAGGGTTCACGCCGCACCCATTATGCCAGATATCCAGAATCTTGACAGTCTTGCTGATTACTTGAAGGACAATATGGACTCCTTCAACAAAGAAACTAAGCTGGACTTCATTGGAAAACTTATGCCAAAGGATTTTCCCAAGGCCCAAAACTAGCTGCCTTAGTTAGGGCTTTTCGACTTGATAGTGTGTTTGTAAATAAATCAAATTCAATACAACTCAAAGTTCCAATCACACACTATTGAGGGACGGCAGAAGAAACAATCTTGCTTGACACTGGAGCAACAGAAAATTTCATTGACCAGACAACTATTGACAAACTTCGCTTAGGAACCAAGAGACTCCCTTACACACAAGCAGTATACAATGTCGATGGAACTATGAACCGAGCTGGGACCATCAATAGGGCTTGTGACCTACTTGTCACTTAGGGAAACAAGAAAGAACGAACCAGATTCTACGTCACAAATCTAGGTTGCGATTGAATACTCTTTGGCTATCCCTGGTTCAAGAAATTCAATCCAGACATCCACTGGGAGAAAAGCAAACTCAAAGGACCAAAAGTCCAAATCGAAACCCTACTCCATGGCACCCTTCAACATGCAAAGACATGGCTCAAACAGAAGAATCAAGAAAACGACGACCTTATCCTTGAAGCACAGACATGCGCTCTATGGTCAGGAGTTACTCCTTCAGAAATGAGGGAAGGCCTGGTAGAGGTTAACCGCACCCACACAGCAGTTGAAATGGCCTATAAGTACGCATCAGAACATGGGAAGGAGGAAGTAACCCTCCCAGAAGAATTCAAACATCATACGGCACTATTTTCGGATGAAGAGGCAAACAAATTTCCGCCAGCTTGCAGAGATGGAGACCACAAAATCATACTCATGGACACCACCCCTACCCGCTTCAACTGCAAAGTTTACCCACTCTCAAGAGATGAGCAGGAAGCAGAAAACAAATTCATTGATGAAAATCTGGAAAAAGGCTACATCGCACCCTCAGACTCCTCCTATGGCTTCTCTACCTTCATGGTCCCTAAGAAAGACTCGAAGGAGAAGAGATATATTATTGACTATCGCCCCCTCAATGCAGTCACCCAGAAGGATGTCACCCCACTCCCCAATCTCAAACAGTGCATTGAAAACTTGCAAGGAATGGAACTATTTAGCAAGTTCGACATCCACTGGGGTTACAACAACATCCGCATACAGGAAGGCGATCAATGGAAGGCTGCATTCAAAACACGTCAGGGACTATTCAAATCCAAAGTCATGTTCTTTGGGATGAGTAACTCACCAGCCAGCTTCCAACGGTTCATGAATGGTATTCTTGAAGAACTATATGAATACTTTGAGAAGAAAGTCTGCCAGCTGCCCTCTTGGGTGTGCCAGCCCTCCCTTTTCCAACCTGGGTCTCAGTCCAGCCTAGTCCTCGCCTTCAAGAATCCTGATGGCTCGATCACCCAGTCCCTCCTTTCCCAGCGCTACCTTTACGCATTCAGGGCTCAATGCAAGGTCAAGAAATGGTGCCAGCCCCCCCCCTCCCCCACTCGACGTGCCTAGCAGGCCGCCCGCATGCACCGAACCCAAGCCAACTAGCAAGGGTCCTTGCGTCCACCTCGCGTGCCTGCCACAATGCCTAGCTGCTTCACGGCGGCTAAGCCTGTGCAGGCAGGCACCGGTGCTTCTTCAGAGATTCTCTCCAAAGGTCTCACTTGCCAGCAACTCCTCAATCGTTTGATTGCCCAGGCCGCCACTATGGTAGCTCAGGCCAACAAGAGAGGCCGCGCCAGCGCCAAGGCCTCTTTGAAGCGGCCCCCTTCCTCACTGCCTGATGGCCCTGCCAAGCGCTCCCACACCTCTAGCCCGGCCTAGGTACCAGCAAGCAGCGTCTTTATGTGCCCAGTGACCTTGTCCCCTCCCCGCCCTGTCCTCTTCCCCTCCCCACTCCCCCTTTCCTCTTGCAAACCTTTTCTTCAGGATCCCTTCAGTGGGCCACTCTTTTCCCCCCTCCTAACCCCCCCTCCTCTCGCTTCCTGACAATGGCACACGATCCCCCTTGCGTCTTTTGCCTTATCCCAGACCCGCGACCCCTCCATTCACATGCTGGTGGGCCACCAGCCCAAACAGCAAGCATAGGCTGTAGGTCAGAGAGTTTGCGATACGGAGTGCTAAGTGGCAACCTGGGTAATGGGTATTTATTAGCTTACATACAGATTGCAGTCAGAGTCTTGTAGCACATGTCTGGTAGCTAGCTCTAAGGACAATAAATGAGAATTCAAAAAAAAAAAAAAAAAAAAGAAGGACCAAATGAAATCAATGAAGACGTCACTGTATGGCTGGACCAATATTTCTGTGACCAGCACACTTCAATCCATGTATTCGATATGGACAGCATAGGAGACAATTTGGACTCAAGAGTCAAATTAGCGCAATATCAAGAACAAAGTAAACTCAAGCAATGGGCACCAGTTCACAACCTATCCCTACTGGACAGCACTCACTGGTACCATGGAATGGCACTTGTTGTCATGGCAGACAATGACCTTAGGAGGGAAGTAACATCCCTTTTTCATGACCACAAAACCGCTGGACATGCCAGAATTACCAAGACCCTCCAACTTATTTTGCCCTACTACTGGTGGCCCAGAATGAAAATCTTTGTAACTGAATACATCAAAGGCTGCGCTACTTGCCAAATGACTAAAGTCAACACTCATCCCACTCATCCCCCTATGTTCCCAATCACCCCAACTGAAAATGCTTGACCTTTTGAGACTGTCGCCATGGACTTCATCACTAAGCTACCCCTATCAGGAGGATATGATACCATCCTTATGATCACTGACACAGATTGCTCAAAAGCATCTGTCTTTATCCCCTGTAATGAAGCAATCAATTTGCTCTACTCTACCTGAACAACGTTATCCCACACTACAGCATACCCCACAAGATAATCTCAGACCGTGACATCCGCTTTGTATCCAAGTTCTCAACGGAACTATGTTGCATCTTGAATATCCACCAAAACATCAGCATGGCCTATCACTCTTAGACAGATGGAGCCAGCGAAAGAACTAACCAAACCCTTGAACAGTACCTTTGGGTATTCTGTGGTACTCAGCAAAACAACTGGCACGCTTGGCTACCTCTTACTCAGTACACTAAGAACTCCTGGCCCTCCACTACAACCAAGAAAACCCCATTTAACCTACTTATTGGTTATACCCCACAAATACATCAGCCAACCAGAAAGACAGACATCCCATCCCTTGAACAACGACTTTCATCCATCAATGAAGCCAGGAAAGCCGCCCAAGAGGCACAACATAAAGTGCAAGAATCCTGGATCAAAGAACGTCCACGCCATTTACCATTTCCCATCAAATCCAAAGTCTGGTTAGAAGGAACAAATCTACGCCTACCAAGTAACATCACACCCAAGTTATCACCAAGGAGATATGGACCTTTTGAGGTAGTCTCCCAAGTATCCAAAGTCGCATACAAAATCAAGTTACCCCCTACCTGGAAGATCCATGATGTCTTCCATGCATCCCTGCTTATGCCATACAAAGAAACCGATCAAGATGGCCCCAACTTCCTGGAACCACCACCAGACATTCTAGAAGGCAAACTGGAATGGGAAGTTGAGCAGATACTCAAAGAACAACTATTCAGTTGATGGAAGAAGAAGCAATACCTTGTACACTGGAAAGGATACTCACCAGCTTATGATTCCTGGGTTAACTCTGAGGATCTCCACACTTTGGATCTACTAGCAGACTTTGAAAGTCAACCAAGCAGTATAAGAACCCTTGGAATCTCAGACGACACTCTCTATCCCCAACTCCTATGTCTTCCATCAATCACAAGCTCCCCAGTACAGGATTTGCTACCTCTACCATCTTCACCTTGGGCACCAACAATGGAATCATCCTCATCTGCATGCATACTGACAACAATCAACTCCACTTCTTTGGAGCCTTTGTCCAACATGGACATTTCAACATCCAATTCCACTGGACCACTTAGTGACCAAGGGAGACCCTTGACGCCATCGACATTGACCACAAAGCAGTTGTGGTCCCAGTTGATAACGAAGAACCTATCCTCAGGATCCCTGTCGAATATGAAAGATTCCCTTTCGCTTCCCATCCCCCTCAGTATCATCCCTGAAATCCCGCACACCACGTCATCCCCGCTAGCACTACTAGCGAGAGTAGCAGCAATGAAACAGCCATTACCTCCACAGAAACAGAAAACATTCCACTTCACGTCACCAACCCCGACCCCCTTACCCCTACAGAAGAAAACGAAGACAACAACCAGTCCGAACAGTACACCGACACCAGACTTCTCAAACCAGATCACCTCCTCCACATCGCTCAAGAAGAAGCGTGAAGAATGTATCAAAGACATGGTCCAACTCAGCGACAAGTGGACCCTCCTTAACAATTGATTCAAGAACACATCAGTTGCCAGAATGTTTAGAAAGAAGAACAGCAATACCACCCTCTACCTCTACCATTTCTATCAACAACTTTATGACATGGTCACAAAAGAAATCCTCTTAGCAATCGTGAAAGAGAGGAATCTTCAGAAAAGAACCATTCTCCCCTTCGGCACACTTTCCCCCCATTATCAAACCCTGAAGGATCAAACATTCCTTGAAGGACTCCGCACCCTTCTCAAAGGTCGAAAAAGAATTATAAGAAGCAAGTCACCATCACCCATGTTCATACCCAGTCCAAGCCCTTCAGGAGGAGCAGGAGAATCTACTGTCATTATCCCAGAACTACTGCCATCAGCCCCAATTACCGCACCACCACCTCACATTGGACCAATACCAGTCATCTGGCAATTCATTCACCTATCATCATCCTTACCTAAGAAGGTCATACCGTTACCACCAGTTGTACCAATAGTACCATCACCACCCCTTATGGACCCATCACCATTCGCCCCATTACCCATTCCCCCTAGTCCACCACTTGTGGAACCACCCCAAATTGCATCACCACCACTTCCCCTAGTTCCCTGGGGATCACATCGACAAGAGTACTCATCAATGGAACAATACAAACCACCAGTTCCCATGAACGAAACACCTGATCCAGTTAATGTACCCCTACCCCCATCCCTACCAATATCAATACCAGTCACCCAATGAACAGAAAGCACATCGTTACCACCAGTCAAGTGGACTGCACCCTCCTCACTCAACCTCATCCCTCTTCCATGGGATATTCCTCCTTTTCCAAGAAACACTCCACAACCATCACCTCCAGTTGCATCGTCATTGCAACTTCTTCCTGAACCACAAGCATCACCCCCAACCACACCCTCATCAGAGTTTTCCCTCATCATTTCGATGACACCTAGTCATACCAAGCCCTTGTTACCCAGACATCCGGATTCAAGGACATTACCAAGAGAAAGACCTACTCCACCAGAGTGGGAAGCATTTCAACCATCACCACTCAGAGGAAAACGGAAGGAGCTCTCACCTGAAATGGAACCTTTACCCCCAGTAGCATCATCATCACAACTACTGCGAATTCCACCCATCCGAACCACTCCCTTATTCGAAAAACATGAAGAATTTGTTCGTGAAGAAGGACCATCTTGGAAAGAATCGCAGCCTTCCCCCAGTACAGGAAAGTGACAAGAATCACCACGATATGTTGCAATGCCGCTCAAGCGTGAGTGTAGTGATCCGGAATCACAACAGTCAATGAGTCCCAAGGAACAACCCACTCCTCCTGACTCTCCTAAACGTATCCCTACTCCCCCTTATCCCCTGAAGATCACCACTGCTTCACCCATGTCACAACCTGTGATAATGATAAGGCCAGAACGATCAACTGATCAAAATTCCCCTGAATCCCCAGTCTTGTCAACACCCTCTAGTTTTGGACTTGCCGATCTCTATAGAACCCCAGTTCAAACAATCATTGAAATCGAGGACGAACTCATGGAGGAAGGAGAAAAATCTGACTCCGATTCATCAATGGAGGAAGGACAAATTACGGATACAAGGCAGTCAACCCCAGATAGCATGGACATTGGGATATCTTGTGTTCCCTCCGATTGGTTGCAACCCTCTTCACCTTAGGTCATGTGGTAACGACCACTCTAGGAAGGGCATCATGTTACGATCCTGGGCCCTATCTTTCATTTTCCCACCATTTTACCCATTTATTCTGCGCTCTCAGTCACTTGTTCCCCACTCATTCCCTTACGCGCCGCTCGGACCGCCACCAAATCACCTGACAAGTCACCTGATGGACCACCTGACCATTCCGCAGTCAGATATCACATGCCATCGCTCCGCAGTCCGCAGCATTCCGCAGTACCACCATTTAACTCTTTATGGATTGCCAGCTCATTGCCACATCATGATGGGACCGCCAGCTCATAATGAAGCTATACTTAGAACTGCCAGCTCATGATGAACCTTACTATATGTGACACTATTATTCTGTGACCCCTGTGACCTGTTACTTCTCACTTGTATATAAGTGCCCATACTTTTAGCAGTTAGGCCCTAAGCCTAACTTGGTTTTCAATCCAAGACTTGTAGCTTCCACCCAGGACTCTCAGAGTCAAACAGCCCGAACCCTTAGTCACTTCAAAACCCCTTTGAAGCTCTCCCCTCTCATCTTCTATCAGAACACTCAGGAGTCGCCCTTATCATCAGGAACTTACTTGTTATACTGTGTAGCCAACCGGTACCATGCTACTCATGTGATCATTGCCTCAGGAGGACAACCCACTAAGCAATCCCAGTCATTGCCAAACCAACCCATGGACGTTGCATCTTTAAGGCCCTTGAACCTTAACACCATTGACACAATGATGACAATCTCTTTTTGAACCTGCTTTCTCATGCCACTGCAGTGATGCTGATGTCCATGGTTCATGTTCATCTCCACATTCGTCCATTTTCTACCACATTCTGCATTTTGTAAGCCACATCTAACATTCAGTCCATGCATTCTGTCATCTCATCTGTCTATATCCAGTCCTACTCAAGGTCATACAAGTCATGGAGCTGATTCGATTAGCTGGGAGATACAGGTTGCAAGAAAGGATCATGTCTGGATCATCTTGTATGTATGGAGTAATTGCATTGCACCATCTCAATTTACTCACAGGCTGGATACACAGATGAAATATATCTCACATTTGACATTCTATCAGGAAACATTGTCGTCATTAAACTCAAGCGAGTTGAAGAAATGGTTCACACCATAGACAACAAGTTTCATATCTATACAAAACTGAAGGGAGGGACTGGTATCCCTCAGGTCCATTGGTTTGGTACAGAAACTGGTTTCAATGTGATGGCAGTCGATCGCCTTGGCCAGTCCCATGAGGACCTCTTTGTTTGATGCCATTCTAAGTTTATGATCAAGACTGTATTGCTTTTGGCTGGGCAGCTGGTGAGTGAATTCGACTTCTGTGACCATGACAGATGGACTCATGTTTACTATGATTAGCTTTATCACTTGCAGTACATCCATTCTTGCAGCTTTGTTCACCACAATCTCAAACCTAGCAATATTGTTGTGGGTGTCAGAAAGCATGTGAACATCATACACCTCATCGATTTTGGGCTATCAAAAGAATTCCAGGATCCCAATACACACCTACACATTCCATTCAAGAAGAATCTTGGCCCTGTTGGAACCACCACCTTCATGTCTATCAATAGTCACCTTGGCTCAGAGCTAGGAAGGCAAGATGATCTGGAGTCCATCGTCTACATCCTATTCTACTTCATATGGGGCTTTTTGCCAAGGCAGGGCTTGGGGCATCAGGACATTCTTGAAAGTAAGTGATCAATCACCACGCTTGCCATGTTCCATGAGCTCCTGCCAGAGTTTTGCATGCTCTTTGAGCACTGCTGCTTGCTCTCTTTCGAGGGCAAGCCCAACTATGATCACTTTTGCTGCCTTTTCGACGATCTCTTGGTGAAGGAGGGACTTCAGAGTGATGTGACATTTGATTGGGACATTGCTGGCACCGAAATTTCAGGACGAGACTTCAAGACTGCAAGCGACTTCCCTCTGCATGAACGCAACCCCCCATACAAGCACTGTCTGCAGTAGGTGTCAACACATCCATATAGCAAACTGTTCTTAATGATGAGATATATACAGATTACACTCCCAGTTTGGGAAATCACTTGCACAGTCTGCCCTCGCTGTCCAGTGATGCCTGCTCTGACTGGTCATTTATAAAATTTGAACATTGTTTTCCTAGCCATTTCCGATGTCCTGTCCTACCTATAGCATTGTTGATATTATTTGTGGGCACTTGTATACCATACATGTATGTGGGCGACAGCTCATACTATTAATGGTATCAAAAAAAAAAAAAAAGGCTTGAGTTGACTTCGAGTGTTGACTCAAGTCGACACCACAGTGAGTCAGGCCATTTCTGGGCCAAGTCGTGACTTAGGTAAGCCGACTTGGGACTAACCAAGTCGCGGAAACACTACAACTCACCTGCCTGACTTTATGCCTGGTGAATGCCTAAGCCAAGAATGCCTTGACAAACTCTAGCTCAATTACAATAACTTCCTCTGGCCTGAGGAGCTCAAGTTGGTACAGCACATCCTCAAAGTAAATATGTGCACTAGCCTGGATGGATGTGGAGAAAGGACAGTTCAAGGATAAGTATTTTGCACCCATCAAAATCCCAGTTATTGAGCATGTTCCATAGGCACAGAAGAACCTCCTGATTCCACCAGGCATCTTAGAAAAGGTCATCAAGTTGTTCCAAGAGAAGATTGCTGCCGGTGTATACAAGCCTTCTGACTTGTCTTATCAGTCTTGCTGGTTTTGCATTTACAAGAAGAGCAGTGATCTGCATATCATGCATGACCTCCAGCCCCTCAATGCTGTCACCATCCACAATTTGGGTGTCCCTCCCATCCCAGATCAAGTCATCGAATCCATGGCCAGCTGATCCTGTTACACAATGCTGGATTTGTTCTCTGGATATGACCATTGCACTTTAGATTATGCGTCTTGCAACCTCACCACAGTACAGTCCCTTATAGAAGCGCAAAGACTAACAACTGTACCTCAAGGATGGACTGGGGCTGTTCTGATATTTCATGCTGACATCACATTTATCCTTGAGCTGGAGATACCTGACCCCATGCAGCCCTTCATGGACAATTCTACTGTCAAAGGACTACAAACTTGCTATGAGACTGAGGACAGTGGGTACAAGACCATCCTGGCTAACCCTCAGATCTGTTAATTCATCTGGGAACATGTCAACAACATCCACTGAATCCTCCATCATTTCCTTTGTGCTGGTGCAACCATCTTGGCCAAGAAGATCTTCATTGCTGTTCCAGAAGTTGTTGTCTTAGGACACAAGTGCAATTATGAAGGCTGTATCCCTGACAACTCCAAGATTGCCAAAATTTGTGACTGGCCCAACTGCAAGAACCTCTCTGATGTCCAGGCCTTCCTTGGCATTGCTGGCTACATGCATATATGGATCAAGAACTTCTCCACCATTGCCCAGCCACTCATCGATCTCACTTGCAAAGGTGCACCCTTTGTCTGGCAAGAAGAACATGAGCAGGCAATACAATTACTTATAAGCACTATCATCCATTCCTCAGCCCTCATCTCCATTGACTACTCTACTGACTGTGCTGTATACTTATCAGTTGACTTATCTGTCTGTAGCATAGGATGGATTCTTGTGCAAGACTGCTCTGATGGACACTGCCACCCCTTGCACTTTGGCTCTATTTTGTGGAACAAGTATAAGTCCCACTATTCTCAAGCCAAGCTTGAGCTTTATGGGCTTTTTCATGCCCTCTGCACCACCTGCCTTTACCTTATCAGAGCTTGCAATCTCATTGTTGAAGTTGATGCTAGCTACATTAGAGGAATGCTCAGCAACCCCAATGTCCAACTGAATGCAGCCATCAATTGATGGATTGCAGCCATACTATTATTTGACTTCAAACTAGCACATGTCCCTGCAAGCAAGCACAAAGGACCCGATGGCCTTTTGTGATACAAACCAGCCCTGGGCGAAGAAGAACACGATGAACCCAAGGATTGGGTTGACAGTGCACTATCCCTCAGCATCTGGGTGGTGAGCTGGTTCAACATGTTCCCCACTGATGTGCACTGCACAGATGCACTTGTGCTCTTGCTTGAGACCTCCGATAACAATGATGACTTTGTTCAGCATACACACCCTTGCCACAACTGCCACCTTCCTGCATAATTTTGCACTGGCAAGTTCATCTCCACTGACACATCCTGAGCTCACAGCAGACCATGCCTTGCCAACACTCCCCACTCAACACCACCATTTGATACAGAAGAACCAGATCACAACAACAACATCCCCAACAACAACAACAACAATGTTATCAACAATGACTTCAACATCAACAACACCAACAACATCAACAACAACAACAGCACTGACCTCAACAATAACAACGATTCCACCCACATCCTTCCAACCTTCAACTACTTCAACAACAATCACATTGAAGACTCCACACCAATCAAGTTCCTGGCAAACAACAATGCAAGCAAAGCTGATGCAGAGATAGATTGGATCTGGCAATACCTCCTCTTGCATCACACCCCTCCTGACTTGCCAGCCAATATACTCACTTGTTTTATCAGCAGGGCACAGTGCTTCCTCATTGCAGGAGGACAACTATGGCACTGACAGCACAGTGGCCAACATCAGCTTTATGCGCAACCCTCAGTGCAACATGTGCTCGTTTGCAATGCACACAACAGCACTTGAAAGCGATGTCAAGTGGTATGTCCAAATGTGCCATCAATGCCAAATCTAGCAAACCACCAAGATCCAACTGCCACCCACCATCAATACCCCACACCACTATTCTGCAAAGTGTACATTGACACCATGTTCATGCTGCCCACAGGAGGCTTCAGGTATATCGTGCAAGCCCAGTGCTCACTCACAGCATGGCCCAAATGGTGTGCCCTTTGTGTGGAGACCAGCTGCATGCTTGGCAACTTCATCTTCAAAGAGATCCTGTGCAGATGGGGCGTAGTAGGCAAGATCATTACTGATAATGGTACAGCATACATCACAGCTTTAGAGTGGCTTGCAGACAAGTATGGAATTTGCCACATCCACATTTCAGTGTACAACTCCCAGGAGAATGGCATTATTGAATGTCAGCACTGCATAGTGTTGCAGCAGCTCATGTAGCCAGGCTGAGCTAGGAGCCAAGCCACCTGAGCTGGCCCAGTTTTTTTTCAAGCTGAGCCAAGCCATGGGTTTGGATCTACCAAGCCGAGCCAAGCCAAGCCAGTAAAAAAGCCAGCTTTCTCCAGCTAGATTACAGCTCAGCTTGAGTAGCGACTCAGCTGCTGTTTCTGCAATGTATCATCACTCCCATATACAAAGCATCCCGCCACAACTTGTTGTCTCCCCAGCACCCCCAGCACCCTTATCCATCCAATGCTTGTGCTGCAAATTGGTCACCCTTCCCTCCCAACCATCCATTCAACCTATCCCCTGGGATTCTACATCTTCTGCAATCTGATGGTCTGTCTAATCTGGTGCTCCCCTGATGTGCCAACTGCATGTTGCCATCTCCAGTGCCAGTCTCTTGCCTTCTCATTCCATCTCTGGAGACTGTAGGTTGTTTATGTTGTGTTTATTTACTTAGTTTGATGTGCTGAGGCGTCGCCTTAGCCCTAATTTTGTGGCAGAACGACGCGCCACAACCCCTTTCCTTATTTAGCGAAGTTGTGGCTTAGTCAGGTTGATAT
>Ga0307509_10009534_pt1 | contig 12100 bp, 8 predicted proteins | sample 10_EM_MG_FD_202245 | JGI IMG/M metagenome (GOLD analysis project Ga0307509, IMG submission 202245) | Populus trichocarpa ectomycorrhiza microbial communities from riparian zone in the Pacific Northwest, United States - 10_EM | ecosystem: Host-associated > Plants > Roots > Unclassified | place... | reverse complement strand
GCACTGCCGATCCTCGCGTTCGCGGTCACGGTGATCGCGCTCGTCGTCCACGCCGCGACGGGGCAGGGCTACCCCATCGCGCTCTACGCGAGCGTCGCGGGAGTGATCGCCATTGCGCTCGAAGCGGTCGCGAGCTACGTCGACGCGGCGAACCTGCCGGCTCACACCGGCGCACGCGAAGCGGGTCTCCGCCACGCGGCGTGCGACGCGCTCGCACTCGTCCTGTTCGCGGCGACCGGCGCCGTCCTCTACACGAACCTCGCGATGAATCGCTCGCTCGCGATCGCGGCGCCGATGATGCTCGCGCTGCTCGGCCTCGGTGCGATGGCGGTGTCGGGCTGGTACGGCCGGACCGTGATGCAGCAGTTCCGCGCGGGCCAGGCACTCGTCCGGTATCCGGATCGCCACGTGCGCCTCGTCCAGGTCCCGCGCCGTTCGCTCGACGTTCCGACGATCGGTTGATGGCCGGCTGTCCGCCGGTTCTCGGACGCGCGAGTCCGGTGCTCGGACGCAACGCGCGCCAGCTCCGCGAAATCACACGCGGCGATCCTGGCCTCGCGGTTGCTGAAGCGCGGCGCCATGCGCAAGCAACTCACCCTCGCAGCTCTCCTCGTCTCCACCACCACGTTCGCCGGGTCGATCGACCAACCCGTCGTCGGCGGCACGACCGTCGCGTTCGGCAAGTATCCCGATGTCGCGCTCGTCGTCGCACCGATGGCGCTGTGCACCGGCACGCTGATCGCGCCCGACGTGGTGCTCACGGCCGGCCACTGCATCGACACCGAACCGAAGGAGGTCCTCCTCGGCAGCGTCGACTACACCAAACCCGGCGGCGAGCTGATCGCCGTGAAGTCCGCGACCGCGTATCCGGCGTGGGAGTCGTCGTTTGACGTCGGGGTCCTCGTCCTCGATCACGTCAGCAAGGCCAAGCCGCGCGCGATCGCGAGCGCGTGCACCGCGAAGGATCTGCAGGTCGGGAACGACGTCGAGGTCGTCGGCTTCGGGCTCACCACCGCCTCGGGCACCGGCGACAACACGAAGCTCCACCGGGCCGCGCTCACGGTCCGCGATCCGAAGTGCACGACCGACGAATCATGCATCGCGAAGGTCGCACCGAACGGCGAGTTCATCGCCGGTGGCGACGGCGTCGACGCCTGCTTCGGCGACTCCGGCGGCCCGATCTACCTCGACGACGCGCTGATCGGGGTCGTCTCGCGCGGGATGGCCGACGGCGGCACCAAGCCGTGCGGTGGCGGCGGGATCTACGTTCGCGCCGATCGCGTCGCGTCGTGGATCGAGACCACGACCCACCGCAAGGTCACCCGCGCCGCCTGCGATGCCCCGGCCGACGCCCCGGCCGACGCCGCCGAGGACGACGCCGGCGGCTGCTCCGCCACCGGCGGCGCGGCCGGATGGCTCGCGCTCGCACTCGTCGTCGCGGCGGCGCTCGTCCTCGCTCGGCGCTCGGCGTGATACAACCCGCCGGCAATGCCAAAGATCAAGGTGAAGAACCCCGTCGTCGAGATGGACGGCGACGAGATGACTCGCATCATCTGGAAGTTCATCAAGGACAAGCTGATCCTCCCGTACCTCGAGATCGACCTGAAGTACTTCGACCTCGGGATCGAGAGTCGCGACAAGACGGACGACCAGGTCACGATCGATTCGGCGAACGCGGCCAAGAAGTACGGCGTCGCGGTCAAGTGCGCGACGATCACGCCCGACGAGGCGCGCGTCAAAGAGTTCAGCCTGAAGGAGATGTGGAAGTCCCCGAACGGGACGATCCGCAACATCATCGGCGGCACGATCTTCCGCGAGCCGATCATCTGCAAGAACGTGCCGCGGCTCGTCCCCGGCTGGACCAAGCCGATCGTGATCGGCCGCCACGCGTTCGGCGATCAGTACAAGGCGACGGACTTCGTCGTCCCCGGCGCCGGCACGCTGACCATGACGTTCACCCCGAAGGACGGCGGCAAGGCGACCGAGTACAAGGTGTTCGACTTCCCGGCCGGCGGCGTCGCGATGGGCATGTACAACCTCGACGAGTCGATCATGGGGTTCGCGCGCAGCTCGTTCAACTACGGGCTCAACCGCGGCTGGCCGGTCTATCTCTCGACGAAGAACACGATCCTCAAGAAGTACGACGGCCGGTTCAAGGATCTGTTTCAGAAGGTGTTCGACGAGGAGTTCAAGGCGAAGTTCGACGCCGCGAAGATCACGTACGAGCATCGCCTGATCGACGACATGGTCGCCTCCGCCCTCAAGTGGGAAGGCGGCTTCGTGTGGGCCTGCAAGAACTACGACGGCGACGTCCAGTCGGACACCGTCGCGCAGGGCTTCGGCTCGCTCGGCCTCATGACCTCCGTCCTCATGACGCCCGACGGCCACACCGTCGAGGCCGAGGCGGCGCACGGCACGGTGACACGTCACTACCGCGAGCACCAGAAGGGCAAGCCGACCTCGACGAACCCGATCGCGTCGATCTTCGCGTGGACCCAGGGCCTCAAGTACCGCGGCGCGTTCGACTCGACGCCCGACGTCGTTCACTTCGCCGAGGCGCTCGAGAAGGTCTGCGTCGAGACCGTCGAGTCCGGCAAGATGACCAAGGACCTCGCGATCCTGATCGGCCCGAGCCAGCCCCACCTGACGACCGAGGCGTTCCTCGACGCGCTCGACGCGAACCTCAAGGCGAAGCTCGGCGCGTAGTAGGGACGGTAACAAATAACGCAAGTTGTCCCGCGCATCCTCGCGGGATCACACGCGGCTCGAGGGACCGTTACAAAACCAGCACTGCGATTGCGTGCGACCGGCCCCTCGGTCGAGGCTCGATCCGGGTGACCCGATCTCGCTTCGTCCCGTTCGTTTCGATCGTCACCATCGCGGGCGCCTGTTCGGACCGCAGCGCACCGGTCGCGCCGGTCATCCCCGTGCCGGTGCTCGAGGTCGCGCGCGAGCGGCTGCTCCCCCTCGAGGATCGCGACCATCGCCCGCTGTTCGGCCCCGACGGCGCTGTCACGGTCGGCTCCTCCCGCTTCGCGCCCGATGGCCGGCGCGGCTCCCGCTCGCACTGGTCGCAGAACGGGCAGATCCATCCGGTCGGTGTCATCGGCACCGCGGCGCGCCCGCAGGTCCTGTCGCTCGCGTGGAGCGCGTATCCACATCCCAGCGGCGGCGAGGTCGCCGACCATGGCGCCTGGCTGATCGCCGGTGATCCGGACGGCCACGAGCCAACCTCGTTCGCCCCGACCGGCATCGAGTTCGCGAACGAGTCCGACTACGAGGACGGTCCGACGATCGAGCTGTCTCCGGATCGCTCGGCGATCGTCGCGATCGAACACGCCTCCGTCGACGAGATCCTGCTCGAGGGTGCCGAGGCGCACCCCGACGTGCTCGACGCGCTGGTCGTTCGCACCGTGCCCGCCGGCAAACAACTCGCGCGGGTCAAGCTCCCCGCCGGGGCCGCGCCCCGCGCATGCTGGATCGACACGCATCGACTCGCGTGGCGCGAGTCGCCGAAGGCGTTCTCGCAACTCGACCTCACCACCCAGGCAATCACCCACACGCACGCACCGGCCGGCGAGCTCGTCGCGTGCGCCGCCGGCGGCGGCAGCGCCGTGCTCGCCACTCCCACCGCGCTCGCGATCGTCGACCTCACGACCGGGCACACGCGCGCGACGATCGCGGTCGCTCCCATCGACGCCCCACGTGGGACATCGAACGACGACGCGAACCCCGACGACGAGGCGAACGAGCGCGCGCCGCGCGATCACTTCGCCCTCGGCGCGGGCGGATGCGACGTCGCGATGATCCGCGGTCGCACGCTCACCGTGCTTCGCTGCGAAGCGCTGCGCGGTGTCACCTGGTACCGGACGACGCTCGTTCGCACACTCGGCGCCGACGTCCGCCCGCCCTCGCGGCTCTCCTTCTCTCCCGACGCGCGCCGGCTCGCGCTCGTCGGTGACACCCTGGTCCTCCTCGAGACCTCGGTCCCTCACCACGCCCCGCCCGCACTCCCCACGATGACCGAGCTGCCCGCCGGGTTCGCCGCCGTCACCAAGCGCTCCGGCATGTACGACGCCTGGGGTTACGCCCAGCTCGGTACGCCGACCCGGCTCGCGCCGTTGCCGGCGCAGCTCGTCCACGCACGCCGCATCGACGACGATCCCGCCGATGTCGTCACCGTCGCGATGGAGCTCGACGCGGTCTCCGCCGCACCACCCGCACCCGACGCGTCCGACGCCGCGATCAAGGCCTACGCGCTCGCGATCATGCCCGAGCTGTTCGATCAGTGGGGCAACGCCGAGGTCGGCAGCGATCGCGACGCCGAGTTCACGCTCAAAGTCGGCCACCGCGACGGCAAGCCGTTCTTCGAGACCCGCGAAGCGTGGCGCGACGGTTGCGAACCGTACGACGGCTACACCCAGGTCGTGATCGATCGCGATCTCCTGTTCGTCACCCGCGCGCTCGTCGTGCCGGCCGCATCGACGAACCCCTGGCTGCAGCTGTTCTTCGACGTCCCGTTCCAGCGCCGCACCCAGCTCGCCCGCCGCCGCGGCCCCGAGACGGGGCCCTGCTAGCGTTCGAGGAGCCTCCGGATATACGCGGAGCGCGCGCCGTTCCAGCCGCACTTCGTGCATCGGCCGTCGACGAACGCGTGCTCGCAGTTCGGATAGCCGTACAAGATGTGACTGCACTCCGGGCACAGCGCCGACATCCTCGACGTCGCCGCCACGTACGACGATTCGCACTCGTCGCACTGGTGGATCGCGTCGTGGTCCGTCCGTTCCGCCACCGCGAGCCGGTAGAACGCGTAACCCGGCGACGTTTTGCCGAGCCACTCGCGCCGGTATTCGTCGGCACCGTGATCGCGTCGCAAGACAAGACCCGCACGCGCGACGAAGTCCCCGACCGCCGACGGCTCGAGCCCGAACGTCCACGGCTCGCCGAGCTTCGCCACGTTGGCGCGGATCTGCTCGCCCCCGACGAACGCGTGCGATCCGTCGAGGACGCCGCGATGAATGTACGTGAACACGATCCGCGTGCCCGCCGCGCAGCGCCCGACCTCGGACAGCACGCGCAGCACGGCCGCTTCGGTCAGATAGTTCGTGACGCCTTCCCAGATGATCAGCGACGCCTGGTCGCGCTTCCAGCCGGCCGCCTCGAGCTTCGCAAACGCATCGTCGCGCAGGAAGTCGACTTCGACGTAGGTCACCTTCGACGCGGGAACGTGCGCGCGCTTGCTCGCCTGGGTCTCGCGCCGATCGACCTCGAACACCGGCACCCCGGCGAGCTCCGGCAGGCGATGCGCCCGAGCATCGAAGCCCGCGCCGAGCAACACGACCTGGCGACAGAGCCCGCTGAACACGAGCTGATAGACGAGCTCGTCGATCGCCGCGGTCCGCGCGATCGCCGACGTGCGCGCGCCAGGGGCGCGATGGTCGGCGTAGCGCAGCAGCAGCTTGCGTACCGGCGCGACCCGCGACGCACGCACCGCCATCGCGAGCTCGCGCGGCAGGAACCGGATCGCGTACGGATCGCGTATCACCGGTTTTGGCTCGAGCGTCTCGAGCGCGCGGTACATCGCGACGTAGGCAGCGGTACGGCTGACCACGGTACGCTCGCCGGTACTCAGCCGAGGAAACCGCGCGCGATGTTCATCAGCTCGGTGTTGGCGGCGACGGACTTGCCGAACGCCTCCTTCTCCGCGGCCGACAGCTCGAACTCGTAGACCGCCTCGGCGCCCTTCGCGCTGAGCTTCACGGGTACGCCGACGAACGCACCCTTGACGCCGAACTCGCCGTCGAGCTCGACCGAGCAGGGCAGGATCCGGCCCTGGTTGCGGACGATCGCCTCGACCATGAGCGCGGTGCCGGCGCCAGGCGCGAGCCACGCGCTGGTGCCGATCAGACCGGTGAGCGTCGCGCCGCCCTTCTTCGTATTCTCGACGACCTCCTGCAGCTTCGCCGCGTCGAGGAACTTCGCCACGGGCACGTTGCCGATCGTCGCGGTCGACGTGATGGGCACCATGTCCTTGTCGGTGTGCGCACCGAGGACGATCGCGTGGACATCCTCGACGCTCGCACCGGTCGCCATCGCGAGGTACGTGCGGAAGCGCGCGCTGTCGAGCACGCCGGCCGAACCGATCACGCGCTCGCGCGGGAAGCCGGTGACCTGCTTCGCGACGAACACCATCGCGTCGAGCGGATTCGACACGACGACGAGCACGCAGTTCGGGGCGTACTTCTTCACGTCGCCGCAGATGCCTTTGACGATGCCCGCGTTGATGTTGATGAGCTCCTCGCGCGACTGGCCGGGCTTGCGCGGCACGCCGGCCGTCATCACGACGACGTCGGCGTCCTGCATCATCTCGGACTTGTCGGTCGCGACGAACGACGTGTTGTTGAAGCCCTCCCACGGGCTGCACTGCGTCAGATCGAGCGCGCGGCCCTCGGCCGGACCCGCCTTGATGTCGATGAGGACGAGGTCGCCGAGCTCTTTCTGCGCGGCCCACTGAGCGACGGCAGCACCGACGTTTCCGCCGGCACCGATGATTGCGATCTTCGGACGCTTGAGCATTTGGCGATCTCATACCGCCGCGACGGGGTGCGACGCTACTGCGACGGGTTTTTTCGTCGCACGAGACAGAGGAATCGCACCGATTGCGAGGAGGTTTTGGGTGCGTGCGCCGCGCCGTGGCGGTACAGCTGTTCGACCCTAGGAGGCTGACGATGAGGCTCTGGTTTGTTGCGACGGCATTGCTCGCACTCGGTGGTTCGGCGTTCGCCGACGTGGATCCGCAGATCACCGACGCGTTGAAGAAGGTCAAGGCCAAGGACTATCCGAGCGCGAACGCGGTCACCGTGCTCTCGGATCAGTCGGTGGTCTACCAACCCGACGGCCAGTTCACGAACACGCAGCACTCTGCGCGGCTCGTGCTCACGCCGACCGGCAAGACCGAGGCGGCGTCGACCTCCCTCTACTACGCGAAGGATGCGGAGAAGATGGAAGTCGTCTCCGCCCAGGTCGTCAAGGTCGACGGTAAGGTCATCCCGGTCGACGCGAAGTCGATCCAGGACGTCGAGCAATCGGGCGAGGCGAACATCTACGATCCGAACGGCCGCGCGCTCAAGGTGACGTTCCCGAACCTCGCGGTCGGCGACGTCGTCGATATCACCTACAAGCTGACCCGCCTCCTGCCGACCCGGCAGAACTACTTCAACGACATCTTCGGCTTCCAGTCGACCGAGCCCGTCCTCGAGGCGAGCTACACGGTCGACGGTCCGGCGAACATGCCGCTGACCTCGCAGATCTATCACCCGGAGCGCGGCAGCAAGATCCAGGCGTCGAAGTCCAAGGTCGGCGATCGCATGCACTACGCGTGGAGCGTGAAGAACGCGCCGCAGCTCGTGCCCGAGGCCGCGATGGACTTCAGCAACGAAGTCCCGATGCTCGTCGTCACGACCGACCCGAGCTGGCAGCACTTCTCGCAGTGGTGGGCCAAGTTGACCGAGCCGCAGCTCGAGGCGACCGCCGACATCAAGGCCAAGGTCAAAGAGCTGACCAAGGATGCGAAGACCGACGAGGACAAGATCAAGGTGCTCTACGACTTCGTCGCGCAGGACATTCGCTACCGTGGCCTCGGCGTCGGCCCGCGCACCGGCTACACGCCGCGCAAGGCGAGCGAGACGTTCACGTCGCGCTGGGGCGTCTGCCGCGACGTCTCGATCCTCCTGACGTCGATGCTCCGCGAGAGCGGAATCCAGGCGTACCCGGTGCTCACCAACGTCGGTGACCCGGTGCTCGACAAGATCGCGTACGACGGCTTCAACCACGCGATCGTCGCGATGCCGAAGAAGGACGGCGGCTGGACCTACATCGATCCGACCGCGAAGAACAACACCGCGCTCCTCCCCGGCTACGAGGCCGAGCAGAGCACGCTCGTGTCGACCCTGAAGGGCGAGGCGCTCCTCGCGATCCCCGCGCTCGATCCCGCCGCCAACCTCGGCCACGCGACCGCGACGACCACGATCGCGGCCGACGGCTCGATGACGTCGAAGATCAAGCTCGAGACCAAGGGCATGTTCGATCTGATCGTCCGGTCGTCCGCGGCGATGCTGTCGAAGGACCAGCAGCAGGAGGCGCTCGAGAGCGTGCTCCATCACGCCCTGCCCGACGCGCAGCTCGTGTCGTTCGACGTGACGAGCGCGCTCGCGCTGTTCACGCCGATGGAGATCAACGTCGAGATCAAGGTGCCGAACGCGGCGCCGAAGACCGGCGACTACCGGCTGCTCCGCTCGGTCGTGACGTCGGGCGCGCTCGGCCTGGTCGAGAACGTCATGCCGAGGATCCTCGGCGCGGATCCGAACCGCAAGTTCGGCCTCGATGTCCATGTCACATTCCAGTACGACCAGGACGAGACGATCACGCTACCCGCGGACACCAAGGTCCTCGCGCTGCCGAACGATGCGAAGGCCGCGAGCAAGTCGTCGAGCCTCGTCGCCTCGTGCCAGAAGGCCGACGCGACCACGGTGAAGTGTCACCGCTCGTTCGCGCTGAAGAGCCGGTTCATCGATCCGAGCCAGTACAAGGAGCTGCGCTCGTCGATCGGCGCCATGGGCCAGGTCGCGCGCCAGCCGGTGATCCTCGCGGGAGGCAAGTCGTGAACAAGACCCTCCTCCTGTCCCTCGCGCTGTTCGCGGCCTGCAAGGGTCACGACGCCGACAAGAAGTCGACCGATAAACCCGCTGCCGCCGATCCGTGGGCCAAGAAGGACGCGGTCAAGGTCGATGCGAAGAAGGATCCCGACCTCGCGAAGATGACCGAGCTCGCGCAGGGCGGACCGGGCGCGACCGAGTATCCGCAGGCCGACGCCGTGATCGCCGTCGAGCACGACGACTTCATGTTCAAGTCGGACGGCACGATCATCCACAAGACCAAGTCGATCGTGAAGGTGCTCGACGCCCAGCGCGCGAAGGAGAAGTTCGCCGACGTCCACCTGCCGTTCGACGGCAAGCGCCAGACCCTCACGGTCGACACCGCGCGCACCGTCAACGCCGATGGCGAGGCGCACGCCGCCTCGCCCGACGAGATCGGTGACATCGTGCCGTCGTACCTCGCCGACGCGACGATCTACTCCGACGTGCGGGAGCGCGTCGTGTCGTTCCCCGCCGTCGACAAGGGCTCGGTGATCGAGCTCGAGACCACGCGCACGACGAAGCCGGGTCCCGACTCGCCGATGGGCGCCGAGGTCATGCTCGGCCAGTGGGATCCGATCCTCGACCGCACCGTGACGATCACGGCACCGTCCGGGATGACCCCGAAGCTCGCCGTCGAGGGCATCGACCTCAAGGCGACCGAGAGCTCGTCCGGCGACGGCCACACCTGGACGTTCCACCTCGACAAGCAGCCCGATCGTCATCCCGAGGGCGGCTCGCCCAGCGATGCGATCACGTTGCCGCGTCTCGTGATCGGGTTCCAGCCGTCCTGGCAGAAGGTCCTCGAGCCCGTCGCCGCGCGGTTCCTCGACAAGGCGATCCCGCAACCCTTGCCCGATGCGATCAAGGCCGAGGCCGATCGCGTCGTCGCCGGTGCGACCACCGACGCCGACAAGGCGCAGAAGCTGTTCGCGTTCGTCGCACACGACATCCGCAGCGTCGACGTCCCGCTCGGCGCCGCCGGCTACGAGCCGCACGCGCCCGCCGAGATCCTCGCGAACAAGTACGCCGACGCGCGCGACAAGGTCGGCCTCCTCCTCGCGCTCGCATCCGCAGAGGGCATCGCGGGTCGCCCGGTGCTCGTGCGCTCGGGCAAGGTCCCAGTGATCCAGAGCGTGCCGACGATCGCGCAGTTCGATCACATCGTCGCGAAGCTCACCGTCGACAAGAAGGACGTGTGGCTCAACCCGTCCGACGAGAACGGCCAGTACGACTTCGTCCTCGCCGGCCAGGACAGCCTCGTGCTGCCGCTCGAGAAGGGCGGCTCCGAGCTCGGCCAGCGCCCGGCGATGGATCCGTCGACGTCGGTCTCGCACGTCACCGCGAAGTACGTCCTGAACGGCAACGGCGATCTCGACGCGACCTACAATTACGAGATGACGGGCTGGTTCGCGAACCGCGCGAGCGGCGAGCTCCGCCCGCTCAAGGGCGAGAATCTCGACAAGTTCTTCCAGCACGCGGCGGGCGAGCTGTCGGCCTCCGCGATCGACAAGGGCCACGAGGTCAGCGACACGATGTCGGTCAACGGACCGATGTCGGTGACGCACAAGGTGTCGGTGCCCGGCTATTCGGCCGCGCAGGGCAATTTCCGCAACTTCGAGATGCCGCCGGTCACGCTCGGCTTCGCCGAGGATGCGCCGTCGGCGAGCCTGTCGAAGCGCAAGTACCCGCTCTGGGTCGGCGCGCCGCGCACCGAGAAGGGCGACGTCACCGTCCAGATCCCCGCGGGCTGGAAGGTCGCGTACGTGCCCGAGAAGATGGAAGGTAGCGCCGCGGGCGTGAGCTACTCGTCGGCGTGCGAGGCGACCGGCCAGACCGTGTCGTGTCACGACGAGATCAAGCTCGACAAGCTCGTGCTCGGCAACGACCAGTACGGCGCGTTCCACGACGCGCTCGCGAAGCTGCAGGCGTACGAGCGCCGCGTCGTGCTGCTGACGAAGGCCTGAAGGGCGAGCATGCGAGCCCGTTCCGTATAGGCGAGCCGATGATCCTCGGAGGCCGCAGGCGTGGCCTGCGGGCTCGAGGCGAACCTTTTCGGCGACGCCGGTCGCACAATATTTCTCGGCTCGCCGTCGATTTTCGGCGGCGAGCCACACCGTGGCGTTCCCTTCACACCGGTGGGCGCGTCGGTTCCGGTAGTTGCGCGCGGCACGACCGCTGCAATCTCCATCGTGCGTGAGGGTCCTCGCGCTGGTGGTGCTCGTCGGGTGTGCGGAGCACCCACCTGTCCTCGATCCCGGCTGCCCGCAAAGCGGCCGGCCGTTGGCAGTGTCGCGCACGGGCTCGTACCCGCCGCGCGATGATCGACCGATCGCGAGCGTGCGCGTCGTCGGAGCGGACCCCGCACTCGAGGCGACGCTCGCGAAGCTGATCGAGACCCGCCCCGGCGACACGTTCGCGAACGCGCACCTCGCCGACGACATCCGCCGGTTGTGGGCGCTCGGCATCGTCAGCGATGTCCAGGTCGAGACCCACGGTGCCGACGTCACGTTCGCGGTGACACCGCAGCCGCTGATCGAGCGCGTGACGATCACGGGCGATGCGCGCGACGCGCTCGAGCTCCGTCGCGTCCGCGCGCTGCTCGGCACGCCGTTCGACGCGACGCGGATCGCGCGGATGGCCGACTACATCGAGCAGGGCTACGTCCACGATGGCTACCTCGATGCGAAGGTTCACATCGAACGCGCCGCGAGCAGCGGCGTGTGCGTCGCCGCGAACCACGGACCGCGAGTGACGATCCGCAAGCTCGCGTTCCCCGGGCGGTCCGACGTCGACGAGAAGACGATCCTGAACGAGGTCAGCGGCGGCAGCGACATCAATCACCCCGGCGGGATCTACGACGCCGACGCGCTCGCGAACGACATCCTCCGGATCAAGGCGCTCTACTGGGAGCGCGGCAAGGCGAACGTCGACATCCTCGAGCCGAAGCTCGAGCGCCACGGTTCGACGATCGACGTCGCGCTTCCGATCAAGGAGGGCTCGACGTTTCACTACGGCCCGATCGCGATCACCGCGGTCGGCGCGCGCGCCGATCAGCTCCCTCTCCGTCCCGGTCAACAGTTCAGTCGCGATCGAGTCTCCGCCGTGATCAAGGAGCTCGAGAAGCACGCCGGCGCCACCGTCACGCCAATCACGCACGTCGATCTGGCGACCAACACGATCGCGATCACCTTCGAGGTCACGTGGGATCATCTATGGCAAGCACTTGGCTTCTTGCCGCGGCGCTGATCGCCGGCTGCGCGCATCGTCCGCTGCTCTACGGCGAGCCGGTCCCCGACGGCTGCTCGGCCGACGCGCCGAAAGGTAGCGAGGCGTGCATGGCGTGGTGGATCGATCGCACGAAGGCCCTCGACGATCCGCTGCTCGCGAACCCGGCGCTCGAGCGC
>Ga0307509_10009533_pt1 | contig 12100 bp, 13 predicted proteins | sample 10_EM_MG_FD_202245 | JGI IMG/M metagenome (GOLD analysis project Ga0307509, IMG submission 202245) | Populus trichocarpa ectomycorrhiza microbial communities from riparian zone in the Pacific Northwest, United States - 10_EM | ecosystem: Host-associated > Plants > Roots > Unclassified | place... | reverse complement strand
TAAGGTTCTTGACCTACTGTGGTTGGCCTGGAGGTCCACCAGTAAATTGGTTTGCACTGGAAAATGAATTCAGACATGTTCATATTAGAAGAGAAAAGGCCACCTACAGCTGCTGTAGGTTGGGATCTGACATGATTTCCTCCATTGATGGCATATTTCCAGATTGTACGCGATTCATCTTGAAAAGAAAAGAGGGTAAGTTGTCACCTCATCTGAAATTAATTTCATACCATATTTGCAACTGCAGGATTTTGCATGAGATTGGCTAGTCCACCATTCGCAGCCATCTGCTGAGCCATGGCCATGAGTTGAGGGTTATTCATTAAACTAGCCAGATCTGGCATTCCTCCCCCTCCCCCTCCCCCTCCTGACCCTCCTCCCATGTTTCGCAGCATATCAGCCATTCCACCAAGCCCACCCCCAGCTCCAGTAGTCGGGATACTGGAAGGACTGGACCTCTCTCCCCCCTCGTCATCGACGGTTCTTGCTCGAGCATTTTGGAGGCCAGATTTCAAGCTTGTATTTGAGGGATCGATCTCCAATCCTCGCGCAAACGCAGTTGCAGCGGCCTTGAAATCTCCCAGAGAGTACTGAGCATGGCTGATCATGATAAGAACGAATGCAATTAGAAAAAAAAAGAAAGGCCTACCCGAGTCTGTGATATGCTTTAACAAATTTCGGGTCCACCGAGATAGCTTTCTCGGCGTCCCCGACAGCTGATAAATGATCACCTTTGTTGGTGTGAGCCGCAGCACGGTTGGAAAAGTATACTGGATTCGACGAATCCAAAGTGATGGCCTTGTTATATGATTCGATGGCTGCGTCGTAATCTTTATTCGACATCTGTGCATTTCCCATTTGCTTGAACTTTTCTGCCTGTGTCTTATCGTCTGCCGAGGGGCCAGTTTGAGAGGTTGAAGCCGAGGAAGATGCCTGTGGACCAGACGCTACTTTGTCCCGGGTCTTGATAAATACATCGAATATGCTCTGCAGCGTCGCAGGCTTCACAGATAACTTCTGTGACTGTTCCGGATTGGATGGGTCTACTCCGAAGGCTTCCCCAATACATTGGACTGAACAAAGATTAGATTGCAATTGTACATAGAGGTTGGGCCATATTAGTATTACGCACTGGCAACCTCAACGCCTTCTTGATCGTCTGCCTTAATCGTTCCCTCCTGAATAGACTGGCTCAGAAACTCGATGATAGAATATACGAGTCGTTGCTGTTTCTCGGACATGGTGAGCGCGATCGAAGGATGATTTATGTTTGGATTTGTGTACGGAAAGTGTTCTTTTCCGTTATCTAGTTGTTCATCTTATCTTATCTTTGATTCCTGTTTTATCCTTCTCTCGCGGGTTCAAGCTGATTCCTTTTTATTCCTTATGATTCCTTTTTATTCGTCTAACCTAGTCATTTCGTAGTATGATTCGTTCTATGACTTGATTACCTTAGCTAGTATAAATAGTCGTTTGTACTTCCAGACCAGTTGTAAACAAGTGAAAACAAGTCATACAGTTGAAAATTCGAACATCAATAGGGCTCATCCAGTGCATCTTACAATCATGTTTTTCTGCGCCATATCTGGAGAACCACCACTCGAGCCCGTGGTCTCCGCCAAGTCAGGCAAGGTTTACGAACGAAGGCTCATTGTCAAATACATCACTGAGAATGGAACCGACCCAATAACTGGAGAAAAACTAGAGGAGTCGGACCTCATTGCCATAAAAGCCTGTACGTTTTTTCAAGTGAAGCAGGAACATCTCCTCGTTATTTCTTTGTGCGGATGAGAACAAGCAAGCTGACAGCACTCTTTATGCTTTCAGCGCCAGATACAGCAGCTCCACGACCTCCAACCCATACATCTATCCCAGCACTGCTTCACCTCCTCCAAAACGAATGGGACGCCCTCGTCTTGGCCACGCACAATTTGGAACAAAAATACAATGCAACGCGTCAGGAACTGAGCTACGCGCTCTATTCCCAAGATGCTGCCAGCAGGGTTGTTGCGCGTCTCTTACGCGAACGTGATGCTGCCCGAGAGTATGTGCCATTCAGAGCTTACCTCTCTAACATATTTACCTTTGTTGTTGCAGGGCTCTTGCAAACGTCCAGGCATCCATGGGAATTATTCCCAATGTAACCACTGAGGATGTTGAAATGACCGCTGAGGAAGCTGCCGCAGAAGGCGGTCTTCCCTCAAAGATTACTGCTCAAATCGAAGAAACTCATCAAGTTTTGAGCTCAGCACGCAAGAAGCGGAAGCCAGCCCCAGGATACGCAACCGCGGCCGAAGTAAAAACTTTTACGGCCACTCATACCATCCCATCTCTCCACTCTGCTTCACCTTCTGGAATCACTGCTCTCGCCGTGTCGTCCGCCCACCCTTCGCAATTTCTGACTGGCGGAAACGACAAGGTCGTTCAACTGTATGACAGGAGCACTGACAAGGTCCTCGTGTCATTGAAAGGCCACACCAAAAAAGTCAATCATGTCGCTTTCCGCGAACGCGAAGGTGAAAGCACCCTTTTGCTTTCTGCAGGTGCAGACAAAATTGCCAAGGTTTGGGGTCACGACTCTGCCTCAGGAGAGTACATCCCGCGATCCACAGTTCGTTTACACAAGGGCGAACTTACTGGCCTTGCTGTACACCCTACTTCTACGCTATTCGCCCTCTCTTCCAGTGATAAGACATATTCCCTCCACGATTTAACAACTTTCGAACCAATTTTCCGATCTGTGCCCTCAGACGAAGGGTTTACCTCGTTGTCAATCCACCCTGATGGCACTCTCCTGGGTCTCGGTACTCCAACTTCAACCATTCAAATTTACGACATCCGTACTGGTGCTATCGCTGCATCACTTACGCCGTCGGAGCCCTCGCCCTTCACTGTCGGCACGCTGGCCTTTTCCGAGAATGGATACCACCTCCTCGCTCCAAATTCGCTTTCCTCTGTTGCAATCTGGGATTTGCGCAAGCAAAAGGCTACCCACACGATCCCCCTCGGCGATGATTTTAAAATTCGCAAAGTTCTTTACGACACCAGTGCCCAGTTCATCGGAATTGCAGGCAGTGAGGGTGCCAGGATTTACGCACATAAAACATGGGAAGAACTCATCAAGCTCGAAGAGGGAGGAGAGGTTTCCGATCTCGTTTTCGGCGAGCAAGGAAAGGAGATCTGGGGTGCTACAGGAAGGGAAGTGAGGGTTTGGGGATTGCCTACTGTTTAATTTAACCTCTTGTAAAAATTCCTCCCCCTTGTTCTTACATTTATACATCATCTTTTCTTGTCCTTTTCAGGTCTTGTGTGTTTGCAGACAACGAAATATATATATATAATTTTGGCTCGCTTCGAAGGCCAGGTGTAGCAGTACAAATGCCGCAAGAAAGTTGGTCGAATCATCGTATGTCATTGAAGTCGTTTATGTAAAATACAAGTGAAGTTATGATGTGTCCAGTGCCCAAAAATGATGAGTAAAAGAACAAGAAGGAAATAACAGTTATAGTTAAATGAGGGAATGGGCGTCGTGAAAAATATCAATGGGCTCAAATATACAATGGGGTATGTGTAAATGTCATCAGTCACGTAAGCCAAAGCGGATTAAGACCATGTCGCTGGTCCAACGAAACCCGATTCAGGGAGAGGCTTGAAAGGCGTGCCATTAGCATCTGCTGTGTTCATCCACACGCTATCGAGAGCATGAAATCAGATATTAAGTTTGAATGAAAGAGTGGATAGGGAACTTACGTATTGCCCCACCAATCGAGCTGGATACCACCGGTTTTTGGTAGTCCTAATGCGAGGAATATCACAATCATGGAGAACGCGATGCCAGCATCGAGAGCAGCTGAGAGGATATAGTTGTATCGCATCCACCATCTAAAGTGGAAGCGGCGGATCACGTAGTTGAAGATGAAGCCCCAAAGTACCCAGGAAATGTAGTTGATCCCTGAAGCAGGAGGCATAGCACCAAGACCGGCGAAGAAGACTGGGACGTTGATGTATCGCCAGATGGACAAAGGGAAGCGACGGGCCAGGAGGTAGAAGGGAATGGGTGCCAGGATACCGATGGGGAAGAACCAAAGGAGAGCAGAGTATCTGCAAGGACAAGAGTGAGCTTACTGAACGTTAGGCACGTCGAAAGTATGACTTACGGAGCTCCTGGGCTGAAAAGACGTCTCGGACCGACAGCTCCCCAGATGACGGATGCAGTAGCAAAGGTCGTGGATCCTGGGCATCGGAAACCCTGTTTCTGTCCGGGAGTGCAAATATCCTCGATATTGTCAAGCATCCAATCCTGAATGAAAGTGACCCAGATGCAAGCGATAACGGCGGCAATGACTTGGACGCTGAACATCATGCGGGGAGGAACCTTCATATAATGGCCGAGCTTCAGGTCTCCGGCGAAGTTGATGGCTTGGTTGCATGTAATGAACGCGATCGTCTTGAAGAGGACATTGGCTATGGGCCGTCCTGGAAGCATGTAGCCAGCGATAAGTTCATGCATAACCTGCGTGGGGACTTGTTGATTGGTGATGGCCTGAAGCATGGAAAGAGGGATGGCAAGAGTGAATGATAAAAGGATACCAATAACGGCCGCCCAGATGGGGAGCTGAGTGGGAACGATTTCGATGGCCGTGCAGAAGAAGGCGAAGGCGATAATACCGACGATACCATACCACCACATGGGAACTTCAGGGTAGTATTGCATGAGGCGAGAATGAACGTCGCGCTCATCCTTGAGAGTGTTGCGGAATCGGCGAACAATATCCTTTCGGAACCACACTAGAATTTATGTTAAATATCAGGAAAAGCACAAAGCGATAGGAACTTACAGAAGGTATGAATAAAAACGGCTGGGAAAGCCGCGAAGGCGATTCCGTAAGCTAAGGCTTGCGTCGTGGAGATGAAGACTGGAGAGTATGCCGCGTACTTGACAGGGTCAAAGACCCCGTTCGTGATAATGTTTCGGGCAATGTACGGAGAGCCGGTGTTGTCGAACGAGATGTAAGCAGAGATCGGGAAGTAGGCCGAGTTCCAGGCGTTCGAGACTGCAGTTTGGGGTCAGAAGAAAAAGAGAGACTATCGACGAGTTGCCTTACAATAGAGAATTGGTGCAATGATCCAAAACATTAGAATGAATGCAACTCCAGTGTTCATTTGGGACCACCACTAGGAATAACTCAGTGTGAGAGTGGGGCAACAGAGAAAGAGAGCCGACATACAGGTGTAACCAGTGGACTACCAATGAAGGCAATCATTCCCCAATCGAAGGTAAGGACACTCATTCCCAAGCCAGAGTTCGTTCCGAATAACGCGTTGATAACAACGTTGTTAGGAGCAATCCAGCAAACCCAGTTGAACATGCTCAACGCGGTGAAAAGGTAACCAGGGACCCAGTACCAAATGAAACTGCCAGCCATGGCAATGCAAAAGAAGCGTTCACGCGTCATGTGGCCTCGGTCGCGCTTGCCATAGTTTTTGTGGAGGGTGTTGAAAAGGGCAGAGTTGACCAAAGCACCGGGCCAGATCATACTGGAAGGCCAGACGACAAACTGGCGAAGAAGTCCACCGAGGCAGAAGCCAAGGATTTGAGACCCAAGGGCGAGGAGGATTTGGAAGCCAATGGGGGTGGTTTGGCCATAGAAGACGCGTTGTGTAAGGACCACTTCGGTTGAATAAGCGCCACCGACAACAACGTTAGCCATGACTGTAATGCAAACGTGCTCCTTGATTGAAAAGGGGCCTGGGTTGAGCGACCAGACGTAACCAAAAGTATTGAAGCGTTTGGTGGGGAGGATGGCTGCGAGTCCTCGACCAAGGGGAAGACAGACAAGCTGAGCAACAATACCGGTAAGATAAACGGATGGATCTAGGAAGGTATAGATAAGTATGTTATAAGCAAGATGAGATAACGACATACATCGCATGGCGAAAACCTGGTTCAAACCAGAAGTAAGGAGGACGAACAGAATTCCTAAGAACCACATGCGGAAGGTGTTGACTGGGATCAAGGGATCGTCAACGCTGGATACAGCGGCTCGCACTTCAGGATATGGCGACTCGCTATGGCACGTTGTTAGAAGAGGAAAGGTGGTGGATACGATACAATAAGACTGACTCGTCAAAATCAATTGCCGTCGAATTCCTAGACTCCGCTCTCGAAGTCGAATAGCGAACGGACTCGATCTGAGATTCCGCCTCGCCATCCTCGCCACTGTATTTCTTGGTCGATCTCTTCTCGACGACGGAAATGAAGGATGGAGGACGGGAGAGGTTGAAGTTTGGATCGTTCAAGTGGTCCATGACGAAGTCGACATCCTCTGGAACATCGGGGACGTTGCGCGCACGGAGGGCTTGTTCGGGACTGTAGGGTCTAGCCTCTTCCATGGTGAGTGGGCTAAGCTAAGAAATGGAGATGGGGGAAGCGAGATTGGGAGGGTACCGCAAAGGGGGATGGGCGGGATAGGGAAAACAGAATGAGGTTGGGCCTTTTTGAGGCCAGCGGGTTCAATCTCACGAGAAAAGGGATAGGATTACATTTGCGGAGAACCTGAACTGCACCCGAGTGCGATATAGGATGGAAGTCAGGACCAAGATTCCCCGAAACAATTAGACAATAGTGGCCAATGAAAAACGATTCCATCACGGACGTCTTGAGTCAGATCAAGGGAGGCAATTCCCATGGGCCATCTGATTCAAAGTATTTACAGCAGAGTCCGCCCATGAGAAATGAGCCGTAGAGCACACAAGGAGGAAGTGGATTCTGTGAAGAGCTGAAAAAACCTGGACCTCAGAAGAAAAGAAGCCAATGCAGCGACACAGGCAAGGATTTAGAGGCCGTGTACCCAGGATTATTTTGTTATTGTGTTGAACCATGATGCAAGAAGTTGAAAAAGCGGACACGCATACCGGATGAGTTCCGTTTTTGGTCATCCTTGATCAGCTGATTGACAGGTCTTTTTGTTCTTGTACCTTACGTAATAACATGTGGTGCCTGGCGCAATATATAGTCTTCTACACTGTTCCTCCCAATTGTCGAGTCGCTAAGGGTGTTCTTAAATCCCTGACACTTAATTGTCATGAAATTACATACGGATGATATGCAGTTCTTGTACCAATAACAAAAACTGTCATCGCCTTTGGGAGCAAGCCAAAATTGCGCCGATCTGCAATGGCACCGCAAGCATTATTTTATCTGGATTTTTCAAGCCTCTTCGTGTATTCAATGGATATTCCGCCTTATTGGAACCCGACTACCCAAATGTAATGGCGCTCTCAGATCTCTCGGATCGCCCACCTCTGCTTTTGCGCGTCATGTGGATCCGGTTAATGTACCCATTCTTTCAAGTCTCACATCTCTTGTTGCATGTGCGTTTCCTGCGTGCTCGGGCCTAGCTGTTAGAATACAGTTACCCCACCACTGGCATCGACCTTGGCGTTCTCCTTGTCATTTCTGGGTTTCACACTTGTGAGTATATTGACACAGATTCAATTCAGGTTGCTTTAGTTCCTGATTGGGACTGTCATGTTAAGTTACGACTAATCAATATTCAGTGTTAAAACGGCTCTGATCGGTTGGTGTCGCGACAGGCTTGTCGCTGTTTGCTTCGTGTCTCTTTCGTCGCGACCCAGAGGTCCGGAAAATGCCGAACGCCTCGATTGTTAGCGCCAACACGTCACGGCGTTAACTTCTGTTGCGACTAAAGCCAGCGAAATCAGCACCTGGGCGCTTCACCAACATCCAGTGTCCTGTTCTCATATTCCGATTGCTTGAACGGGATTGTTTCCGATAGCACCTGTTTTAAAGTGCCAAAATAAAAAAGCGCGATGGTTGGTTGGCTCAAATATCTCCCCGCTCTCTACGAGTCTTCTCCCAAGATAGTTGAGAAGGCTTGCCGCCCCGAGTGATAAATTCACTGTCTTCAGGTGCAATTACCACACGCAGCGGCTGTGGTGCATGACTCTACGTCACTATTTGTTCGAACTCCCACATGCGCTTTTCCTGTCGGATGGAACTCACATCCTGTCTCGGATGCGACCCGTATTCCATTCTCTCGTTATTTTAATTAGCAAACACTGATGAATACAGTGTGATTTCGCACATACTTCGTGTGCACACCACTCAGATTGCACCATTTGAAGCCCAAATGACGAAATCGGTATCCTGATGCACCCATGTTATTTAACTAACGCGGCCTATGTTTTCAACAATTCCGCTTGAGCAAAATTTCAACAACTGGAACAATGCCCGACGAATTGCCCCCGGGTGTTGTGATCTTGAAACCCTTTGAAAAGGCTGTTGAACAAGGGCAAGAATACCGCTACACCCACCTCTTACCCACCTTCTCCTCAGATCGCTATCCTCCTCTGGTTCCTTATGATCATGTAGATCCGGGTCAACGCGCCCTCTCGCGTCCCAACCCCCATGCTTTCCTCGACGGCGCCACGAACATCTCCGAGATCACTCCCAGGTTTGGAACAGAAGTTGTTGGTATTAACCTCGCCGAGTTGGACAGTATAGGGCGTGACCAAGTAGCGTTGGAGGTTGGCATTCCTCCTTTCTTGCGTCCATAAGTTTCGTATATTTTATAGGTCGCTCGCAGAGGTGTCATGGTTTTCCGTGACCAGCAAGACTTTATTGACCGTGGCCCTGAATTCTACCGCGAGTGGGGGGAATACTTCGGCCGGTGAGTACTTCTTCTACCCATAGTTGTCGGGCTTAACACTCAGTGATTTTATAATCAGCCTCCACATTCACCCGACATCAGGACACCCCGCCGGGTATCCAGAAATTCATTTAGTTTATAGGTAGGTGGATAGTAGACGATCCCAGGATATCTCCGTTTTTATTGCCTTTTTGACGAGACTGAGGCCTCAGGCAGCTAATCACTTGCAAAACATTTAGGGATTTGAAGTCAAATTTCAACTTCGAATTAGACGATGCAGTTACAACCACTGTCTGGCACAGTGACGTTTCATACGAGCTGCAACCCCCGGGCCTCACCACTTTCTTTCTTCTTGCCCAGCCCAAAAGTGGCGGAGATACCCTCTTCACATCACAAGTATCCACATTGAAGAGGCTTTCCCCCCAATTTGTCGCATTTCTCCGCACTTTGAAAGCTGTTCACTCAGGAGTTCAACAGGCCGAATATTCTAAAGCCGGGCGCAGGGGTGGGACCGTGCGTCGTGATCCTGTCGAGAATATCCACCCCGTAGTTAGGAGACACCCTGTTACGGGAGAGGAGGCTCTGTATGTCAACAGACAGTTCACTCGCCGTATTGTAGGCCTAAAGCGCGAGGAATCAGGCATGTACAGTCCACGAAATTTCTTTATCGCGATCCTTTTATGACTTGAATAATTAGAATCGATCCTGAGGTTCTTGTATGATCACATCGACAAGAGCGCCGATAATCAGGCTCGCATCAAGTGGAGAACCAACACTGTCGTGCTATGGGACAACCGAGTCACTGCTCATGTACGTCGTCTTTTCTCCCTTCCAAAATCCATCTCCGATTTCATTTTAGTCTGCCATCGTTGACTTTGAGAACACCGGTGAAGCTCGACATGGTGCCCGAATTACCCCCCAAGCAGAGCGCCCAGTACCCGCTCTGGAAGGTCTCGATTTATCGCCATAAATTGAGTGTACTGTACATATTAACATCACAACTATATTATGCCAATAATATAGAACGTAGAACAACAGTTTCGCCATATGCTTATTATCCAATTTATAAATCTTGCCAGTCCAAAGCCCCTGGCCATATTTTTTCGTTCGTTTTCATCTTTCTTTCGTCCTATTGATGGGAGATAGTAATATATCAAGTTAACCAGGAGAGTGTTCGGGGTGGAGGGGATGGCTCGAGGAATTGACTCCCTCTCCACGGCGAAGAGCTGATGGAGATACGAGCAGGATGAACCCCCGTTCAGGAAGGCTCCGTTCTAACGGTGTTCGAGGTTGGGGCGGGTGAGTGAAAAAGTGGAGATTTGTCGGGATACTGACTGGCGAATGTAAGCTGAGGTATGAAGGGAGGGTGGATACTGTCGACGGAATAAATCAGATTAAATGGCAGGCTCCGGGGTGATGAGAGTATCGTGGATTGTAAGCGAATGCAAGGGACATGCAGACTGACTAACCAATCATGGCAAGACTCCCAGTCGCTAGCCTCGTTAGATCCTTTGTAAAATGGCCCTTCGAGAGATGGGAATACAAGTTTGTTGAGACAAACGGTGAACGAGAGTCAGTTTTCGCGGCTGATATGGAGAAAGGGTTAATTATTAACGGCTTCTCTCATAATTAGTGGAACGCGTCCATATGCAGAGCCAGGAAACTTCCGCCAGACCAATCGGGGACCACGGCGTAGAATATCCAAGCACTCGTCCGCGTAGAAAGTCGATGGATGGCTCATGGGTTATATTGCTCCATTGATTTGTACATATTTGAGACAGGTGGAGATGTTGAGGACGAGTGACAAAGTAAGTGTTCACTGTCCGACTGCCCATCAGGAGGATCAATGAATAACGATTCCAGTATGGAGTCACCGTGGAGCACTTGAAATTCCTCAAAGAAGGTCAATGGAATGCGGAGACTCGGTGAATCGTTATGGCCCCTGGTGAGAGGATCGCAAGAAAGATGGATAGCGGCAGTTCGCCTGACCAGCATAGCCATTCCTCCATCAAGTGGACGAGCATGGTAAAGTTCTGTGCGGAAAGGGGATGACCATAGGCTGAGAGTGGACTAAGTTGTGACCGAGCAATAAGTCTCCAAATGGCCCCAAGAAAGAATGGGACTGGTCGATCCCCCTCCATGAAGGTTTCCGGGTCATCATAGTCGCTAGAGTCTGGAACGCAGAAGGTGAAAATGAGGGATATAATTTCAGGTGGAAAAGATTGATCATAAGGTCCAGCCAATTGAGCCCCGGTTTGAGCACCAACAGCCTAGCCAGTAAAGCTTCCACCCACGTTAGGATTTTACTAATCGAGTTCTGCAACTTGAACACCTGCTAGGCGGTCTCCTAAGTCAACGTGTTGAAACACCTCATATCACAAACCGTTCAATTCCAAGTGATTGTTATGCATTAGGTGTCTTCAAATTGTTAGCAAAATCGTGTCGATACTCTTAATAAATAACGAAACCATGATTAAGGCTGACCTGAATTTATTGAAAGGAGCATTTGTCGATGCGCGGCTACCCGCGTCAATGGATGAAGGATGGACAAGCGACCCATTACCCGAACTGTCCAAATTCGTTTGCGACACCATTGAAACTTAACTCGTATGGCCTCAATTCCTAAATGGATGTGACGTGTTCAACATCGAGGTCCGTTGTGCTAATAACATAAATCTGGGGGGGGGGGCTACAAGCCATCATAATTGGGTGTGAGTAAGGTATAGGTATAGGTCTTCGCCAAATCATTCGGGTCTGGTCAGTTGACATCACCTTTAATCTCACCTTCATTCCATTTGGACGCAAGGGTAGTAGATGCGCAAGGACAGATTCATCGGGTCCTGGGTGTCGTCCTTCACAAGGGATGTTTAAACAGAGAGCCAGTCAGAGATAGCTCCTGGGCGTGTTCGAGACAGATCATCTCCGTCTGCTGCACTTCAAAGTGTCTGCAATCCAACTTCTCCCCAACGTATGGTAAGGATTGCCCGTTGCGCGAACTCGAATACTCCCCAAGGCTGTCTCCAAACGGGATGGGGCCCAAGTGCGTGCAAGGTATGGTGAACACGAACTTGGTGACAGAGTGTAGTGCTTGTGAACGAAGACATCCTCATTGGAGACGACGGTCTCAAGCAGGAAGAAAGTATGGAGAGAAGTTGAACGTGATATCAGACCATAGATTAATGGAAGGTGAATCAAATTTCTTCCCGAGGAACTCAAATGGGTCGCATTAGGTATGGAAATGGTATCAAGGAGGGTGGGATGTTGGTATCTTTTTTGTTCTCTATACTATTCAGGGTCCAGGGTCTTGAGGGACGAAAGTAATACTGCCTAGCCTCCTACGGGATTTAGAGTAAGCGAGGGAGGCTCGCATTCGAAGGTGGAAGATATCTATAGCATGAGGTCGGGAGCCGCAGATCTAAATCGCGCCA
>Ga0307509_10009531_pt1 | contig 12104 bp, 10 predicted proteins | sample 10_EM_MG_FD_202245 | JGI IMG/M metagenome (GOLD analysis project Ga0307509, IMG submission 202245) | Populus trichocarpa ectomycorrhiza microbial communities from riparian zone in the Pacific Northwest, United States - 10_EM | ecosystem: Host-associated > Plants > Roots > Unclassified | place... | reverse complement strand
TTTCCTTACAACAAATCATTGTTGCCGTAGAATCAGCCATGGTAGCTTATGAAAAACGTCTTGCCTCGGTGCAGCAACGAATGCATATTGATAATGGCGATAGCACCTTCCTCTGCATGCCTTCTGCAGAGGAAAAATATTTTGGAACGAAACTGGTTTCTGTCGTGCCAGAAAATAGGAACCAGAACCTGCCAGTAACCAATGGAGCCATGTTGTTGAATGAGACGAGCACAGGTTTGCCGTTGGCTTTAATCAATGCATCAAAACTTACGGCTTTGCGCACAGGAGCTCTTGGTGCAATAGGAGTTAAATACCTAACCCCATCGGATGAAACAACGTTTGGTCTCATTGGATGTGGAGCGCAAGGATTGCATCAGGCGATTTTTATTTGCACCGTTCGTAAATTCTCAAAAGTTTATTTTTTGGATCGATCAAAAGAAAAATCAGAGTCATTGATTTCGCTTTTAAGAGCGCATCACCCTCAAGTTGAAACTGAACCCTGTTATTCAGCCGAAGAGTTATTGAAAAAAACGAACATAGTTGTCGCAGCAACCACATCTTCATCTCCTGTTATTCCAAATGATCGCAACTTGATTAGAGGAAAACATTTTATAAGCATTGGCTCCTACAAACCTTCCATGCAAGAATTGCCTGATGGTGTTTATGAGTTGGCAGGTGCGTTGGCAATTGATTCAGAGTTTGCTCGACATGAAGTAGGAGATATAATCAATCCAATTGAAAAGAAATTATTGAAAGAAGAGAATGTTTTTACAATTGGCAAAATTCTCATCGGTGAGAGAAAGATCAATGTCAATGAAACTACAGTTTACAAATCAGCGGGCATGGCCTTGTTTGATCTGTTTGTTGCTAAGGCGATGTATGAACAAGCCCTGAAAGAAAAAAAGGGAACAACAGTTTTGTGGTAAGGCATTTGTTAAACGTAAGGATGCTATTACATTTGAAGTTATGTATGCCTACCTGAAAGCCCTTCACATTATTTTTATTGTCACCTGGTTTAGCGGCTTATTTTATATTGTTCGGCTGTTTATTTACAACACCGAGGCGAACAACAAACCCGAAAACGAAAGAAAAATCTTACAACAACAGTTTAATCCGATGATCAGAAAGCTTTGGCTAGGGATCACCTGGCCCTCAGCAATTCTGACATTAATATTAGGTCCAACTGTACTCTATATATATGGAAGCATTGAAACCTGGATGTGGATTAAACTTGGCTTTGTAGTAGGACTCTATCTATATCACTTTTCACTGCAGCGAATTTACAGTGAACAACAGAAAGGAATTTTTAGATTTACTTCGACTCAATTACGGGTATGGAATGAAGTAGCCACAGTTTTCTTAGTAGCAATTGTGATGTTGGTGTCTGTGAAAAGCAATATGAGTTTTGTGTGGGGGTTGATTGGCCTGATTCTTTTTGTGATTTTATTGATGAGTGCGATCAAGATTTATAAGGCGCTGCGAGAGAAGAAGTAGATTTTTTTCAGAAATAAGTTTTTAGTTTCACCTAGAACATCTCTCCAAGGTTAATCCACGCACTCCAAAAATTATCACTGAACCCAAGATCCAACGCCAGGTTGGCATCCGAATATTTATTGAATTTTAACCGCAGGCCAACTCCAGCAGCGCCATGCCAATATTTGAATTGTTGTGAGCTGAATTCTGAAACAGATGTAGTATTAACAAACACAACTCCCCCAAACAATCCATTGGCACTAAGTTCGAATCGCTGTTCAACTTCCGCATATAACATCGCGTTTGAACGGTATCGCCCGGTTTGTATTCCTCGCGATGCAATTCCGGAAGCAGGAGCCCAGGCTACAGAAGGTAAATCCAGGTAAGGTGTGTCACCTTTCAACACCGTCCAGTAAAATGCTCTGAAGCCGAGAATATTATCTCTTCTTACTGCCAGGTATTTTCGGCCGTCAATAAAAAGGGATTGTTGATTGTAGTTGCTTCCGAATATAGGTGAGTTTACTCTCAACGTAGTAAGAACATAACCTCCCTGCTTGGGATTCAACTGATTTTTCCGTGAGTCGAAGGCGATTGTAAACATCATGCCTGCTGTATACGAACTCCCTGTATTGGGAATCTTGTATTCATCAAGATGGCCAGTGTTTTCAATTTCCGTTTCTTTAATATTATAATAATTGTCAATGGCAATACCTGGCCCGACAAATAAATAGTCCGCGATTTTTCGCAAGGCGTGTTGATAGATTCGAAAGTAATCTGAATTGATCAAGGTTCTATCCCACGTTGGCGAATTTCCACCTAATCCCCAAGTGTACTGAGGAAAATAAGCAACCCGGTAATCTCCAATGAAATTCCAGCGATTGTTGGAAGACCAAATTGTCGGCTTAACATAAAGGCCATAACGCATTGAAAAATCCGTGACGGGAATAATATAAACGTTCGATAAATAGGTGGTTGCCGGATTACCCAAATAAAAAGCTGCGTTCACTGCGGTGATTACTGCTCGTCCGCCACCAGCTGCATTTACGCTGGCGGGTAATATGGAGAAATAAACTTTTTTAGCTGAACGTTGCTGGTTCAATTGAGCTTCTCTTTTTGATCCGAAAATAATGTCAACGAGATCTTTCTTTTTCACTGAATCCACTGACTGGGAAAACCCAGTGAGGGATAAGCTGATTAAAATAAAAATGATTGCGAGCCGAATCATAAATTATTCTCTTAGAAAAATACTAAAATGAATTATAAATCTATGGTTTTGTAGGCAATGATTAAGACGTAGCCTGAATTAAAAGCAATCCGATTTATATGACCTATCTTTGTTTGGAAACCTTATAAGAATGCTTACTCTCTTTCGTTCAGGAGCAATTTTTTTTGTTATGTTTTTTTTCATTGGCATAATAGAACTTTATGCGCAACAAGAAGATTGTGTTGAGAAAGACTTACCTGATCTCTTATTTAAAAAGAAGGGCAAAGAGATTACGCCAAAAGCAGTTATTATTAAGCATCCCTCAATCATCCTATTTCCGGTTTTAGGATCATCTCCGGCAACAGGTTTTCAATTCGGTGCAGTGGGCCAGGCCGCCTGGTTTATGGGCTCGCCGGAAACGACAAGGATCTCACAAACCTCTGCCAACTTTACCTACACCACTAAAAATCAAATTCTAATTACACTAAAGTCTAATGTAATGACGAAGGGTGATGATTGGATACTCACAGGAGACTGGCGGTATTATTTATACTCGCAATCGACTTATGGATTGGGAACAAATTCGCCTGCGGGAGTTTCAACAAGTGACGGGTTCAGTATTCAAGGGTATGACGTTGATTCTCAAAATGGCGCAGAGCCTATGGAATTTACGTGGATACGTTTTCACGAAACTGTCTTCAAAGAAATTAAAAAGAATTTTTACATCGGCCTTGGCTACCATCTGGATAGCTATTCCAGCATTGTTGATCAGAACCTTGATGTTGCTGCCGGGAAACTCACCAATCACTTCAATTATTCTATCATCAACGGCTTCAACCCAAATCAATATAACCTTTCAGGGATAAGCCTTAATTTTGTTTACGATAGTCGCGATAATCAGATCAACCCTTACAAAGGAATCTATGTTAACGTACAAAATCGTTACAGTCCCGAGTTTCTTGGCAGTGCTCAAGCCAGTAACATTACCTATACTGAATTAAGAGGTTATAAAAGTTTGTCGGTAAAACACCCGCGGCACTTGTTGGCAGGTTGGGTCTATTCAAACTACGTGAACGCAGGCAAGGCTCCGTATCTGGACTTACCGGCTTCGGGATACGACAGACGCAACGCATCAGCACGTGGTTATGTACAGGGTCGCTTCCGCGGAGAGAATCTTTACTACGGAGAAGTGGAGTACCGGTTTCCTATTTCTAAATGCAGCAGTGTTTTAGGTGGCGTTCTTTTTGCTAATGCCATTACTACATCAGACCATGCTACGAACGTGCATACTTTTGATTATGTAAAGGCGGGATACGGTTTTGGTTTGCGAATCATGGCTGACAAACTTTCGAGAACGAACGTTACTATTGATTGGGGATTTGGCGAGCACTCCAACGGAATTTATTTCGGAGCGACAGAAATTTTTTAATTGCTTGTTGTTTATTTTTTTTCTTCACCCCCGTCGGTCAATTTTTTTGTGTAGTTCTTCAAGAAAGGGAATGAAAAACTGAATACAAAGCGCCAACGATCCCAGCGCACATCAGCAGTGCTACCACTATTAAAAATCGGCTGCGAGGGATCATCTGGAAAATTAACAGGCCGGGGGATGGCCATGTTTGCGCCGGTGTGAGTTACACCAAGGGTAACGGCTGCACCATTGAAATCCAGAACAAAGCCTCCTCCAACATGATAGAAATCAGCGCTCCATGTACTATTGTTTGTTTCCGGTTTACGATCGGAGAAATGGGCCAGGTCACTATCGGCGGTTGAAAAGTCAGAACTGAAACTGGCAAACCCTGAAATTCTTTTGTTGATGTAGAACTCAGCGCCAATCCCTGCATTCACTACACTTCTCACGTTGTCAACGAGATGAAACCGGATGGTATCCGAAGTATTACTTTGGCTGATGTGGTCCACTGCAGACATCATCGTATATTTTTGAATTCCACTAAACCATTCGGCGCTGAAGTGAATTTTATTTTTTCCAATCTTACGAGAAGCACCAAAGCCAACGGACCACGGGGATTTGTATTTCAGGGCAAGACCACTTTGTTTGCTGGTGGAGTATGTTGCGGGCGCAGGGCCGATGCCAGGAATTGGACTGTAGAACTCCTGGTATTGATAGGTACCATTTCCAGTTATGGGTAAGAGTGGTGTTGTAATCGTTAACCCAAGAAGCCAATTCTTCAGTTCACCCGATGCTCCAATCTTCCATAAAAAACCATTCTGCGAATAGGAGTAATTGCGATTGTACCGATAAATCGCCACCTCATTACTTTGTGACAACGCTTGCAAATCGATGCTGCTACCTTTGTTCTGCTTGTTAATGGAAAAGTTGGTGGTAACGCCAACACTGAACTTAGGGCTTATCGGGTAAGCCCAACTGATGCCGGTCCATTGCTGTGAGGAAGAATTTTGTGCATTGATTTTGGCACCAAAGTGTTCGTTCCCCGGTAAGCCAGCCAACACATCCTGGTAAACTTCATTTTCATAAGTAAAATTGAAGTCTGAATTCTGCCTGGTAAGAATAGCATAAGCAAAGTAATGTTTAGGCAACCATTTAATTTTGAACGACCCAGCAGCCAAAGTAGGAACGCCTCTGAATGTAGTAGAGGATGCATTTTTTGAACTTCCGAAAGCATCGGCCACCTTGATGGAATTGAGCTCATACACATTAGCACTCAATAAAAATGAAGTACCGGTGATAACCGAAAGCCGGGCAGGATTGTAATAGACAGCCCCGAGATCTTCAACACCGCCAATGACAGAGCCACTAAGCAACATTGACTTGGTACCATATTGCTGTGTCCAGTAGTGAGAGTCTTGACCGTACAGGTTAACGGTTATAAAAATTGCAGCGACACCAAAAGCTCGGATACGTTTCATAGAGGAGGATGCAATAAAAAACTTGATTTCCTATTATCAAATTCATCATTGCCTGTTCCCTTTTTGAAATCAGAGCTGTTCAAGTCTAATGGCCTTTAAATACAAACCCAACATTAAAAGTGAAGTAGGATTGTGCTTCTAATCCGCCTGCCGCAAATCCATAATTATATTTTCCGACCAAAACAATGTCCATTCCTGGATTGGCATTGACCAAAACCCCAGCCTCCGGGCGGAGAGCGAAAGCCCACACGGTATTTTCTACTGTGTAAAGATTCATGTCTGTATTTCTACGAGTATAGAGTGTACCCACGCCGAGGCCAATAAAAGGATTTATTTTTTCATCGGGCTTCATGTAATAATCAAACGCAGCATAAATAGGCATAGCGTTAATGTAGCGATACTGCACACCTGAAAGTGACATCGTGCCACTGGTGTACGTATCATAGGCTCTTCGCTCATAAAAAGTATTCCAACCGATATCCGCACCAACACTGAATTTAGGTTCAATATGATAGCGATACTCTAAAGCAGCTCCGCGGAAACTTGAACTTGAGACGAAAGACTTCACGTCTCCACTGCCGAAGCCCATGGAATACTGAATGGAGAATGCACTTTGCGCGATAGCTGGTGCAGCGGCAAAAATTCCAACTGCAAGAATAACACTGAATATTTTTTTCATATACAAATGGATATAAGTCTTTAGTTGGTCTTGAGATAAGGAGATTGTGTGAACGCCTGGTTAATGCCTTTATTCACACGACCGGCATCGTAGCTTCCGGAAAGCAATCCATTGATAGCTCCTGTCCACGCTACCCGTTTGTTGCTGTCGGTACTTTCTGCATTTGGGTCAACCAAAGTCATCACCAATGTGCCGGTTGAATAAGTAGTAACCGGTACGTAAGGATAATACCAGCCTCCGCCACAGTAATAAGGATAGTACCAGCAATAGTACCCGCCCCAGTATCCACCATAAATTATAGTAGTCGACTCCCACGCTGCCGGTAGTAACTGAACATCCGGGTTGCTGTTCACATCCACTTTAGTCCATCCCAAGCTTTGCATGTTGGCATCAATTTGAGCAAGGATAGGAACTCCATAAATGTCCTTAATATATTCAGGAGGTTGTGGACTAACGGATATCGCATCTCCGGTAATCTTCATTATTTTATTGGGAAGTGAATAAGTTGCCTTACCAACAAAATCATAGGTCTTGTCATAGTTTGTGTAAGTGATATCATACTCATCCACATACTCTGCTCCACCCGGATAACAACCAACCAATACGGTGAGGAGCAGCACCGTTGCGAAAGAATAAATTTTCCTGTTCATAACACTATACATTTTATTGTTTATTTAGTTTGATCTCAATACCACCGGTAAAACCAAGTTGTGTAGCGCTTGAAGAAGTTGACACACCTGAACCACAGCCACCTCCACCGCAACCTACGCCAAGGCCTACACCTTGTACCGGCACCATCAGTTGTGTTTGAAGCACGATGCCGATTTTATCATTAGCGTGTACGATCACGCCCAGCTTTCCGCCCACCGCAAATTTTGTTTCAGAAGAATATTTTTCGGAAGGAGCAAAAACCGCAGCACCTAACATGATACCTCCATACGGAGATACCTTGGCTGAAAAATCAGGGCTTCCACTAGTACCTAACATGTAGTAATTCACACTTCCTTTAATGTTGCCTGAGTTGCCGATAACATTATAGTTTGAGATACTGAACGTGGTTTCCTGACGTAGGTAGGTGAAGTCAATGGACATGTTATTTGATTTTTCATAACTCAACATTCCTCCAAAGTGAGGGCCATCTCGAATGATCACCTCACCGTTGTAACCATACACCTTATCCTGGATAGTGTAGCCACCAAACCCGGTTACCTTCAAGCCTCCTTGGCAAAAGGAATCAACGCTCGCAATGAGAACGAATCCCAGAAAGAAGTAATTTTTATAACTCATGTTTAATTTATTAGTTGTTTTGATCGTCTCTTCAGGTCTTTTAATCTACTTAATTTTGCTGAGAAGGCAAAGACCGTTTCTTCAGCGATGACTAAGGTCGAGCTTTCTAAGGTACCAGATACGTTAATACGCGTTACTTAACTGTTAACTGATGAAAGTTCAGCCAATTTTAACTGCTTAGAGAGCCAAGATTCCGTTCACAAACAATTTATTATAGTAGTGTAAACTGAATGCGACATTGGAAAAATTGTGTTGCCCCTTTCAAATTGAATCGGTCCAAAACTCCGTATCCATAGGCTAACTCCAAACGCACGTCTTTGGAAAGATACCAGTTTATCATAGGTGTAATCCTCCAGAATTTTCCACCTTTCAATGTACCACCATCAAGATCGAGGGATGAATACCGACATAAAATCTCCCATGCACCTGGGCCACCTTTGAAAACAGATTTTTTCACCGACACAAAACCAAAGATTCCTGTAGCTGTGCTGTACGGACGTGACTCTCCGGTGAGGATGTAGCTAGCCACCACATCGCCACCAAAAAATACAGGATCATCAGCTGTTAAAGAGTTAAATCTGTGTGAGTAGATTTCAGTTCCGAACAACCACGAACCTGAGCGATAATAAATTTCACCTCCATAGTGATTAGAGTAGTCAGACTGAAATTCTCCAGTATCAATAAAACGTGGAGCAGGATTAGCTTCAGGTCTTGACCGTAGTCTAATCGTACCACCCACTGGTTCACCATAGCGATAGTTTACGCCCACGTGAAGAACAGTTTTAGCTGAATAAATGGGAAGCCAACCGACTCTTGCTACCCACTGCCACTTGTAAGTAGAGAATGATTGCCCTTTCGAAAGCCAATCGGTAAACATTCCGAGATTCCATAATACCCGTTGCTTTGGCAAGTAGCCAAGCCATTTCACACCATCAGCAAGAATGGGAATTACATCAATGCCCATTTGCCTTTCCATTGTCCAGCCGGCATAGCCGTTCATTACTTTGTTTAATGAGAATCCTTCTTTCGTTCGACCGATAAAAATATTGCCCCACAATTCCGGCACACCTACCATGACTCCCGTCTCGCGCACCCACCATGAATCGGTCACACCATCGTACATGAATCCGGCTTTCCAGCTAATGTTTCTTTTAGTTTTAAATTGTCCTCCGGCTACAATTCGAAAATCGCGAACAGCAAATGTAGGCTCCAACTTACTGCCGAGTGAATCCATTTGTCTCCTGCTATTTTCATCTTGCCGGTATCCGGCATATTCATAAAGAAAACCACCACCTAATTTTAAAGTAGAATATTTACCAGGAAATAATCGCCAGCGTTTATCCCTCCACTTGGTTTCAACCTTACTGCTATCGAGAACTTCAAGTTCTTCTCCGGTAGTGCCGCTCGGAATAATTTCTTTCGATTCCTGACAATAAGAAGTGACAGAGAAAAACATTGCCACCAACAAGAAAGCCAGTGGTAATGGGTTTCGAAGTTTTAGTACCCAAGTCATCAACTTAGGCTCTATTTGTAAAATGATTGTGAGAAGTTGTATTTAAATGAGAATTGCACTTTGGTAATTGAAGTACTCCAACCATCTGAATAATTCTGGCGGTCTCCATACTGGAGTTCAGCACCCATCATGGCGTTCGGTACAGGATGATACATTAGGTTTCCTATAATGTACTGGCCTTTCTTAAATGCGCTTGCCGCCTGACCGTCCGTGTTGGAGATGTCAATCATTGAGTAGCCAACAGATGAAGTGAACTTCTCGTTCCAGGTGTGATCTAAAAACGTCACGATGCCAATAAGAGGTAAAGCCACGCCTTTTTGGTTGCTTGCGAGACCCTTTATTGCCACATCCGATGTAGCATCGTTCATGTAATTTTCTATTCCCTCTCCGTATACAACCTGGCCCTTGAATAAAGATTTTTGACCGAACTTGATATTGGTACTTAGATTTAAACCCCAACCAAAGGCGCTGCCCGTCAGATCGTATGTAGTAACGGTAAGGTCTTTCCACTGGATGTTTCGCGCTATACCAGCCAACTCAACGTAACCAAAACTTCCGGCCTGACGGTATTCAAAAGAAAAATCAGGCAGAGGATAGTGGGGTTTCACCCCTTGCAATTCAGTATTGCCTAAGTAAATACCTTGATCGCCGCTTGCACCAGGTCTTTCCAATGCAAAAATCAAACGCGTGTCTCCTTGAATAGGCATGTAACGGAACTGTACGTTCCGGAAGAAAACCATTCCGGTTGGCCCCCAATACTCAACCGTATTTGGAAAAATATCAATATCCATAAATGGGCTCCAAGTTTGTCCCACTCCAAATTTTCCTAACTCCGCATACGCATGACGCAAACGGATTGTGGTCTGTCCTGCATCTACGCCTGTACCAAACATTTCAAATTCAAATTGTGTCTTCAATTCTCCTAGCGGGGTTTCAAAATAATTTTTAAAGCCGAGACGAGTTTGGCGAACAGAAAAATAGAAATTTCCATCAGGACCAAATTCATCTTTATACGATGGAAGTTTGGTGGGACGCACCACATCAAACCAATTGGGATCAATCTGATTGGCATTGTATCCCATGTCCATCATGATGAACCCGTAGATTTCCATCGCCTTTTTCTTCTCTTCATTTTGCGCTTGAAGTTGGTTCGCTAGGGTAATCATCATGATCACCGCTAATAACGTTCGAACTTTTATTAGTAAGGATTTCATATATAATATGTTGTTGAATTATATCCAGGTTTGTATTTATTACTTCTGCCCTGTCATAGCCGCAGGATCCAAAAGTTTCTTGATCTGATCTTCTGTCAGTAATTTTTTTTCACGAATGAGTTCGAGAATTCCTTTGCCCGATTGAAGCGCTTCTTTGGCGAGCTCGGTAGTTTTCTCATAACCGAGCACCGGGTTCAATGCAGTAACTATTCCTACACTACGCTCGATGTTAAGTTTCAGAACTTTTTCATTCGCGGTGATTCCATCAATACAATTTTTGCGGAACAAGGGCATGGTTTTATAAAACAGCGCTTGCGACTCCATAATGGCAACAGCCACTACAGGCTCATAAGCATTTAATTGCAGCAGTCCGTCTTGCGATCCCAGCGTAACCGTTACGTCATTACCGATTGCCTTGAAACAAACCTCATTCATCAGTTCGGCCATCACGGGATTTACTTTTCCAGGCATGATGGACGAACCAGGTTGAAGCGGAGGCAAATTGATTTCAAAAATTCCAGTGCGCGGACCAGAAGCAAGGAAAATTAGATCGCTGCTGATTTTCGAAAGTGTAACCGCTAAATTTTTATAAGCGGAAGAGAACATCACGAAGCCTTGCATGCTGCTCGTAGCGGCGATCAGATCTTTTGGTCCCACGATGGGTTTCCCCGTGATCTTTGCAAGTTGTGCCACACATTTTTCAGCATAACCGGGTGTCGCTGTTAAACCAGTGCCAATGGCAGTGGCCCCCATATTTACTTCATATAAATAGGCCTCTGATTTACGGAGCGCTTCAATTGCACCATCCAGCTGTCCGCCAAACGCATGAAACTCTTGACCGACCGTCATGGGAACTGCATCTTGTCCTTCGGTGCGGCCCATCTTTAATAAATTCTTGAACTCTTCTCCCTTTTTGTGAAAAGACTGTGAAAGTAACTGTGCTTCGCTGATCACCTTGTCATTGTGTAACAACAAGGCAACGTGTATCGCAGTAGGATAAACATCATTGGTTGACTGCCCCATGTTTAAATCATCATGAGGTTCGATGAATTGATATTCACCTTTTTTATGGCCACTCATTTCAAGTGCAATGTTTGCCAGCACTTCATTCGCATTCATGTTGGCGGATGTTCCTGCGCCACCCTGATACAAGTCGGTAAGAAACTGGTCGTGATACTTTCCATCGATCACTGCCTGGCACGCTTTCTCAATGGCATCCATTCTTTCTTTTTTCATTCTGCCAACTTCTGTGTTGGCGCGGGCAGCTGCCAGTTTTACCATGGCGTAGGCTCGAACGTAATCGGGATAAAAATTTGTTTTCACTCCGCTCACCTGGAAATTCTCCAATGCCCGGAGAGTTTGTACGCCATAATAAGCATCTGCAGGGATTTGCTTTTCACCGAGAAGATCTTTTTCTGTACGAGTTTGTTGTGCCTGTGTGTACTGAATGCCGAAGAGCATCAGCAATGACAGTAGTTGAATATGTTTTAACTTTTTCATTTTCTTCTAATTTTTAGAACAACTCTGTTCAGTAATTAATAGGTAAAGAAAATTTCCTGAAGCTGCTTTTTATCTTTTGTTCTTGTAAGGCCAAGCATTAATAATATTCTCGCCTTCTGTGGAGTAAGATCATCAGAAACGATGGTGCCCAATTCATCATCATTGATTTCATCATGAAGCACAACTCTACCAGATGGTGCACGGCTTGCACGGCAAACAATAACACCTGCGGCTACGGCTTTCTTCACGGCTTCCATATAAGCTTTGTTGAAGTTGCCATTGCCCACACCGGCAATAACAATTCCGTCAACTTTTTTACCGACTAGCATATCAATCTGATCAGAAGGA
>Ga0307509_10009530_pt1 | contig 12104 bp, 10 predicted proteins | sample 10_EM_MG_FD_202245 | JGI IMG/M metagenome (GOLD analysis project Ga0307509, IMG submission 202245) | Populus trichocarpa ectomycorrhiza microbial communities from riparian zone in the Pacific Northwest, United States - 10_EM | ecosystem: Host-associated > Plants > Roots > Unclassified | place... | reverse complement strand
ACGCCATTCATGCTTGGCGAAAAGGCGATCGAGGCGTGCACGAGCCTCTCCGTCGGCTATCCCGCCTCGCGGATCAGTGTCCCGCTTCAGATGCGCCTGCCGTCGCCTCCTCCACCGCCTCCGCCAGCATCGCCAGCGGTGGCCAACCCCACCGGCCCGCAGAACGTTGCCCCGACGCTGCTCGAGGGCAGCCGGATCGCGGGCGAGAGGGTGATCTTGCCCGACGACAAGACGAAGACCGCGATCACGGCTTCGAAGCGCGACAAGGTCATCGGCTCGTTCAAGCTCTGCCTCGATACCACCGGCGCCATCACGAGCGTCGTCGCGCTCAAGTCGAGCGGCTTCCCCGACTACGACGCGAAGATCATCCGCGAGATGAACAAGTGGACGTATCGCCCGTATCACGTGGACGGCAAGGCCGTTCCCGTGTGCACCGCCGTCACGTTCATCTACTCGCAGAAGTGATCGCGACGGCCGAGCCTCGCGCGCTGAATGCGATCGACGCCCTCGCGGCGCAGCTCGATTGCACGCCGCTCGTCGCGCTGTCCGAGATGCACGGCAAAGGCGCGGCTCGTCGCAAACATCTCGAGTGTCTTGCGGTCGCGTGAAGGCGCGAGTCGCCTCTACTCCTCGGCGACCAGCACGCGGCGCAGGATCTTGCCGCTCGCCGACTTCGGGATCGCCGGCACGAACCGGATCTCGCGGATGCGCTTCTGCGGCCCGACGCGCGCACCGACGAACTGCATGAGCTCGTCGCCGGTCGCGGCGGCACCTGCCTTCAACACGACCGCCGCTTTCGGAATCTCGCCGGCTTCGGTGTCCTGCTTCGGGTAGACCGCACAGTCGGCGACGGCGGGATGTTGGAGCAGCACGGCCTCGAGCTCGGCGGGCGCGACCTGGAGGCCCTTGTACTTGATGAGCTCCTTCACGCGATCGACGATCCAGAAGTCACCGTTCGCGTCGACGTGGCCGATGTCGCCGGTGTGGAGCCAGCCGTCGGCGTCGATCGTCTGGGCCGTGGCTTCCGGATCCTCGAAGTAGCCGCGCATCACCCACGGGCCGCGGACCCAGATCTCGCCCTGCTCTGCGTCGCTGCCATCCTCCGCGACGATGCGCGCCTCGGCGTTACCGATCAGGCCGCCGATCGAGCCGGGCTTGTTGGTCGCCGGCTCGTACGAGCCGAGGTGGCTGGCGCCGGAGACCTCGGTCATGCCGTAGACCTGAAACACGACCACGCCGGTGCGGGCGGTGAACTCGGCGGCGAGCTCGGCGGAGAGCGGCGCGGCGCCGGAGAGCGCGGCGCGAACACCGGGCAACTTCAGATCGCCGGGATACTTCGCGAGCCCGAGGAGGATCGGCGGGACGACGTGGAGGATCTCGGGGCGGTGCTCGGCGACCAATTTCAGATATTGCTCGAGATCGAACCGCGGCATCGTCACGAGGCGGGCGCCGCGCGCGAGGCCGAACGTCAGGAAGCCCATGATCCCGTAGATGTGAAAGAACGGGAGGACGGCGATCACCGACGCGCCGGGGATGATCACCGCGCCGTCTTCGACGGACTCGAGCGCGAGGCACTGCGAGATGATGTTGCGGTGGGTGAGCATCACGCCCTTCGACGGGCCGGTCGTGCCACTCGAGTACGGCATCACCGCGACCGCATCGGACGGCACCTGCACCACGGGCGGCATCGTGCTGCCACCCAGCAACGCTGCAAACTCGGGTGTGCCGAGCACGATCACCTCCAGCGCGGGCGCGGCGGCGCGGATCGCGTCGACGAACGGCGGCACCGTGAACACGAGCTTCGGCGAGCCGAGCTTGAAGTACTTCGCGAGCTCGTCCGCGGTCGACAGCGGGTTGAGCATCATCGCGACCGCGCCGGCGGCGATCACGCCGTGATAGGCGAGCGCGACCTCGGGCAGGTTCGGCACCACGAACGCGACGCGATCGCCGACCGCGATGCCGCGCGCGATCAGCGCGTTCGCCACGCTCGCCGACAGGTCGAGGACCTGGCGGTAGGTGTAGCTGCGGCCGGTCGGTCCGTCGACGAGCGCGGTCTGGTCGACGAACGGCGCGACCGAGTCCCGGAAGAACTGGGTGAGCGTGACGTCGGGGATCGGCCGGGACGTGTAGCGACTCGCGAGCACCATGCCCGCGAGCATGCCTCAGATCGCGGTGAACACGTACTCGTGCTGGCTGTCGCGCATGGTCAGCGTCGGCTTGCCGTCGGCAGTCCCGACCGTGAACGCGAAGCCCTCGACCCCGGGGACGATCGTGTAGAACGAGATCGTGCCATCGGGGTTCTTGATCGAGGCGACCTCGCTCTTGAACTCGCCGAAGTCGAAGAACGTCTTGCCGTCCTTCAGGGTCACGGCGATCTCGCCGAGCGACGCGTTCTTGTAGCGCTTCGCCAGCTTTGCCGCGTCGGCCGGTTCGGCCGGCACGATCAGGAGCTTGCGTTCGGCGGCCTGCGCGGTGAAGAAGTTCTTCGCACCCTGCGCGACGTTCTCGTCGGCCTCGGGCTTGCCGTCGTAGAGGACCTCGAGCAGCTTGCGCTGGAACTGGGTCCGGATCGACGGGCCGAGGTCACCGTTCGTCAGCACCACCGCACCGACGTTCGCCTCGGGGATCCACATCATGTCGCTGTGGTAACCGATCATGTCGCCGCCGTGATCGATCACGGTGACGTCGTACTTGGTGTGGATGAACAGGCCCATGCCGTACGCCGCGTCGGCACCGACGGCGACGCCCGGGATCCGGCGCGCGAACAACGCCTCCTTCGAGACGTAGTCCTTGCCGTTCGGCAGCTTGCCCTCGGCCAGCTCCATGGCGACGTACTTGAGGAGATCGGCGACGTTGCTCCACGCAGCGCCTGCCGGCCGGGCCGAGATGATCGAGTAGTTCTCCTCCATCAGGTCGCGCGCCGGGTGGCCGTCGATGTCGATGCCGTGCGGCAGCGCGTGGTTGCCGCGCAGCGCCTTCGCGTAGTCGAACGTCGTCGCCTTCATGCCGAGCGGATCGAACACGAGCGTCTGCATCGCCTTGTCGTACGCGGCGCCGAGCTCGAGCTTGGGGAACGCGGCGTGGCCACCGGTGTAGCCGCCGGCCGCTGCCATGAGGTTCGAGTACTGGAACAGCTCGCCGAACTTCGACGTCGGCTGCATCGTGCCGAGCGACTTCAGCACGGACTCGGGCGTCGAGCCCTTCCACTCCATCAGCCACTCCATGTCCTGACGCGGCAGCCCGGTGCACGCGCAGATCAGGTGCTTGATCAGGACTTGCTTCGTCACCTCGTCGCTGCCGAGCTTGAACGTCGGCAGGATCGAGGTCACGGGCGCGTCCCAGGCGAGCTTCTTCGCATCGACGAGCTTCGCGAGCATCAGCGTCGTCAACGACTTGGTGTTCGACGCGATCATGTAGAGCGTCTTGTCGTCGACCGCTTCCTTCTTGCCGAGCTCGCGCACGCCGATGCCGCCGGCCCACACGGTCTTGCCGTCCTGGATCACGCCGAACGACACGCCCGGCACGCCGGTCGCCTGCTCGGCGTCGGCGACGAATTTCTTCAGCGCGTCGAGCCGCGCGGCGTCGAGCTTCGCGGCGGTCTTGCCCTTGAACGACTCGCGCGAGTAGCCCTTCGGATAGAAATGATTGAACACCTTCCCGATCTGACCGCCGCGCTTCTCGCCGGTCGCGTCGGAGAAATCGACGAGCACGACGCACCACCGGCCGTTCGCGAACACCGCGCCGGCCTGGACGCCGCGCTTCTCGTTCGGCGAGGTCTGGTACTCGTAGTTCTTGCCCTTCGACCAGCCATTGCGATCCGGCGCCTCGGTCGTCGCGAGCAGCGGCCACTTCATGTCGGGCTTGTAGGCCTTCCACGCCGCGTCGCGCGCGGCCTCCGCATTCGCCGCGCTGACGTCGACGAACGCGAGGTGCGAGTCGCCCTCGGGCGCGGTCAACACGGTCATCGTGTCGAACGTCGCCACCTTCCAGCCATCGGGGACGATGAACGTGTTGCCGTCGGTGTCGGCCCACGGCGTGTCACCGGCGACGACTTTGATCTTCGGCGCGGGTACGGCAGGCGCACCGCCGGACGTCGTCGGTTGATCGGCCGGCGGCGTGGAGTTACCGGCCGGCGACGGAGCCGGCTTCGGCGAGGACGAACAAGCGGCCAGGAGCACCGCACACACGAGGCTTCGCATGCGCGGACCGTAAACCACTTTCTCCGACGAGAAAACGCGCGACACGGCGCGACAGCCTGCGACAGCTCAGGCACCGACCTCGTCGCACAGCTCCTCGTAGCGCTCGAGCTGTTCAGGCGCCCTGCGATGCGACGCGAGGCCGATCGTGTCGAACTCGTCGAGCCCGGGTGCCGCCACGACCCCGAGCAGGCGCAGTACGTAGTTGATCGAGCCGCTCGCGGCGAGGTGCGTACGCACGTAGAGGCCAGCCCATTGATCCCCTTCGCCGCCGAAGTACTCGGTCTGGATCAGGCCGAAGGTCGGTGTCGGGTCACCGGCGAGCTCGCTCGCGATGTGCGCGAGCACCGCGTCGTCGGGATAGATCGACGGCGCATCAGGAGGCGTCGGCAGGGTGCCCCTCCAGCCGAGCACGGTTTGCCAGTACCCGCTGTAATAATGGCTGATGTGAAAGATCGTCACGCCCGGAAGCGGGACCGCCACCAGGTCGAACCGCGCCCGCGCTTGCTCGCGCCAGGGCACGGCGAGCACGAGCGCGGCGATGTGGTGGCCCACGCGGTCAGCTTACTCGCACCTGTAGCCCGCGGGAGGGCGTTCAGCTCTTTGCTGGAATGAACGACATCGCGCGCTCCGCGAGCGCGGTGATCGTCAAGCTCGGATTCACGCCGAGGTTCGCGCCGACCGCAGCGCCGTCGACGACGAACAGGTTGTCGTAACCGAACACGCGATGCTGTGCATCGATCACACCCGACGCCGCGTCCTTGCCCATCACGCAGCCGCCGATGCAGTGCGCGGTCATCGGCAGATCGAACAGGATCTCGGAGCTCGACGTGATCGCGATCCCATCCATCTGCTTCGCCGCCTTCTCGGCGAACGCGTTCGCCTGCGGGATGTTGGTCGGGATCCGCGTGCCGTGACTCGTGAGGAGGCGCGTGAACGGCCAGTACCACGTGCGCTTGAGCTTGAACTGCAACGTGGCGTCCACCGTCTGCATGACGAGGAAGATCAGCGTCTGGGTCGCGAACCCGAACGGCCAGCCCGCGCGCACGAACTTGATCGGGTGACGAAACGCGGCCGCGATCCACGCGAAGATCCGCTTCCACCCCTTGCCGTTGACGAGCATGGTCGCGAGCAGGCCGAGCACGTCGCTGCCCTTCGAATAGCGCGTCGCCTCGATGTGGGTGAACCGATCGAGGTAGATGCCCGAGCCGATCGCGATGCCCTTCGACATGTCGAACCGCTTGCCGGGGAAGCGCACGCCGATCAGCGACTCGGCGTTCGTGCGGACGTCGTCGCCGAGGCGCGCCGACACGTCCGGAAGATCGTCGCGATTCCGCATCAACAGATCCATCGTGCCGAGCGCCGAGGCCGCGAGCACGACGTGACGCGCGTGCAGCACGCGCTTCTGCTTGATCACGCGCGCGGTCGAGCGTTCGACGTGGACGTCGTAGCCGTCCTTGCCCCCGTCGCGCGGGACCAGGCGCGTCACCCGGGTCTCGGTGTGGATCTTCGCGCCGCGCTTCTCGGCGAGGTAGAGGTAGTTCTGATCGAGCGTGTTCTTCGCGCCGTAGCGACAGCCGACCATGCAGCCGCCGCACCCGATACAGCCGGTGCGCGCAGGGCCCTCGCCGCCGAAGTACGGATCGGGATGGGTCTTGCCCGGGCCGTCGCCGAAGTACACGCCGACGTCGGTCTTGTAGAACGTGTCGCCGATGCCCTGGCTGTCGGCCATCTGCTTCAGCACGCGATCGGCGTCGCCGAGGATCTGGTTCTCGGTGACGCCGAGCATCCTCCGCGCGGTGGCATAGTGCGCCGGCATCTCGTCCTCCCACGCGGCGAGGCCCTTCCACGAGCCCTCGTTCCACACGGTGGCCGGCGGCGACAGGAGCGTGTTCGCGTACGTGATCGAGCCACCTCCGACCGCGTTGCCGCACAGGATCACGACGTGCTTGAACGGCCGCATGTTGTAGAAGCCGTAGAGCCCGAGCCGCGGCCGCCACACCCAGCGGCGCAGGTTCCAGGTGGTCTTCGGGAAGTCCTCCGCGCGCCAGCGCTTTCCCATCTCGATCACGCCGACCGAGTACCCCTTCTCGGCGAGCCGCAGCGCGGACACGCTGCCGCCGAACCCGCTGCCGACGACCAGGTAGTCGTAATCCACGGGTGGACTATATGATCCGGATGTAGCCCGCGCTCGTAGATGTGGCGTGCAGGGAACCCGACGCCGCAAGGCGATCGTGCTGGGATTGGGCGCGGTTGGCCTCGCCACCGCCCTCACCGGTGCGGCTTTCTTCGCCCCCGATCGATCCGTCGAGGCGGCTCGCGCGTACACCCCGAGCGCGCCCTCGGCGGTCGTAGCCAGGGTCCCGAAACGCGACCCGCAGGAGGTCGCCGAACGCCAGGCCCTGGCCGCCGCACCCGATCGGGTCGAGCTCGCCGTGGCGCTCGCCCGCGCCGACATCCAGCGCGCCCGCTCGCTCTCGGATCCGCGCTATCTCGGCCGCGCGCAGGCGACGCTCGGGCGCTGGTGGAAGCTGCCCGAGCCGCCGGCCGACGTGTTGCTGCTCCGCGCGACGATCGAGCAATCGCTCCACGACTTTCCGGCGGCGCGCATCGATCTCGATCACCTGATCGCGCTCCGCCCGGATGACGCGCAGGCGCACCTGACCCGCGCGGTGGTCGCGACCGTCACGGCCGACTACGCCGCCGCGCGCACGAGCTGCGACGCGCTCGAGCATCTCGCGAATCCCCTGATCGTCGAGGCGTGCCGCGCGCCGCTCGATGCGCTCTCCGGCAACGATGCCCCGTATCGCCGCCTCGAGCGTGCGGTGGCCGATCCGGGCACAGACCCGAGCCTGCGTCTGTGGGCGCAGGGCACGCTCGCCGAGCTCGCGATCCAGCGCGGTGACGAGGCCCGTGCCGCCGGTCTCCTGCGCGAGATCCTCGCCGCCGATCCCGACGACACGTACGCCCGCGCCGCACTCGCCGACGTGTTGGTCGTCCAGCACGACCCCGCGGCGGCGTCGCAGCTCCTGAAAGGGCACGAGCAGATCGACAACCTCCTCGTGCGCCGCGCGATCGCGGAGCATGCCGCGCACGGCCCCGAGGCCGCTCGCCTCGTCCAGGCGATGCACGATCGGATCGCGCAGGCCGCGGAGCGCAAGGACCGGATCCACATGCGCGAGGAGGCGATGTTCACGCTCGCCGTCGACGGCGACGCGCAGAAGGCGACCGAGCTCGCCCGCGCGAACTGGGACGTCCAGAAGGAGCTCGCCGATGCGCGGTTGCTCGCGGCCGCGGCAACGGCCGCGGGGGACCGCGCCGCGCTCGAACCGGTGCTCGCCTGGGCTCGTACCAATGCGGTCAGCGACGCGCGCCTTGCCCGCGCGCTGGAGACCCGATGAAGATCCTCTCGATCCTCGCCACCCTCGTCGTCGCCACCGCGACCGCGTCGGCGCACAAGCCGAGCGACGCGCACCTCGCGCTCCACGGCGACGGCACCGGCCTCACCGGCCGACTCGACATCGCGGTCCGCGATCTCGACGCCGCGCTCCAGATCGACGACGGCGACGGCACCATCACGTGGGGCGAGCTGCAGGCCGCGGCGCCGCGGATCCATGCCTACGTCACGTCGCGGCTCTCGCTCTCGGGCGACGGCACGCCGTGCAGCTACACGCTCGGCACCGCGGAGCTCGTCGATCTCTCCGACGGCGCCTACTGGGCGCTGCCGGTCCGCGCGAGCTGCCGGCCGACCACGCTCGCGGTCACCTACAACTTGCTGTTCGATCTCGACGCGCAGCACCGCGGCCTCGTCCACATCGACGGCCAGACCCTGATCGTTCGCGACGCGACGCCCGTGACCGCCACCGTCGGTGCGACGACCAGCACGCTCGCGTTCGTGAAGGAAGGCATCTGGCACATCTGGGAGGGCATCGATCACATCCTGTTCCTCCTCTGCCTCGTCCTCCCCGCCGTGTTCCAGCGCCGGACCCAGCGCTGGCAGGCCGCCGACTCGCTGCGCGACGTCGTCGTCGAGGTGTTCGAGACCGTCACCGCGTTCACGCTCGCCCACTCGATCACGCTCGTGATCTCGGCGGTCGGGCTCGTCACCCTGCCCTCGCGGTTCGTCGAGACCGCGATCGCGCTGTCCGTCGTCGCCGCCGCGCTCAACAACCTCCTGCGCACGATCGATGCGCGATGGGCCGTCGCGTTCGCGCTCGGCCTCCTTCACGGGTTCGGGTTCTCGAGCGTGCTGATCGACCTCGGCCTGCCGTCGCACGAGCTGATCGGTGCACTGCTCGGCTTCAATGTGGGCGTCGAGTTAGGCCAAGCGGCGATCGTGCTCGTAGCTCTGCCGGTGCTGTTCTTGATCCGCCGCACGCTCGCCTACCAGGCGCTGCTGTGGGCGGGCTCCGCGTCCGTCGTGCTGGTCGCCGGGGTGTGGTCGTACCAGCGCTGCTTCATCTGAACTGAAAGGAACCGTCATGCGTCGCCTCGCCTTTGTCGCGATCAGTCTCCTCGCGTCCTGTCGCCGGTCGGACCCGCCGAAACCGGCCGTGCAAGCCCAGCCCGAGCCCGTCGCCGCCGTCGACCAGATCGGTCAACCCGGCTCGACGAACCTCACCCCGCTCGCCGGCCTGCCGCACGCGCTCGACGACGAGACCGCGCATCGCCCCGCGACGAAGGTGCCGGTCGAGCGCGTGTTCTCGGCCCTGAAGGACAAGGGCGTGACGCTCACCGCGCAGCACCAAGTGCTCGCGAGCGCGGCCGCCGCGTCGTACTGCTCGCTCGGTGTCACCGCCGACACGATCGCGATCGCGGTCTGCGAGTACCCGTCGCACGACGCTGCGCTCGCCGGTCGCAAGCTCATGGATAGCCGCTACGCGAAGCTCGTGCCCGATGCGGTGCGCGAGGTCAACGGAAACACCCTGGTCACCGTCGCGAACGCGTCGGCACACCGCGACGTGCGGGACCGGGTTCTCGAGACGTTCAAGGCTCTGTAGTCAACATCAGAAAGGGAATCAGCATGAGGATCAGAACTCGTTTGTTAGGCTCGGCGCTCGCCGCGGCCACGGCCCTGACGCCGTCCGTCAGCATGGCTTCGAGTCACCGCGAAGCGCCGTTCATCACCAAGAACCCGAAAGTCGACGGGACCGACTTCTACATGTTCCGCAGCTACGAGACCGCGCCGAGCGATCGGTCGGGGTACACGACGCTGATCGCGAACTACCAGCCGCTTCAAGATACCTACGGCGGCCCGAACTACTTCAACCTCGATCCCGACGCGCTGTACGAGATCCACGTCGACAACGATGGCGACGGCATCGAGGACCTCACGTTCCAGTTCGACTTCGATCTCAACCTGGCGAACAACGGCACCGGTGTCGAGCTGCCGATCGGTGGCAAGAACATCAACATCCCGCTCCAGGTCGCCGGTGCGCTGACGAACCCGAACGACGCGCACCAGAACGTCGTCGAGTCGTACTCGCTCGGCGTCGTCCGCGGCCCGCGCCGGATGTCGGCCGCGACGCTCGCGACGAACCTGTCGGATAGCTCGACGAAGTTCGCGAAGCCGTACGACAACGCCGGCACCAAGACGATCGCGAACTACGACACGTACTCGCAGAAGTTCATCTACAACTTCGACGTCCCCGGCTGCACGCCGACCGGCGTCGCCGCGGGCACGCACGCGCGCGTGTTCGTCGGTCAGCGCCAGGAGGGCTTCGCCGTCAACCTCGGCGAGATCTTCGACCTCGTGAACCTCCGCGTGTCGGCGCTCGGCGTCAACACGCCCGCGAGCTCCGCCGACCTCACCGGTGCCGCCGATCAGGGTCGCAACATCGTCGGCGACAAGGGCGTGACGTCGCTCGCGATCGAAGTGCCGACCTCGTGTCTCACGAAGGATGCGACGCACCCGATCATCGCGGGCTGGACCACCGCGAGCATGCGCCAGGCGCGCGTGCTCAACCCGACCGCGACGTTCAAGAACCCGTCGCGCGAAGGCGGCCCGTGGGTCCAGGTCTCGCGCCTCGGCATGGTCCTCGTCAACGAGATCGTGATCGGCATCAAGGACAAGGACAAGTTCAACGGCAGCGAGCCGAAGAACGATGGCCAGTTCGCCGACTACGTCACGAACCCGTCTCTGCCGATCCTCGTCGAGGTCGTCTACGGTGCGACCGGCATGCTCGCGCCGACGACGTATCCGCGCGCAGATCTCGTCGCCGCGTTCCTCAACGGCGTGCCGACCGTCAACAAGATGAGCGACACGCTCTTCGAAGCGGTCCGCCTCAACACCGCGGTCGGTCCGACCGTACCCGCGGCGCAGAACCCGCTCGGCGCCGCGACCTGCTTCGATCCGCCCGCGAGCAACGCGGTCGGTCCGACCCTCAACCTCAACCGCGCCGGTTGCGATCCGGCCGGCTTCCCGAACGGCCGCCGCCCCGGTGATGACACCGTCGACATCGCGCTCCGCGTCGCGATGGGCTTCCTGCTCGATCAGAACCACGCGCCGATCCGTGGCGCCCCACTCGTCGACGGCGCGGCGGTCAGCGCGGCGAGCTTCAACAACTCGTTCCCGTACCTGAAGTCGCCGATCCTGGAGGCCCCGTGAGGATCGCGATCGTCCTCGCTTGCCTGCTCGCCGCCGCCGCGTGTGGCGACGACTCGCCGAATGGCCCGAGCGACGGTCAGAACCCACCGGGCGATGGCAGCGGTAGCGGTAGTGGCAGCGGAGAGGCCACGCTGACGTCCTACGTCATCGACCTCGTCACGAACCACACCGTGGCGACCGAGGATGCGAAGCCGTACGCCGATTTCAGCAGCCTGCCCGACCCTGATGGCTCGGGGAACGACCTGACCGCGTACTCGTCGCTGTTCTAGCGAATCTTCTCGTTGACCATGGCGCGCAGCGCCTTGAGGTCGAACGGTTTCTCGATGTGCCTGCCGGGCGCGAGCGAGTCGAGGAAGTGACGGGCCGACTCGGTGAACGCGCCGCCGGTGACGAAGATCATGGTCTCCGCGAGGACGGGATCGATCTTCATCACCGCGGCGTAGACCTCCATGCCGGTGACCTGCGGCATCATCAGGTCGCACACGATGGCGTCGTAGCGCTCGCCCTTCGCGAGCATGTCGATCGCCTGCCGCGCGCTGGTGGTGCCGACGACCTCGTGGTCCTGCGACATGTACCGCTTGATCGCCTGGACGAGCGAATCCTCGTCGTCGATCACGAGCACCCGGCCGCGGCGCTTCGCCTTGGTCGCGACCGGAATCTTCTCGGTGATCGGCGGCAGCGTCGGCGCCGCGATCGGCAGTCGGACCCGGAACGTGGTGCCCTTGCCGACCTCGGTGACGAAGTCGAGGTTGCCACCGAGCCCGGTGACGATGCGATGCGAGATCGCGAGGCCGAGACCGGTACCGACCCCAGCCGGCTTGGTCGTGAAGAACGGCGTGAACAGGCGGCGCTGGACATCGGGCGGGATGCCGGCGCCGGTGTCCGACACCGTCACGAGCACGTGATCGTCCTCGACGCTCGTGACGATCTTGATCAGGTTGCGGTCGTAGCTGCCCTCGGGGATCGCCTGGACCGCGTTGACGATCAGGTTGAGGAAGACCTGGCCGAGCCGGCCCTCGTTCGCGTCGACGCGCGGGACTTTGCTGAACACCTTCTCGACCTTCGCGCGATGGCGGAGCTCGTTGTGCGCCATCCGCAGCGTCGACTCGAGCACCTTCTCGACGTCCACCGCGCCGCGCCGATCTTCCTGGGCGCGCGAGAACACCTTGAGGTCACGCACGATCTCGCGCACGCGATCCGCCGACATCCGGGCGTCGTGGATCTCGTCGACGAGATCCGGAGGCAGGCTCACGGTCTGGCCGAGCTGGAGGATGTCGTGCTCGGCCATGTCGAGGTTCGCG
>Ga0307509_10009529_pt1 | contig 12104 bp, 16 predicted proteins | sample 10_EM_MG_FD_202245 | JGI IMG/M metagenome (GOLD analysis project Ga0307509, IMG submission 202245) | Populus trichocarpa ectomycorrhiza microbial communities from riparian zone in the Pacific Northwest, United States - 10_EM | ecosystem: Host-associated > Plants > Roots > Unclassified | place... | reverse complement strand
ATTCAATTATCTGACACACAACTTCAATTATCCGACACCCAACTTCGTTTTGTTCGGGGTCCAATTCCTGACCTATCGCTGACAATGTTTTGATGTTATGCGTGACATAATTCTTTGTCTAACACTTTCTATCCTTGGTCTGACACTCTCACGTCTTATCGGGGGGACAAAATATTTTTTGTGCAAGATGCGGCCCATACTGGGAAAGCAAGGAAGGGCAAGGCCATCGAAGATATATCTTGTCATTGCAGCCTTTGGTGAAGAACTGGCCATTATCGGAAGAGGTTGCAAGACCATTGAAGCTGGAGAAGAAGACGCTACAGCCGTGACATGAAAGTTTGGAACCGCCGAAATAACGGTATGGGATAATTTCAGGGTGTTGGATATGATACGCAAGGAGACTGCATTCAGCATGGACGTTGATATGCGTAAGTGATAATTCCTCTTCTTTCTTCATTTCTATTTTCTGTATGTCCGCTTTCGCTTGTACCCGACTCAGTAGCTCATTATACACCATTTGCTTGATATTCTGGGGCGTCTTATCCTCTGGGGGGAAAGCGATGTGAAGGACTTTCTGCTGGGAGAACTTAACCAAGGTATCGCCGTGAGCTGCCGGTACAAGAACGACATTGAATTCTCCCTCGAGGAAGGAGGAGAATCGGCGAGACCATGTGATACGCAATATCGTCCGGATGTGATTGTGAAGGGTGAACATCTTCTGAAGAAACCGTCGCAAAGATAAATTCCTGTTCTGCTTAACAGCTAAAAATAAGAGATGAGCGATGGTATCATCAATAGGAGATGTAGGGTCAAACTTACCAGTCAAATTATCCCATCGTGTCAACAAATCATTGTCCTCTACAGTTTCCAGACGTTGCTTCCAAGCGCAACTCATCGCAGTAATCGTCTCAATCAAGATAGTGAGACGCGATTCTTGCGGTATCTCGTCCTTCAGCAAGTCATCAATCCTCTCTAATACACCATGTGTAAGAGCGAGATATTCGGCATCCTCGGCGACAAACGTGGATTGCAACCTTTTCGTTAAGGCGTCGTATTGCGCTAAGATCACAGGCCCTTTTTTTTGATAGCGGCACTGAAGTTTCTTGTAGGAGTATTCGTAAATGGACCGCTGGACTTTAAGCTCGCCTTCATTCCGCGAAAGGGTGATATTCGGATCAAGAGACTCGATATCAGGCGGGGGCGATGAGGCGGGTTCCAAAACTGATTTAAGGTCCTTAAGGTGACTCCGTACCATGCGGAGATGGTTGGTGAGAATGGCTGGCACCGTCCCGTTGGTGGACACATATAATGTTGTAGTATTCTGGTTCATCGCCAAGGAGACAAAGAAGATATCCTTTTCCTTGCGGACGCAAATAGCGGCGAGGGCGTCTAAGACATCAAGTAGGCGGTCGGGGTCTTTGTGAAGTTGTGGGTCACGTAGATGAGACCCGTCGTCGTGATCGCGCTGCTCTGCCGATAGATGCGGTATGTTTCCTTGCCGGCCAGAAAGAAGCGATAGATAAAGCTCTGGAGAATCCCTTTCAGCCATAAGCAGGGAAAGAAGTCAAGAGCACTCTGTATCGGTTTCAGTCTAACTATATTTTAGTCAGCACCAAGCTTACCCATGCAAAACTTAGCTTCGTTTTTTGTTCTGGGACCCTCCCAAGCATCCTATCCTCCTGTGCGAGAGCTCGTACAGGCCAAATATTCCTGGTGGGACCATTCCATTCATCGCGTCCCAATTTTCTTTCCTTCAGTATTTATGCCTCCCATAAGCGCCGCTGATATTCTCGCTTCATCAAAGCCTGTGCCACCAACAAAGTATTGGAGACCTGCTAAAGTCAATCGTACTTACGACCGCCCGATCTTCTGCCACTGCGCTGGGGTCGATGCCAGCTGAGTCTGAGACAATCACGCCCATCTGCATCTGGCGGTGTCTCCTTATTGTTCATTTTTCATATTCTCGTTGAGGAACGTCGGAGCAGGAAAATCCGATCTGGGGGTAGGTATTGGACAACAATCATAATCAGTTATCAATCCAGCATCACGAATCTACCCTCCCCACTCAACGTAATACTTTCCTCATGTTAGGAAATGAATGGCTAAGGGCTTAGCTCACTCACCTATGCAGGCTTCACATCCACTTAGCAATGATCTAACATCTTGAGCTAATTGTAGAAGGGTATGCAGAATCACTGTACGGATATAGGTAAACTTGAATTTGGAACGTTCAACTCCATTCCGAGGCCCAAACATCTTTGTCCCAGTTCTCCACGAGATCGGCATCGTCCTGTACAAGATTAAATCAAGCCGGAGGATGAACCACCTGATAACTCACCTTGTGCTTGACTTGGAATTGGGAGAACCCATCACGGAGAATGAGAACTTCATGCGGAATATCATTTCCAGAGAGGACATTCTTTCTCGTCTCAGAATAAATCTGCAAAACGTTGCTAGTGAATATCTGACGGCTGGAAGATGACGTCACACACCCTAGCAGCTTTCGGGCCCCTTCCCAGAGTCCAATCAGCCTGGAATACAAGGGATCGTATCTCCTTAACCAAGACTCACCGAACTTGGGAGAGGGCACAATGGAAGATAACCAAAGGGACGTCCTTCGTCTTCTTAACCAAGCCATCCACCTCTAACAAGAATTGTCTGGACGGGTAGTTCAAGCAGCCCTTAATATTCCCGCCCTCGTAGTCGTCATCTCGAACATCGACTACCAGAAAATCCTTCCTTGCTACTTTGCCGCTCTTCATGATCTCCGCAAGTTCCTGTATCATTCTTAGCAGTGGTCAGGATTAACAGTGAGTACACGGTACCATACATCCCCATTAATGTACCGCATGGTTTGAGTTATGGTCGTCGTTGGAGATGATAGCAGACGACGAGGCGATATAAAACCGACGAAGGAACGAAGCATTGGATTACGTCATCAACAATCTCGGGTTCTTGCGAGATGCTGTCGAATCCTAAGTATCTACTAACTAGAAAATGTTAACATATAGTGTGCCTTCGTTACCATTCGATTCATACCCATATTTGTGCGGGGTCACTGCCAGTTGCCATTAACACCCCATCAAATATAGTAGATGGACTGTTCGTACATAACTAGACTACTTCAGAGTCCTTTCAAGCCAAGGAAATGGTGGGAGAATTAAGAGAAAATGCCATTTTGCTTTTTCTTTTTCGTGCGCTGCTCGTTCCCGAGAAAGGCCCATGGTAGATAAGACCGGGACAGTGCCATGTATAATGCACTCACATGTCACGGTTATTCAGAGAACTGTAGCTTGGCTGCTTGGGAGCAAGATGCACCAATGAAGGTCACTAGTAATCCAGTATACATAATTCCATCCGATTCCCTTGTCAAATTCGGATTCATTGCCGAAGAAAATAACCTGCTAGACGTGTGTGCAGCTCGTAGCGTGTATGAACCCACGATCTACGATGGCGGTCATCACCGACACGCAAAAAGGCCGAGAGTGATCAAAAAGGAAGATGTGGCGGGACAAATATCTAACTTGTTTTTCATATAAGACCAAGATTCTGTTCAAAGATACGCGTAACAGATAGCCTATAATACAGGTTCTACAGAAGCATAGAGGAGATTTATAAAGTCATAAAGATTTTAAGATGCAAATATATTTTATGTAAACTGGATTTGTAGGAAAAGTGGAAGAAAGGGATATGCCGAATACGAGAGAGAGGCGCCTCCTCTCGACATCGACTTTGCCAAGCAGAAGAGAAAATAGCAAAACAATCGCCAAGCCATTCTATATCCACGGATATCCAACCGTAAGTAACCTGTACATACGGTTCACAGTTGCGACCGGATTTGGCTGAACTGTACTCGTCCCCCTAGACCATGCTTTAGAGAAGTTAATTAAAAGCGGGGCGCGGATCTAGAGAGAATGGGGATTACCAGACAGAGTCAGTTATCTTCTCTTTCCTGATCTTCAAGTTGATCGTCTCCCTGTTGCGAACCGTCGCATTACTGTGGTCGAGGACGTCAGAAAACTGCGCAATGACACAAAACAGAAACACAAACTGTTTGTTAAGAATACTGTCAGCGCCTGTGTATAGGAAGGCATCGTATAGGAATGTGGCGACCAGGGCACCAAGGATAGGAGCGATGATCGGGCACCAAAGCCAGTATTGACTGTTGAGATAGATTTAGCAAAGGAGGTGAATGGAGTACGTGCCACGCACCTTCTGAAGTCAAACACGGGTTTGCCGTACCCGACCAACGCAGAGAAGATCCGGGGACCAAGATCACGAGCGGGGTTAAGGGCGTAATCTGATTATTCGGTAAGTACATCCTCGAACTTCGCAAGTCCGTGCATCGTCATCACAAAGACGTACTTGATGGCATTCCAAGAGAAGTACCAATTCCCAAAACTAGGATGAAAACCGCGAGCGGTGCGAGACCATTAGGCGGCGGGCTACTTTTCTTGTCGAGTATAGCAAGAATACCGAAGACGAGAATGATGGTTGTAAAGAACTCTGAGAAGAAACATGAGGGATTGGTCATATAATCCTCCTGGAGGGAAACAGGGGTAAGCACGCGTAAGGAACGAATTGACTGCCGAAACTGACAGCATATGTTGAGAAAAGACGAGCAGTGGCGAGGGTGCGAACCCCATGACCTTCGACAAGATCAATGGCATGGAAGAAATTGATGTAAACCAGAGCAGCTCCAGTGCTGGCTCCAAGCAATTGAGCCGCGATGTAAACCTGAATTTGGTCATGAGCCATTTGTCATAAACAATATAACGCAATAAAAAAAACTCACTGGCACTTTTTTCCAAGGAAAGCCACGGAAGACGGCAAGAGCAATAGTAACCTTCATAAACGATGCATGTAAACGTCTGCATGGACAAAAACCTCGCAGTACTTACAGCAGGATTAATATGACCACCAGAGATTCCAATTGAAACCCAAACACCCATCGCCGCCCCGGCTGCCCATCCAAAGTTTACAGAAAGCCAATCCTGGGGAGGAGGGAAGTTAATCGAGAATCTCACTTTCAAAAGTCACTTCGAAAATACACACTCCGTGTGATGAAGCCGAGACCAGCTTATTCCCCCCAAGTGCCACCTGACAGTCGACACCCAGGCCGAACACAAGGAAAAACAGTATACCAAAGAACTCAGCACACGGCGCACGTAAGTATTCCCTGAATAACAACCAATTTGAATACATCAACCGTCAAGGAAAGGGTGAGGGTCCTGAAGCATACCGGAGCCGCGACCAATCCTTAGGTTGATGGACAACTTCCTCGTTTATGGATTCAGCATATTCGTCGTGTCCAATAGTGGACCTCGACTCTCCATTGATATCAAACGATGAAGGCGGCATCGTGGGCTCTGGGTGAGGACGATATATGGGGGTAGGCGTGGGGTGTGGTGGAGCGCCGAAGGAGAGAAAAAGGCGCAGGAGAGGGTGAGTCTTTATACCCCTCGCCTGACCCCAGATATGCGGCAAAATCGGGCATGAAGAGGGTGGATCTCGCTGACGCCACCTGGGCCGTGATTTCGGATGGGCCACACTGGCAGCACAAAGAAGAGAAGTAGTTTGATACCTACATTCACGGTAAGAAATGACCGGTCGGATACTAAGGAAGTTCGAGGGATAGGAAGGATACGGATATGGGCTCTGGATTGGCCAGATAGATGCCTCGTTTGAGGTTTAGGGTGTTTACGGGACTGTTCAAGCCAGGAAGGAGCGAGCGGCGCATCGGAGGTAAACTCTTTCTTGTACCCCATCTCGGAGAACAGCGTCATTTGATCAGTTTGGGTGCACAAGGCAAATTCTCCGAGCAGAGTGATCGGTAATGTAGGACATAGATCGCCAGTAGCCATGCGGTCGATATGCAGGAGAGCTCGGGCATGTGGAGAGAAGATCGACACATGGCTGACAGAAGTAAAGATATAGTCAGGTGTTATTGCCAAAGAACCCAATAAAATTTGCTATGCATCTCTGTTTCAGATATTTCAAGGCGCCATGACAACAGGAGAAGAAAGAAATAAAACGAAGAAGAGAGAAAAGAAGAATATCTGACAACGGAACGAGCCGCTCACAGAATAAAAGCAATACTCAAAAAGAGTATCACGTCTCTGAGGGTCATAGAAGTTTCAAATATCAATGTTTCGAGAATGCCTTCGAGGCAACAGCGTGATAATTCGTGCATGGAATGGCACTTGCGCTGTCGACTCGTGAATTACTGTGTAATGCACTCGAAAGAGGCGAGTCGGAAACGAAGCTGGCAAATGTATATCAAAAACGGAGAAAAATGTGTCTCACTTCTCTCATCGTCGCCCAAATAGTTGCTTGTCAATTCAAACAGCACGAAGGCGTCTCAACTGGGATGGGACAAGTTCCGCCGGTAACATATTAACCACCTGGAGAAAAGGGTCAGTCATTGACTAGATGATGACGAAATCTTTGATGCCGTCAGATATTTTCACTCACCTTCCTCACTATTTCCTCCCCACCAACCTCCCATCCACTCTCCGCAATAGGCACGATGCTACGCTCCATCAGCTGCGCAAGCATCATCCCCAATCCAAACCGCTCGCCGGTGTATTTCCTCCATCTCAACAAACTCTTCACCAGCTTCACTCGTCGGTTCAAAAATCGCCTCCGCGCCGGAATCGCATCGGGGTTGAATCCGGCAACACGAGATTGTTGGTCTTGTGTCCGCGTGTATTTCACAATGGATTCCTCGGTAGCTGAAATCGCAGCTTGGAAACAGCCCGCTACTGATTTAAGCAACGTCTGCAAAAACAAAGTGCGTTGATAAGTAGACAATCACAGCAAAAGGGTCGCGTCGGCATACCTGAAATTTCCCCCCGCCTTGTTCGACGCTCGCCTCGACTTCCTCGGCCAGATCTACCATGCGCCTAATATGTTTTGAGGAATAGACATCCAACGCACCTCCCTCGACGAGTTTGCATATCAGTGGGATCACAGCAGTCGATATCATAGATGTCACCAGGTCGCCATCAGGACCGAGCTCGCGTTCTTCCACCACCTTATCCTGAGCGCCAGGTCGACAGTACTCGTATAGGCCTTTGTACCATTTAAAACTATGTAGAGTTTGTTGGCTCTGTCGGGAACAATGGTGAATGTCGATATCAAAGAGAAAAGAGACGAAGGAAGGACAAACCTCAATACAATCCCACCCGACACACTCCAACCTCACCCAAAATTCCCAAACACTCACCACCCCAAGGCCACCCCATGCACCGATATAACTATCTGAATATTTCTCTCTCCACACACACCAGCGTCCTTTGCCTGGATCCTTAAACTCCTCCGCCTTGACATCCGCCAACACTCCCTTCTTCCTCGAAGCAAGATCTTGCATTGCAACGGTATAAGCCGACGCATGGACAGCCGCCAACGATGCGTCTGTTGAATAACCTTCCTCGTCTTCGCCTAATGGTGGTTGTGGTGGTTTTGTTCGACGAGACGATCGTAGTTGGCGCCGCGCGATCCGTTCCACGCGACGCTGGCGGCGTTCGTTGACGGGGTTGGGCTTGGGTATCGTACGGCCTAGTTCGTCTATTTCTTCGGGTTCAGATGTGGAGGATGGTGTGATAGGTAAAGGTCCTATGAAGGTCGCCAAATCGTCTTCGTCGTCCTGGCGTCTACGCTTCTCCATCATGTCAAATCGTTCTTTGAGCAAGGACAAGTTTTCCTCTTCCAATTTCTCGAGTAGGGGATACTAAAAGAAGGAATATCACGGGGTAGATATAGAAGTAGGTAAAGCATTCAGAGATAGTCACCTTTTCATCAAGGAAACCAGCCACGCTTTCGGTCCATTCTTTGAACCCTTCGAACCATGCTCGCTTGCTTTCCGCCTCTTCGACTAGCTCTCGCATTTCCTTTTCCCTATCATCAACTTCAGTGCGTTCTTTAGCAAGCGAAGTGAGAGTGGCCATGTTCTTCCCATGTGAGGTAGTCAGAAGTGATAGTTGTTCTGATATTCGAGAGATGGCCGGACCCAGCAAAGGGATGGGTGTAGCAAGGGGAACTGTGAAAATTAAGACTTCAGTGTGAGGTCCTAGGGAGGTCATTGACAATGGTTGCTTACTTGGAGCAGCCCTGTATATTTCTTTCACTTTCGACGACGAGGGCTCTGGTGTTCGGTGTCCACCTCGACGAAGCTGTTCATGTTCCCATTCCATTGTTTCCTCGTCTTCCTCTTCTCTAGATAGAACATGAGTATACTTCTGGAGGAAGAGATAGAGAGTGAACATACGCATCTGCGATCATCTCTTCCATGGCCACCCTCCGCTGAGAAGCTTCCTTTTTACGCGATTTCTTGCCCAGTGCAATTCTTTCTTGTGCGCTTGTATACTCCGCGAATTCTGGCGAATGAAATATATACAGCGAAATGATGGACAAAGAAGAGTAAGAGACTTACCATCGTCGCCCTCTCCTAGCTCGTCTTCTTCCCTCATGAGTCGACTTTCAGGGTGTGGGCCTTTCGGACCATCTTCCAGCGTCGCCACTGATAGTGAAATGAAATCCTCCTCTCCAGTGGCTTGGGTCTGCCGCAGTCGCCCCCGTTTCTCTTTGGCGACCTTTATAGATGATTCGGAGGGGATGTATGACGCGGACTCTTCTGTTTTTTTTTCCGTTGCTGTGAGTTTTCGTAGACACCAACGAATGAGGCACCACACGTACCGACGTCCATATCGATGGTTTGCACTGACATATCACCGACATCCATCGACATATCGGCATCATAAGGATCCACATTGGTGGGTAACGGCGGCCGTGAAGTCGGTGTGCTGGCTTTGAGCTCTTTGAGATATGCCGCGTCGTACCTCGGGCTCCCATTACTCGTCGATATAGTCGCTTGGTCCAAGCTCTGCGGCACAATCCTGCACAAAAAAATTAACAATACAAAAGGAAAAGAAAGAAAAAAAGGAACCTACGCAGGATGCGTCCCAAGCGCCATCTTCCTGCTCAAACTCGATTTTTTGACCTTGAAAACCTCCCCATCCCCACCCTACGCACCCCCCAAAAGGTAAGCGTCGATCCTTGAAGAGAATTTGAAACCCGCACCTCATCATTATCGTCCCCACCAAAACTCAAACGCGACTTTGTCTTGGACGTCTTCTTGATCTTGTTCTTCAACTTGATCGCTAGTGTGCTCGGGGAATTCTCCGCCGTCTCATTCGCATCTGTATCCCCATTCTCCGGTGAAGTCTGTCGCGTCCGTGTCGCCGGCTTTGCCTTGCGCCTGAAAATTACAGGTGGTGGAGGAGACGACATAACCTTTCCATTTTCCAAACTCCCCGAGTCAAAATGCGGAAAGCCAAATCACGTGACCTTTAAATGACCTGTGACGAAATGCGAAATTCCCACGGATATTATCCTACTTTAAGACGGTCACCCGAGGGCAACATGGCGGACCCAGAACCACCACGCCCTCGACCGCGTCCACGACCAAAGCCAGTTGCCAAGAACCAAAGTGGAAATGCAGGGCCATCGTCATTAACACCTAAACCAACGTCGAGCTTGGAAGCTGGTACGCGACGCCCGAGCACGATCGAGGACGAGGATGAATATTTTATGAAGAACAGGAACCGCTCGTCCAAGACGTGGCAGAAGCTCGAGCAGATAACGAAAGGTGTGTAAAAAATCTCCTCTTTCATAAATATATGCGCTTCAATGTATGCTTTTAGAAGCCACCAAACCTAAATCTAGCAAACCCGATGACTCGAGTGAGAGCGAGAGCGGTTCGTCGCCCCAGAGTCGGAACAAGAACAAGCGGACGAAGCGCGAGAAGAGCACTAGCATACCACTATGGCAGCAGCGCAAAGACCTGACGCGGATCCTCTCGCAGGATCTTTCCGACTCGGACTCGGAAATCGAGATCACAGGAGAGAGCCGTACACCCAACGGGAAGCGTAAACGGCCCAACCGGAGTCGTTCGCGATCTATCACGCCACCCCCTGCAGTCTCGCAAGCCCAGATCCAAAACGCGAAGAACGTCGTTCGGTGAGCCTTTCTTTCTTCCTTCCCGGAATCCTGTTCCAACTATCTCCAAGTCAAACCCTCCAAGGAGCCATTCGGCAACCTTCCCCAACTGCCCATTTCGATCCGGACGAATCTACCGACACTATCATCTTTGCCCCGGAGCTGAACGTCCTAGCACGAGAAATCGCAGCGGGCAGGGGTAGCAGTGTAGCACCAGAGTCAGAGGCAGCGACCAGTACAACAGGAGGGGACAAAATTATCTTTACCGTCAAGTGGCAGCCCCATCCCCTTGACCCGCAGGCGCAACATGGGGTGGAGTGGCAGTATCGTACCGACAGGGTAAACTCTCTTTGTATCCTGTTGTGTAAAAGGGAAAAAGATGCTCATAGCTTTTATTTTTATTTAGACAGACAGCTTCCGCGATTTATTCGAAGCGACTGCAGAGGATGCCAATATTCAAGTTTGCAATCTCATCATGACATTCCAAGGCAAACGGTTCTTCCGCTCTGTGACACCGCAGACTCTCAAAATTTGGACGGACAACGCTGACCTCGGTGCGTAGTGCTGGAAAACACACCAAAAGATATATATCTCACTCCGCCTGCCCCCAACGCAGTGGCCTACGAGAATCGGGCATACGATTATATCCAGAAGAACCCACATTCCGTCGTCCGGCTGGCTGCCACAAGCAGTAGTATAGCCACCGACCCACATTCCTCTCCTGATCCCTCCCAACAACCCACTGGCCACGACTCCGACGCTGAATCGCAAGCTGCCGCCGAGTCAGATGCAGGGAACGACGATGAAGATGACGATAAATTCAAGCTTATCCTGCGCTCAGCACAAACCGGAGACAAGGATATTACCCTCACTGTCCGACCTACGACCAAATGTGGTGCTATCCTGCGCGCTTTCTTGAAGAAGGCGGGGTTGGCGGATCGGCCTGAGTATAAGGAAGTGTTTGCAGGCGCTGGCGCCGGCGGCACGGGGAAGAGTAAGGGGAAACAAGGCGCCAAAGGGAAGGACCCGCGGCTGTGCGTCGATGGCGATAAGATGAACAACGAGGCGGAAATTGGGGAGGCGGATTTGGAGGATGGAGATATGGTTGAGGTGGTTGGGCTGTGACTGTACTGGTCTCAAGTTTCTTTTCTCGGTTCTGCCGTTATGGATATCACGACTCTTGCTTATTTTCCCTCCGCTTTGCTTGGTTTTGTCCTTGACGATGCTGCTTAAAGTATACCGCGCTCTATTTCGCCCTAAATACCATAGTCACAGTCGTAATCGTAGTACATGCACCAGTATGATTTAATTCCTTGAAGAATTGTCCAACCCACAACCAAAGGCCTACTGCCACCCCTCGTTCGCATTCCTCACCAAAATCCTCGCATTATTCACAAACGCACGGATAAGCTCATCGAACGCACTGCGCTCAAACTCGGACGCGGTGGGGTCGTTCCGCTTCAGGGCAGTCGACAAAACGAGGTCGGGGCGTGCGATCTCGAGTTCGAGCTCGTGAAGGATCTGGGGCTGTTCGAAGGGGGAGGGGGGTGCAAATAACATGATGAGAACAGGGATGAATTAAAAAAGTAAGAAGAGGAAATTTATTGTTTACAGGAGTGTTTGGGGACGTGGAAGAGGTGACTTGTGTCAAGTCGATTTTGAACTCTTCGTGCGAGTAACTCATGCGGTCTTTCCGCCGCGTACGCGTGGCGCTGCCGATAGGGTGCGGAACTGGAGAAGAAGAAAAAAAGAGAATAGGGTATTTTTTTTTGGGTTTGTAACTCCAGGAAATAAAAATATAAACCGCACCAGGCACCTCTAGATTAACGCTGACCCTCCAGTCCGCCTCCCTCTTTGGGCTGTACACGTTCAGATCCCCGAGACGGATCTTGCGCATGCATTCTAGGACCGTGCCCGTCTTCTCGTCTCGCGTCACCCTGATCTTGTCGCGGTCCGTCCCTTCGGGCGCGGAGTAGAACGAGTCCAAGAGGTAGAGGTGGGTGTAGCCGATGGGTGAGGACGACAATTGGGACGGTGAATCGGGTGCGGACGAGGCGGTTTTGAGCGAGTTGAGGAGGGTGTTGAAGTGTTTATGTTGGTTCTGA
>Ga0307509_10009528_pt1 | contig 12105 bp, 8 predicted proteins | sample 10_EM_MG_FD_202245 | JGI IMG/M metagenome (GOLD analysis project Ga0307509, IMG submission 202245) | Populus trichocarpa ectomycorrhiza microbial communities from riparian zone in the Pacific Northwest, United States - 10_EM | ecosystem: Host-associated > Plants > Roots > Unclassified | place... | reverse complement strand
CCCCCTTCAATCTTTCAATCAAGATCGTTAACCAGCTTCATTTTCCACTGCTTATGATCCTCACAGTGCTTTACACAAGTAATAATGCACCGTCTTTCTGCTATACCTGACAGTCATGAGCATGATGAAAAGGCTCCAGTCATGGCTTTGTTGACTTGGATCCAGAATCTTTTGTTTCACGCTCTGAGCTCACACAAAATCCTTGGCTTCAATCCTCCGACCTTGAGCCACATAGACAAAGCTAGGCCAATTGCTAGTCATCAACATGTCATTCAGACCAGGGAGTTTTATTTCAGCCTAGACCTTCACATTGTGCACATCATCCCCATTCACTATACGCATCACACAAGAATTTCAAACCGCTATGAGTGATGGAACTGGTAAATTTGATTGACACACTATTTAAAAGAAAATTGGCATGCAAACAAACAGGAAGCTCTACATTCTATGAGCATGACTACGATATGCATGCCTCGACAGCCTATTCCTCAGGCATGCATACTTGCTAAGATACAAAATAAAAATATTTTGGTATACTTTCATCTCCTAGAACTGGATACATGAAAAGATACCTGAGATAAAATGAGCAATATGTAGATCACAAGCCTGAGTTTCTTGAAGAGAGCTTGTCCCCAAGCATTGTGATCTTCCAGCAATCAATTTGAAATATAAAAACGGACAACTTTTTGGGCACAACTGCAAATATAATAAGAAAAAGGAGATTTTAGTGTTGTAGTGTAAACACTACAATCAGATAGAGACTTCAAATCACAGATAAATACTGTCAGCCTTCGATTGCTTATGTTTCATACTTCCTGTGATTAACAGATGTGCTTAAAAATGTCACAAGAAAACTTCTTGGTTCTATTTGGCAGGAGACACTGCCCCTCTTTTTAACTTAAAATTTCAACATTCTGTTATTAAAGCCAGTTCAAGTAGCTGGCCATCTAAATCAGATAAAATGCATTGCCCTGTAATGAGATGGAAGGTAGAAACCAAACAGGAAACTATTTCACACCAAGAATAATACTCTGTAGCAGTAATCATCTATACCAAAAATTATACTATGGGCCATCATACTACAAGTAAATACAATGCAAGGTATCATCTCATGTATATGCATTATTCACCTACCAATGTCAAGTAAACTAGGTTGAGGTGTGGAGTAATGAATAGATCACCTTTCAATTTGCTGTCTTGTGTGATTATCCCAAATGTTTCTGCAGTTTCACGAATCATAATACCACTAATTCCAGTGAATGATTTTATCTTACAGTCAGCAACTGCCAGAAAACAGTTTTAGAGGTTAGTATTGGAGCAAATATGACAACCTGAGCATAGAGCACAACTCTCGATACTATGGTACGGAGAGCAGAAAAACTACAATAGTGAACTGCTTCAAAGCAGCTGAACATTTAATATGCAAAAGAATTGCTCTTGCAACCCTCATAAATGATGAACTCTAAAGTTCCATGGAAACACTAAATCTGAAAAGACACTTTAGAAGAGAGTATGACCTAGAATAGCAGCGCCATGTAGATCTGCACTCAGAAGACATTTGGGCAACTCGTTCCTCCTGCAAGATGGAATCAAAGCATGGTCAAAGGATCCCCAAACCTAATAACATGTGAAAGAATTGTGTGATTGCTCATTCATGAAGCTAAAAAGAAGGTTATCTTACCCAGTTTTCTTGAGAAGCTGCATCATATAGTCTTTCCATATCTCATGCATTGGCTTATAAACATCAAATCTGCAATGCAGATCAAACTATATTAAACTTTTTAAGAGTGGAAAGGATGGTTCAAACTAGAGTAATTGTAAAAAAAATATTTTTTTGAACCAATTAATTATGGCATGCCTCTCTCTTAATTGTAACAACTAATAGAGTATAGCAAAAAGGTTAACAAAAATTGGACAGTGGCAACACGATGGGTCCAGAAAGAAGCCAGAGAAGCTAAAAATATCGGAGTGGCAATTAGCAGATGTGAAACTGAAATTGACTACCAAAAACAGGTTTGAATGTGACACGGTAAAAAATGCTTGCACTATGATGTAATGAATCAACCTTTGTATTTTTATTTTTATTTTTATGAAGTGTTTGGCCGCTCAGTCCATGTTTGAAATTGAAATTGAAATTGTCAAAATCAGCATCTTTTTCTCCGATTTAAACAGAGGGTAGAAGAGAGCATGATCAAGAATATTCTTTCTTCACAGAATCGGGTGGGAAATTATTTCAACCAGACAAAAGGCATTAAGTTCTTCAAATAGAGGAGCAATGTGCCACAAGCAAATGTATGGATATAACATTTAACCATAATGCAAGTGCGGATTTAAAAAAAGCAAACGCTAACAGAAACCAAATCCACAAGGAGTATCCAACTCACTTTTGGAGATCTTGAGGCAAATTAAACATCCCAAGTTTTTTATGTTGCTTCATAGACATGTGCCTTCTCGAATGCTTTGGGTTGGATTGTGAAGCTCTAGTCTGAGAACCAGTAGATTTGCTTGGTACATAATTATCAAGAAGGATCCAGTTATCAATCTTTATGTTTCTGGATCCCTGCATGTACTTCTGAGAAGCATCACCGTGCTGAAAAAGCTCGTGCAAAATCTTGTCGACCACACTCCCCTTTTTACTCTCGAACTGCACAATACCACAAAAATATGAAACCCAATAAGCTCATAATAAAGAACTTACCTTAGGAAACTTTAACAGTCATAGTTCAGACAACAATAAAGCAAGCACCTTGACGCCAGTCGTCAACAGGTTTTCGTGTGCAGCTTGGGGGAGCTGTGAATATGCTAAGCCATTTTCTTCTGGATCTATTCATGAAGATTACGTACAGTAATTACAATCTGACCAAATTGCAAGAACTACACATTTTCTATCAAACCAAATAGAAATTACATAAACAAGGCACGATTTAGTACTCACTAAACAATAAAATCAAAACTGATAAGGCACACTTTACCTTGAGATGGAGTGTAGCCGAAGAAAAAAGAACTCCCTACAAGCAAGCAAACAAAAATAAATGAAGCACCCACTAATTACCAAAAATCAAAATCATTAGCACAACATCCGGAAGCACAAGCAAAAAAGAGACAATAACCTTTCTTCGACAAGCTACTGGAAGGAGTCTTCGGTGCATCCGCTCGATGCAATGAAGTAGAGGCTGCATTGTTATTTTCTTTCCTATGTCCCTCATGATGTGTTACTTTGTGTTTCTTTTGCTGTTGTTGAACCAACTCAGCTTTTGCAACAGCAAACCTTCTCTCCAATGCATCCATTGTCCTTTTCCTTTGATCCGTCGCCATTGCTGCAAAATTTTGATAAACAAAGAAAAGGAAATCTGAAAGTGTTTGAGCGAGTTTGTTGTTCTGAAACCATCAGAAGCAATTTTAAGCAAGCTTGTGTGTTTGACATCATCACAATCATCTAAAAAAATCAACCCAAGAAAAGACATAAACAAATTGTGAAAATTAGCAAAGCACATATCCATAAACAAATTGATCAGAAATATAACTATGAGATCCCAAAAAAAAAAAAAAGAGAAACCCACAAAGAAATTCAGAATATAAGTATAAACCCCGAAATCTCGAAGCCCAGTCTTTATTTGCTAAATCTTATTGTGGTTATTATGATTAATTTGGCAACACAGCCACTCAAGATGATTTCACACTCTTATATTTTAGAAGAGAGAGATAAATTCACCTCAAACTCAAGGTGGCGGCGTGAAGGAGGCTGTGGGAGGAGGAGATGGCAGCTGAGGCTGGTGGCGAAGGTGTCTGTGCTTTCCTCCGGCTTGAACTGCGAGAGGCGGTGGAGGGAGTAGGAAAACTGTGGTTGAAGGGGAAGAGAAGTCTCTGGTGCTTTAATTTATATGGGGCCAATTCAGTCTTTTCCCAATTTCAATAGTTGTTTCAGGCTAAATTATAAACAACACCTCGAACTTAGCGAAAAATCAAACACCACCCTGAACGAAAAAATCCCAAATTCTGAACCATGGATTATATTTATAAGACGAGACTCGGGTCGCGGGTCGCGGGTCGCGGGTTTGTAGGTCAACCCTTAAATATGGATTAATTCATTGTTTTACAAAAATAAAGTTATTTTGGGGTTTTTTAAATGAAATAATGAAATTTTAGTTTTTTCCAATCCTCAACCTAATGTTATATTAATAAAAAAATCTAATTTAAAATAAAATCTAACTCAAGCTAGATTAACAAATCATCAAATTGACCCGCTTGATATAACTAGATTACAACTATGTTATAAACTACTATCATGTTGCAATGTAATTTATCCATAACTTGAAATAGGTTTATGTCAATTTTGATTAAACTTTAGTACCTATTTCTAACATTAATATCAAAAACATTTATAGCAAGTTAGAACTATCAATATAAACACGCGCGCACATAAAAAAAAAAAAAACATGAGAGATAATTAAAAAATAATTTTTGAATATTAAAATTATTTTTATCTTTATTAGTGAGATAGATTTTCCCTTTTCTTCTTTTATCATATATATATATATATATATATATATGAAGGAGTATTGCAAAATGTTTATACAAGAAAATACATGACTAAACCGGGTTTAATAACTATTTTCGTAAGAATAAATTCAATGTGGAGGTCAAAGTTGTTTTTTTAATTAATTTACCCATATCAAAAACAGGGGGAGATCAGGAGGAGGAGGAAGACATGTATTTACAGCAAGGGTCTGAATTAATAGAAAATTGAAGGTGTGATAGAAACTCTTTGTTGATGCAAGAAATGAAAAAATCAATAAAAAATTGTTACTGCCTTACTGGTAATCACAGCTACAGATGTCCATGTTCATCGACCAGTTTTACCCCGTTCTTCCTGTCCTCACAATGCATGACATAAGGAACAAGAGTAGCAGCATTGACTTTGATGCTTGTCTTACAATCAAGTCTTCGAGGATAATGACAACATGGCTCCATTGATATGGCTCGTAGGCAAGTTGGATTTACCTTCCCTGGTTTTCGCAAAATCCATGGCTTCAAACCTGCTAAACCATGAGCAACATAGCCAAAGGTAGACCAAGAACTAGTCACCAGTGCATCGCACGAACTAAGAAGATATATTTCAGCCCATGCCTTCACGTTTTGCATATTTTCTCCAACATGTTGGTGCTCTTCACGGTTGGTTTTGTCCAATACATGTTATGCATCTTCCGATAGTATCGGTAATATAGGGATGTTTATAGAATAGCTTTTGATGTCTGGTTTCTTGAGGGAGAAGGGATAGGTTCTTGTGTATCTACTGCTTCTGGCAGGAGCTTTTCCTTCAGGACACAAGCTAAAATCTGATCGATAACAGTTTCGAATATTGGAGTGGTCTTATCGTGAAATACTCTTATTTGGAGCCCAATCCTGTCATCTGCCTTGGCTAGATAAGCCTGGTAGAACCTTGTGATCAGTCCCCCGACCTGATTTGAGGGGTGGCAAAGATAGTGACCCAAATGGTAGACCACACTTTCCTTTTCTGGGAACAATTTGCTTATTTCTTGGTTGAAAGATGGTATCATGAATAAAGAAGGGACAAAATATTGATCTGATAGAAGTATCAACCACGGAATGTTTTGGAGAAGAGCTTGGTTTTGATCACAGAATGCTAATTGGTCAAGATCATAGTCACTGTGTGCTAGATTAAGATAGAGAAATGATTCTGGTGACTCCTTTGAAGTGTTGGTAATGTTCGTTAGCATGCTTCCAAAACTGCTGGCATATCTTACCTCAGGACTAAAATTCCTGAGGGGAAAATCCGTAGGCAACAACCATTATGTATTGGGAAATGGCTCGCAAAAGAGATCAGTCATGTCAGCTTCATGTTTAACAAGTAGGACTCGGTTTGTGAGGAGAGCATAAAGAAATGTCGCAGCCATGCTTAGCATCCTGTTTCCTAAGCCATTAACAGGTATCCAGACAACGTATTTACAGTTGGTGCTTCCACTGTGCATAGACTTGAGTCTTTTTGTGGTTCTATTGTAGGATTTGGTGTTAGGTCCGCATAAAGGAGATAGGGAGAGGGCTTATGGGGCGACGTCTTGCGATACAACTTGAAAGTGATTCTCTAACATAAGTTACAGCTTGTTAGATGTAGCAGAGGATCTGTGTCTTGAGCATACAGACACTCAAGTTTCTCAAAATCCAGTCACAAATGTGTGAGAAAGTTTACATCAGAAACAAAGTAATCTTTTTCTTTCATTCCTACCCTGTATCTGTATGATTCTTTGATGCAACTTGCAAGCAATGGTTACAAAAATATGCATAAATAATTTTGTAACCTCATTCATGAGCCAGAAAGAACAATGGACATAGTTGATAGTACACATGGATAAAGAAATCAGTGCTTAGAGAAGTTTGCATGGTCTCATTGAAAACTCTTTATTTAAATTTTAGTTACGAGAAAGCTACATTTTATTTTATTTTTTCTTAAACCCGCTTTCGCAAAAGCTACTAAATTTCCCTTGAGTTTTGGGTGTCAGCCTGCTCATCCTACTTTGTCTAAGAATCTTTCATTCAAGTCCTTGAAAAATGCAGCAGCAGACCAATATTTTGATTTTCAGATTGTACGTTTACATCTAGTAGTGATGAGAGCATAAAATGATGCAGAAATTAGTAATTTCTATCAAAAAGAAAAATGTAATGGAGGGATCACAGCCAAATGGAGAGCAAGGTAAAGGGGCAGAAAAGCACATTTGAAAAATGCATTTTTTGATAGCAAAATATTGAAGATGATCAGATTATTACAAGATGAATCACTAATTATTGCAGCTACGAAAAATGCTTAATCATTAACAAGCTTTATTCCCGTGCTTGCATCCTCACACTGCCTGATATGAGGAACTGGGGAAACAGTGTCAAGTCTCCGTCTGGTACCTGCATTTTGGTAATAATTAGGAGGAAAATGAAAACATGGCTCCATAGACATGGCTCGTGGACACGGCTGGTCATTCGTTTGGCCACCGGTAGGAACATATAGAATCCATGGTTTCAATCCTCCTAGACCTTGAGCTACATAGCCAAAAGTAGACCAAGAACTAGTCACCAAAACATCACTCAAACTTAGGATGTTTATTTCAGCCCATGCCTTGATGTTGTGGATGTTGTTCCCAAATTGTTGAGCCTCTTCATGACTTGGCTGGTAAACCCCAATAACATCACCATTTACAGTTGGTCTCATCCAATACACGTTCTTTATGCTTTCGTAGTATTCTGGATATAATGATGCTATGGTAATAGCTCTTGAGGTCTTGTTTTTTGATGGAGGAGCTATATGTTTTTCCTCGTCTACTTGAGGCAGCAGCTTTTCTTTTTGAACGCAGCCTAGTATCTGCTCCAGAACAACTTTAATTGGACTCGCTTTTCTATTGAATACTCTTACTTGAAGACCAATTCTCTGCTCTGCACTGGCCAGGTAAGACTGATAGAATCTGGTGATTAGTCCCCAGGCTTGATTTGAAGGATGGAAAAGATAGCGAACCAAGTGGTGAAAAACAGTCTCCTTATCAGGAAATAATTTGTCTAGTTCTTGCTGGAAAGATGGGATCAAGAAGAGGTAAGGCGCAAAGTATTGGTCTGACTTCAGAATCAACCAAGGGACGTTTTGGAGAAAACCCTGGTTTTGATCCTGGTAAAAAAGCTTCTCGTATTCATCATAGTTGTAAGATAGATATAGATAAAGAAATGGCGGTGGCTGCGACACAGTTGAGATGTTCATGTTGTTATTCTTTAGCAGCTGCCCATAACTATGAACATTTCCTGATTGCAAGCCGTAGAATTGATTACTGAGAGGGAAATCCATGGGCAGTAACCATGATGTATTTGGAAACGGCTCACAGAAGATATTAGCCATGTCAGTTCCATGATCGACAAGTAGGACTCTGTTAGTGAGGACAGCATACAGAAATGATGAAGCCATGCTAATAATCCTATTCCCCAAGCCATTAGCAGGCGTCCAAACAACGTAATTGCAGTCTGTAGTACCATTGATATGGCTAGAACTCAATTCTTTCAGGGTTCTATTGTAGGATTCAGTGTGAGGTCCGCAGCGCTTATGAAGCTCTTCGTATTTACGCAGCTTCGATGCAAGATAGGAAGAGGGCTTATGAGGTGAAACTCTGCGACACAAGCTCGATTGGTACCTGCTTATGCATGATTCTTCATCAAATCCTGGAGCCAGAAGTCCACCAAGCAATTTATCAACAACCACCCTTTCAGGGTGAGATGAATGTTTGTCTTCCGACTCTGAAACCCAGAAAACGAAAAGAGATTACAAACTAGGAAGATTCAAATTCTCTGGTTTTTTGTCTGAGAACTATAGAATATAAAGGTGTTGAAAAGTAAGCTGTGAGCAATGGATTTATCTGTACCTGAGGCTCTACTAACATTTCCAGCCATTTCTCCAGTGACATGAGCTTTGGCAAATTCCCCAATTAGATCAAAAGTTGAGCTTCTGTAAGCCATGGAGAGCATGTATAGCAGAAAGAAAGCTATCAAAAATGAAACCACCATTTTTGGAAACCTATTTGAACCAAATCCTAATCTTTCCATTTGAGAAACTCCCATGATTTCTACCTGCCTAATCTTTGGTGCTAGCAATCTCCCCCTGTAAACACAGTCAACTGCACAATCACGTATATGCTACGTTAGGCTGACAACTCGTCATTTCAAGAATGTTAACAACATTTCTCTACTTGATTGGCACCTAGAAGAGATTAAAGAACAAGAAAATTCATCGTGGGAAAAAAGATGAGCAGACAGAGATGTACCTGTGATCAAACAAGAAGACTAGCAGTAAACTGTCCTGGTCAGGCTACCCATTTTCTCTTTTGAAAAAAAAAAAACGCACGCAAGCCTCTCTTGGACAATTCAAAGATCAACCAGTTAGCCTGCCTCAAGTCTATTTGTGTATTTGTTCATCAAGGTGGCGTCACCTATATATACTTGAGGGACCTTTCACTTTGCTAGGTTGTGGTCGCCACCACAATAGTGTGGTCCGGTTCGGAATGAATTCGGAAAAAAAAAAAAAAGTTATTGGATCATTTGACCAATTCACAGGTAATTAAAAGTCAACTCAAATTAATTGTTTTTTATTAAAATAGAATTGTTTTATTTTTTAAAAAAATAATATTTAATATTAAACCCGTTATGCCCGTTATGCTATAACAATTATGATATAAACAAGTTAAATAACCATTTTTTTATTTTGTAATTGTAAGATGAAGGCACGTAGTCTCTTCATAATCTCAGATTATGCAGATATGATTTCATAGTTGGCTGAAGATTATATTTTAATTATGATTACATGACATGCTAATATGTATGTTAGACAAATAATATAAAATTATTTTTAAAATTTTATTTAACAACTTTAAATTTTAGATTGAATTTATTTTTTGACATAGATTTATTAATTAAATAATCATGAGAGGTACATATTATAAAATAATATAAATTATTTTTAAAACTTTATTTAACGAATTAAATAAATAAATCGATTGTAGTCGTTTGACAAAGTCAAACTAGATGTTGCTTGGTACCAAAGGGTCAGCAGCCTCCTGGAATTTAGGGTGTTTGTACGGTGGGTCGTCGTATATGATTTCATTCATACTGTTGAATGAATTTCGACACACATCTCAAGACGTATAAATAAAATGATTACATACGAAATACCGTATTCATACGCATCTCGATAAATTTATTAGAAGATTTGTGGAATTTCTGTAATTCAAATCGATTGCTTGGCGATGCATCAAATTGTAGCTTAATACAAGGGGCATGCAGTTCCCAATTCTGTGAGTGTCAGCACTACTTGTCGCCGTCGATCATGGTAGACGAGGCCAAAACACATAAAGTCATTGTAGCATAAGAAACTCCACCACCTAGATTATATTAAAAGAATTAGGGTTTTCTACCTTTATTATTCAAAACTATAGCCATTGGTGAAGGTACGAAACTGACCTTGCAAGAAAACCCATTGGCTTGGGCATTGGAGGAAAGAATGAATTTTTACGGTGATATAATTGTTTTTTTTTTTTTTAGTTTAACGTGGGTGTCCAGGCCAGCTTGCGCGCACCTCGACTAATCCCACGGGCCTTGAAGTTAACGACCATGTAAACCTCCAGTGGTCATCATATGAGCAACCACAGGGCTTGAACCTGAGACCACAGAGGGAGCAAACCTCTTGGTCCCAGGCTCTTATCACTGGACCACCACCTAGATGGTTAATTGTTTTTGATATATTGCGTGGGGTCAAATTTGTCTTTTTCACTTTTCTACGCGCAGTAAAATAGCTACTATAGCCTTTGATTAGAATATTTTGTATGCTTGAGATTTAGGGGTGTTTAGGTACCTTTTTTTATTGGGTATAATGCAATTACTTTCAAGGGTGTTAATGTAATTATTATGTATTTAATATTATTTTTAAAAAATCTTCTAGCGCGTGGATGACCCTTGCTTCATTTAAGTGGCGCGTGTGGGGTTATTCGGCCACTAAAAACAGCCTTTTAGAGTAGTGATTAGAAGATCTCAACACCCTCTACACGGTGGTGGGGTCGTTTATTTATTGAGATTCAGTTGTCATTGTTTGTTTTTGTTGGTTATATTACGTTTTTCAAACAAAAAATAAACGATGCAAATATTATAATACCCTTAAAAGAAAGGCAAAATATAGCTTGTCCCGAAGGGTTTTTTTAGTTATTTTGTATTTGGTTGCACAATATAATTGTAATTATTGCCAAACCCTTATGGCCAAAATTGTTTGGGCTATGGAGGAAGGGTTTTATCTGTAAATTCATTTTTAATATATAGTATAATTACTTTCGTGTTCTTATACCTGAAATTTTATAGGTTGTCATCTAAGCGTTTTTTTGGACCTTTTATCATAGTTTTTTGCGTTAAAAACAATGTGAATAAGGGTTAGTTTAATCTTTTTGGAGGTATAAAATATATTTTTTTAAAAAAAGTAATGTCAGATGTATTGGGATAACGTGCCATGATGCATTCAAGCAACACGTGACACGTGATATGGTGGTAAAAAATGTCATACCGTTGTGTCACCAGCTTTAGCGAGTAGAGACACTTCTATTGGGGCGGCGCGAGTATGGTGGTTTTCGACAATTTGGCTACGGTCGAGTTTTTTTCTTTCTCTTTTTTTTCTCTCTCTCTTATGGCCTCAAGATGCACACTAGCCAAGCATATGAAATAAATGCATCCTCCCATTTTTATTTTATTTTAGTTACAGTCCTTGTTCTTTTTTATCAATATTTAATTGTTTGAAATATTTTTTTGATTAATTTTTATTTTCAATTTTATCCATTTAGATTAAGTTTTGTTTCATTTTTACATTAAATTTGGCCCGCATTATTTTAGTTGCTATTTTTTTCTTTTCAACTCTAGCCATTGAAATATAATTTGATTTGGTTTTTATATCAAATGTGGTTCTCATTCTTTTAATTAGTATTTTTTTCAATTTCATCCCCTGATAATTTATTTAGTTTGATTTTTATATCAGATATAATCATTATTCTTTTAATTCCTATTTTTTATATCATTTTCCCAGTTGATTCTTGTTTTGTAATTTTATCTCTCGTCATTTTATCCTTTTAAAAAATCAGGTTTCGTGATTTTCTTCATTTTTCTTTCATTATGGGGTTATCTCGATTTCACGACCTAACCTATTGAGTTGACGAGTTGACTCGGGTGGGCTCAAGCCTTTTCCTAGCTTAATATTGTTATTTTTTTAATCCTTTCCATCTCATGATTCAACATTGATTTTTTTTAATAAAAAAATAGGTTTTGTTATTTCTTTTGTTTTACTTTTTGTTACATTATCCTAGTCTAATAACCTGACTAGTAGGTTAGGTCAGTTGGCCCGAGCAGCCTTAGGTCTTTTTTTAACTTATAATTACTTTGTTTTCTTTGTATGGTTTTTTTTATTTAAATTTAATCTTTCATCACTTGGTTAATTAAAAATTAAGTTTTAAGATTTTTTTAAATTTATTGTTTCTGATCAAATGACTCAGGTCACATGATTAATGGGATAACACAGGTTAACATTAATTTTTTTTA
>Ga0307509_10009527_pt1 | contig 12105 bp, 5 predicted proteins | sample 10_EM_MG_FD_202245 | JGI IMG/M metagenome (GOLD analysis project Ga0307509, IMG submission 202245) | Populus trichocarpa ectomycorrhiza microbial communities from riparian zone in the Pacific Northwest, United States - 10_EM | ecosystem: Host-associated > Plants > Roots > Unclassified | place... | reverse complement strand
AAGGTAGCTCTAAAAATATTGTTCTATTGGTTTTGATTATAAAATATCATATGGTTTTAACATGTTTTTTTTTTTAAAAAATAAAAGGTAGATTTTTTAGAACTCAAAAGTTGTCTTATGATGATGTTAAACTCTAGTCCTTTTTTGCTTAATAACAAAAAAAGTGAAAACTAGTGTTAAATGTTCGGTCATCTAAGACTTTAGAGAGTCAAGTCATGCTTACTTCTTTTTCTAAAGAAAAATGCTATGTTTGCAAAAGATTTTTAGCCAAAAGCAACATTAAAGACATGTCATATCTTATTATCTAGTTATTCATAATAAACTTAATAGTGTACATGTAGGGATGATAATGATTATCCATAGATCGTGTTTTGTATTATCCATATCTAAATTTAAACTCAAAATTATTATCGATACCCACTTCAAAACTTAACGGGTATGTATTTTGAAAATCCAAACTCGACCCAATCAGGTTTCTATTATCCATCGTGTATTCATAACCCGAATTTAACTAAACAACATACCATAAAATTAGTGATCCTTAACAATAAAAATATGAAATCAAGCTACCACTATTTCCCTTTTTATGAAATAACTCATTCTAATATAAAAGTTGAAATCTTCATTATACAACAGTCCATGTCTTATAACTTTCCTAACAATAGTCATGAAAAAAGCAAAGAACAACTAATGCTCTCATCAATTTAATCGAAAAAAAAACTAACATTGATTGATCATAAGAAGAGCCAAGACACATGAGTGTGTACTGTGAAGGCATGAGAAATCGTAAAATTACAGGTCACTTACACAAATAATAATTCTCGCTCACCACTCTAAGGTACAAAACCAAAAAGATATAAAAACAAATAACAAATTCACCACCCTAAATATACAAATCAAATCATCATTTTAGAGATACAAAAAGTTAAAGAATAAGTCTACCACTTGAGATTGTGCTAAAAGGCCAAGTCAAAAGACTCTAAATTCAGTTTTTTTCAAAAGACCTCAATACATGGTATGATTCAAATTTATATACTTGAAATAGCCCTCCAAGTCTAGGAAAACCCTCCAAGTCTAGGAAAACACCAAGATGATACAATTAAGATCCAAATAAATTACTAAACAATTAATAATTATCACAAGTTTTTAACCCACTAGAAACACAAACAGACACATAGAAAACTTAAAAATTAAAGCAAACATAACTTTCTATAGAAACTCCAGTGCATGCATGGTTGGACAATGATATTTGTTTGGTATTATGGTAGTGGTTATTTTTCAAAGTGTTTTTCATTTGAAAATGCATCAAAATAAATTTTTTTTTATTTCTTAAAACTCATTTTAACTTTAGCACATCAAAATAATTCAAAAACAAAAAAAAATAATTTTAAATAAAAAAATTCAAATTTTTAACAAATATACAGCCAATTGCGTTGCTAAACACTACCAATCTAAAAAAATCAGATTCTGAACTCAAAAGTCACGGGTGATATGATTTTTTCCCCATGCAATAAAAAGATGAAGATTCGGGCTCCAAGTCCAAAATAATAACAAAAACTTCACCCATTTGCTACACACACACACACACACACACACAAAATACCCTCAGCGACTATGTGTATATAGGAAACATAGGAATATATTCTTTCCTATCTATTATTGATCTGAAATCCTAAAAACAGATCCCCAACTCTATATAGCACTAGAATCGATATCCTTTGATCCTTGAAATCTTTTGACAAATGACATGAGTAATTTGTTCTTAATTTCATGGAAAATGAAGAATATTATTGGTTAGATTACAGAAAAGCCCTCGAGTCTACACGGTGGAGTCTTTTCCCTTTACCACTAGGCAGCCGTGTTCGAGTGGTTCACTCGTTTTTTAGTCTTTTCCGTTTTCTATTTCTTTTTTTAATCTTCTCTCTCACAGTAGGGTTGCCTTTGCCTCGCAGTCGCACCAGATAAACGCCACCACCTCTCAACCTCTCTCCGTCTCCACTTCTCAGTTCTCAGCTCTCTACACTCCAACAATAACTATAGCAAGAAAAAACATAAACAAAACGACACCAAACCCTAACCTCCCAATCTCTCACTCTTGATTCTATCTTATCTCTGTAAAACCCTATCTCTCTCTCACTCATAGACAAGAAAAAAAATGGGAGCTTCTCTGCCTCCCAAAGAGGCTAACCTCTTCAAGCTCATCGTCGTAAGCCTCCGATTCCCTCTCTCATTCACTGTATCTATTTGTGTGCTCTTGGTTTACTCTATCCTTCTAATTACTACAAATAACTGTACGATCGTAATTGAATTACAATATTGATGCATTTGTTTCTTACTCTAGATTGATCATGGACTGTTTTTTTTTTGTTTAATTTAGGGTTTTTTTTTGTTTTTTTAATAAATGAGAAACAGATTCCATTTCTGCCGACTGAAGTTCAATTTCAAGTTAGGGTATTTGTTGTATTAAGGAATGCAAATGATTTCAAGTTTCTTGTTTTATGAGTTTTGGTGGCTTGTGTCAATGCTTGAAAAGTTGAATTTTTTTTCCTTAAATTTTCCTTCTGTGCTTCAGGTCGTTCATGCTATTTGTTTTTATCCACAAAAGAAGTGACTGCACGTGGATGTAAAACACTCACTAATTGTTAATGCATTAACTTCAATGAACTGAAAATATAAACTTGATGCTAATTCACGTTCTGAGTTGAAGAGTTCCATTTTGATGGTGATCTGATCGCCTTCTTAATCCTTTTTTTTTTTGGTGAAAAAATGCTTTTTATTTGAGTCTAAAAATCTTAATCGTCATGTGGTATTTATATGCCTATATGGTGTCTTGTCTTTTGCACCAACTATGTTAAGCTTTTGGCCGAACCACTATGTTGCATCTGTGGTGTCAATGGTGGAGTAAATAGCAGTGGCCTTCATTGACTTCGTGTTAGAAGCTGGATTATTAAATGATCAAATTTTTCTATATAGTTGCCAGGAGTACCATGTGATGGATTCATTTATTTAAAAACATTACCGCATTCCTTTCATTTGTTGCAGAAATCATATGAAAGTAAACAGTACAAGAAGGGACTGAAGGCAGCAGATACTATCTTGAAGAAGTTTCCAGACCATGGAGGTATTGTTTGCTTCTCATGTTTGAAAAGTTGTGCTTTTGAAAGTCAAATTTCTCTAGCATATCCTTTGATGAATGAATCTTATGAGTTTTGAAAAAGGTGATGATTATTGAAGGAGAAAAAAAGTTGAAGATGTGAATCCAAACAAATTTTTTGTTTCCAGCAGGGCACAGAAAAGTTATTTTAATTTTTATGATGAATTAATTTTTTATCTTCTGTAGTGTTGGGAGTGCATTGCTGGGTGCTTTCGGGTTTTTCGCCAAGTTAAAATGACCAGGAAAACAAAGATGAGATTCTAGGATTCTGAAAAATCGCACCAATTTTGAAGAGAAACAATTGAAATAGAAATTAGAGGCTACTAGCATCCTCCCTGTAGGGTTCCTGTTCTTAGGAATCTCAGTTTAAGATTCATTTCATCATGCAGTTACTGAGAATAAATTGCTTATATTTGCTGTGTCCAAAGACTTGAGATCTTTTGCCTTTGCAACCAGCAAAGACTTGGTTCTCGTTTGTTCTTGATTAGATAGTACTCTTTATGGTTGGGTTGCTGTTAAACCTCTCTATGAAATGCTTAAAGACAAATCTGGGACTTGGTTACATTCAAATTCATAATATAAGGTCTCCTAATTATAAACGAAGATATGGAAGTGGTAAAGATGTAGGTCAATATGAACCTAGGAACTGAAAATATTGTTGTTCACCTCTTTTATATTCTCACAATGCATGTAATTTTTATTCCACTACAAAATCCACCCTCTGAATTTTTACTCCTTGAATTTTTAACCACTCACCAGATTTCAGTACATTATTTATTTTAACTTTTTTTGAAATTTTGTTTCTCTTGGTTTCCAGAAACTTTATCCATGAAGGGTTTGACATTAAATTGCATGGATCGTAAATCTGAAGCATACGAACTGGTCCGACTTGGCCTAAAGGTTGATATGCTCCATTTTGTATAACATTTAAATTTACATATTTTTTCTTTTTTCATCTCACCTTTGTAATGTAATGTTGTGTTTCTGTTTGTTTCTTTAATGCAGAATGACCTTAAGAGTCATGTTTGCTGGCATGTTTATGGCCTCCTTTATCGATCTGACCGAGAGTATAGGGAGGCCATCAAATGCTATCGAAACGCATTGAGAATAGATCCAGACAATATTGAAATACTGAGGGACTTGTCACTCTTACAGGTATAACTTGACTTTGTCTGTCCCTTCCAAATGACCTTTTCGTCTTTATGTGGTCCTTGCTTGACTAGAATTTTGGGACTATACAATCAAGAGCTATTGATACTTACTCTGATTTTACTGCCTCTATAACATTGATGGATGCCCTAAAAAGCCAAGCAATAATTCAAATTGTGCTAGATATGTGCTGTTTCCCTTCCTACATGTTTCTCTGTTCCCTGGTTGGTTTTGATATCCAAATGTTGCCATGCTTTCATTTCTTTTGACTGTTGTTGATGTTTAACAAACCATGTCTTGGTACTGAAGTTGATTTTCTGAGGTCAATGATATTCTTGTGCTTATTAAGTATCAACTCACATACAGTCTAGTTCAAGTCTTTGGAAACCTCTAGCACCCTACACGGCATGCTTGTATGCCACAGAAAATCGATAGTTGTTTTACCTATGCAACTTGTTATCCATAATTTGTAAACGGATGATAATTAATCTTTTGGTCTCATGCTACCGTAAGTGATAGATGCTTCACTGTAGTTCACAAATGGAAAATTACAGCTAGAACTCATTTTTTTATTGCAATGAAAAAGTCCTGTTGGGACCTTAACATGATGAACATGGGATCTTTGTGGTCATCAGTTCTTTCACTTACCATCACAACCAAGCTAAGTAAATAGGGAATTTTTGGCAAATTATTTTTATTTTGTGATGTACTGTTTTTCTAGAAAGAGCAAGAGTGCACCACCCAAGGTCCTGGAAAGTATCTATAGAAATGCTTAAGCAGGTGAGTGAGAGAAAAAGGAAAAAAAAGAATTAAAATTAAAATATGGTTCTAAGAAGCAAAGTCTTAATAAAGGTTAAAGAGGATCCAAGTGAAACTGAAAGTTAAGCTCATGCATTGAAAGTTTATTGCTATCAGAAGAATGCTCAATGTGGCAGAGTTGGTAGCATGTTGAGAGGATGGTTTAGGGAGCATAGATGCAGGAGATGGTAAAAGATGGTCCACTCTGATGTCCTGTACCTTCAAATTCAAGGACATTTTTCACATTACTGTTTTACATCCAATATAGCCAATGTAGGTGCTCCTATCAACCAAATACTTTAATAAGCAGCTAACCAGGTGCCATGGTATCTGCCTAAGTCTTGCCTTCTCTGCTCTTTTCAGCATGCTGTCTAGTTTTTGCTGACATAAAAATTGTTTGATATAAAGTTGAAATTTTCCTTTTGTGTTGCAGGCTCAAATGCGGGACCTTACAGGTTTTGTTGAGACTAGACAGAAACTTCTATCCCTGAAACCAAATCATCGCATGAACTGGATTGGCTTTGCTGTTGCCCACCATTTGAACTCAGAGTATGACTTTATCATGACACCCAAAGTTTGTTTTGAACTTAAAGCTTATTTATTCATTACAGGAGGTTATTAAGGATCTTTATGAATGTGGAATATTGCAGATAATTTTTTGTCAGTTGAATGTTATAATCTCATCAAATTGTCTCTGAACTTCTGCTTTGCCTGTCTTCCTCTACCTGAATTGGAAGTAGCAGTGTAAAGTAATCTTGTATGATCTACACTTTAAGTCTTCCCCTTGTGCTTTATTTTTCTTTTTTACCAGTGGTTCAAAAGCAGTTGAAATTCTTGAAGCATATGAAGGGACACTTGATGATGATTATCCTCCAGATAATGAACGATGGGAGCATGGAGAAATGCTTTTGTATAAGGTAACACTGTTGATTTCATATATACAGCTCTATTCTGTCTTAGATCTTTTCAATTGTTAGGTCCTTGATGTTTTGCTTCTTTCTATGTGTTTCCTTTGCCATATATGTGCAAAACTGAATTTGCTGTTACTCTGTTGATAGTTTATGCTGGCAATAATATTATTTACAACGATTTTTGGGCTTTGGGTTGTTGTGCTTCAAGATGATTAGACAAGTGCAACTACATCAGTATCAGTTGGGAGCTTTGCTTTGATGCTGAAGATTATCATTTATTGTTTTCTCAATTAAGTGTAAGACAGATTAGTGGCTGAATGTGATGGTGACATTGTTGCTGGACAGCTAGTTATGGATGAGTCTCAGGGGCTATTTAGGGTTGTGATTAATTAGCTTTTTTTCTTCTGCTGCCTCTTTTTGGTTAGAAGTGACTGCATGAGCCAGTCTCATGATTGTCTTTAAACTTTTTTAGAACTTGCATTCTGAATTGTGATATTTCTAGATCTCTCAGCAGTTTTGATGGCTATATGCTGGTGATTTATTGTCCTTCCAGATCTCTTTATTAGAGGAATGTGGTTCTCTTGAGAGAGCTATCGAGGAGTTGCGTAAGAAAGAGTCAAAAATTGTAAGTGTACACTTCATTTGACACTAGGGTAACTACTTGGTGGGTCTTCTTGAGTTTGATTTAAATATTTACGACTGAAAGTTCTCCAGGTTGATAAATTGACCTATAAAGAACAAGAGGTTTCTCTATTAGTGAAGCTTGGTCGTCATGAAGAAGGTGCTGAATTGTACAAGGCATTGCTTTCTATTAATCCTGACAACTACAGGTGATTTAATTTGCTTAACATTTCTGAGAAGAAAGAGAATGTCCATCTAACAGAAATGACAGGATTGTTAGTAAATGTAGCAGTTTGTGTTTTTGTGATTCCAACTATGAATTTAGCCGCTAGTGTCTTTTGCTTGTCTTTTTTCTTCTTGTCTAAAACAAATTTGGTAATTTGAAATTGATATCTTCATTGTAGATGTCTACCTCATATATTTGGTTATTACAACTTTTGATGAGTTATATTGTTTGGTGTTACGAGATTTGTCTTGAAGTTCACAATGAATCAGAATATATTATTTTCTGAAAAATTGTTGAAATATGTTTCTGCCAGTGGACAATGAGGATAGAAATCTGTGTTTGATGTTTTATTCATCTCTCAGGTGCCTTGAAATGTCGACATCACTTCATGTGTTCAATTGCAAACATAATTAACTATAGCTTTGCCGTGTTAGTGAATGCAGTGTCTGCATGTGTGATGAACCAATTTTTTGTTTTTGTAATGCAATATGGCCTTTTATTTTAACAGTTTTTGATTACAAAACAAGCAAGTGCCCAAAATAAGGTACTCTTTGATGTTGTCTACTTGTTTTTTAGCTACCTAGCTCTGAAATAACCTCACAACACTTTTGCCTTTAGGCAAATCACAAAATTTTGCCGGTCCTTTCATTTAATTTTGTTTGTTTATTGTTGTAGACAATATTTTTCTTTTCCATATCGCTGTAACTCTACCAGAATTCACCATTTTCTTTAACATGTATTTCTTGTAAGAGGCCATCACTCCTTCTATTGAACATCTAAAATTGCTTTCTTGTGAAATTCATCTTGCACAAACTGATCAAGTTGCAGTATAGATTTTTTCACCTGATTGTGAAGAGTCTGCCAGACCTGCACATATTTGACTTGTGATCCTTAAATTGTTGAAAATCAATGGTTTTGTTTGCCTTGTTCCTGTCTTTCTTATAGTTGTTGTATTGTTGAAAATCAGATTTTGAATTGACTGATTACCGCTGTCAGAAATCTAAGCTACAGACGTTGGAATGGTGACCATACGATTAAATTATAAAATTAACGCAAGTGTTGCCTGTTTCTTAGTCTTTCTCTCTGGTGTTCAGTGAATCTTGGTTTGCTGTTGTGGTTTTGATAAGGAATCCAATGTTGTCACTATCTTTTATCTGTCCAGATATTATGAAGGTCTACAAAAATGTGTTGGGCTGCATGCGGAAAATGGCCTTTCTTCTTCTGATATTGATCAGTTGGATGCCTTGTACAAATCACTTGGGCAGCAGTACACTTGGTCATCAGCTGTTAAGGTGAGGCATGCCCTTAGATTTTGTATCTGGAGATATTTACTGCCCTACTTTTACCCGAGGTAGATATATCATGTATAGTTATTCATGCTGTAAAACCTCCTTTCCCCCTCTTAGTTTGAATCATCGGTTCCACCCCCTAACCCACCCTACCCTTTACCGGCTGAGCTAGTGCCAGTGGCATTCTGTAAAGGCTATCTAATATCAGTAAATTTATCTGGAGTGTCTTCTTAGGTGGTCAATGCCCACCAGCTGAAACAACAGCATTTATGCTAGGCTCTACAATTGTTAAAACATTGACCTCTTCCCTCAGCCCGCTCTGCTTTGTGTGGTATTCTTTGGATCAAAACCATGAGCATCAAGACCATGACCCCAGCCAGCTACTGAACTGTCTGGGCAAAACTTTTAAGTGAAATCACTCTGTTGTATGGTATATCTGAAAAATGCTTAATATGGATTGCTGTTGGTCAGACCTTGGTGTTATTACACTCTTTAGTATCATCTTCTATTATCGTTGTCAATGTTATTTTCTTCCCCTATCATTGTATTTTTTTGAATATAAACATGTATGTATGTGTTGTTTTGCTGGGTTACTTAGTGACTACCACTCTTCCTTTTTAATTCAGAGAATACCACTTGATTTTCTCCAAGGTGAAAAGTTTCATGAAGCTGTAGATAATTACATTAGACCCCTCCTGACCAAGGTATTTGTAGTTACAGTTCAAGCAGTTCTTGTTGGCTTTTCTATTTTTGCTAGGATTATGTACAGTCTTCTTGTTGTTTTTAGGGAGTTCCTTCGTTATTCTCAGATCTTTCACCACTATATGACCACCCTGGAAAGGTGAGTTTGATTTCTTGTATGGTGTTTGTATATCTTTTTGGAGGTTGTCTGCTCGTACTATTATTTCATTGTCTGGTTAAAAGCAATCTTCTACGCTTGCTCTCATTCAGGCAGATATACTGGAGAAACTTATTCTCGAAGTGGAGCATTCTCTTAGGATAAGTGGGGGATACCCTGGGAGGTAATTTATGCTTTGTACCATTGTACCTCTATTCAGCTTTTGTTAGTAAAATCTGATCCTTAAAACTTGAAATATAAAAGATGGAAGGGAAATTCCTTCAGGATATTCTTCGGTAACTAATAATTCTTTTGTTTATTTCTATGCCTTTCGCTTATTAACTGTTAGGAATGATTTTGTTTTGAATACTTGATTTGTTGTTCAAACAAAAAAATAATTTGATGTTTTTTATTAATGAAAATCGAAAAAACTTACAGGCACTGACATCAAATTGATTGACAGGACATGTTTTGTCATTTGTGACTTACAAAAACTGTTTTCTGCAATCAAGTTATTATCACAGATTTTGGACCAGTTTTTCATCGTGTTAACTTATTGTGCTGCATATTAATATGAGTGAAAAGCATTAAGATGACCATAATGGAAAAATTACATTTAGAATTTTCCCGTGTTTGTTTTTTGTTGCCCAGTAACTGCCTTTGGTACATTTAGGGGAGAGCTTGCTATTAATATTTTTAAAATTACAGATTTGTATCTCAATAAAGAACATCTGTGATGCTGCTGATAATTTGGTGTTTCTACATCAAGTTCTGTTCTGTTTTGTTGTTTGCTCTTTTTAACATCCTTGTGTATTCCTTTCATATATGCAGGGCAGAAAAAGAGCCTCCTTCAACACTTATGTGGACCTTGTTTTTCTTGGCTCAGGTTGAGTACCATCAAGCAAATAGTTAGCTGCTATTACTGTATCCTTTTGATGCTTTCTAATAATTTGTTCAACTTTTTGTTATACTGCAGCATTACGACAGACGGGGACAGTATGATGTTGCTCTGAGTAAAATTGACGAGGCTATAGAACACACTCCAACTGTGATTGATTTATATTCTGTCAAGGTTGATTTACACCTTCAATCTGTAAACTTTTATTTCCAAGGTTCTATAGACAAGTCTCGTTTTGCCATCCTTATGTTATAATTTTTGAAAGCTCTCCTCTTTGTTTCCCATCTCGAAAGGAATTGTTGATTCCTTGATAGTTTCTGAGCACATCTTGAAATTTTGCAACCAATATAGCATGAACAGGCAGCATATGCTTACCGGTTCTTCTTTCCCAATTCTGTATGCTAGTTGAGATGTGTGGTTTGCCCTCATTTTTCTTGTGGGTGTGGGATTGGCACCTAGATGCTTGTCTTCCTTTCTCTGTTGGATTGGTTCGGTTGTCACCATTCAGTGTTGTCTTTAGTGTAGAAAAGTACTTAGAGAAAGGAATGAATGTGTAAAATTTTGTAGTTCTTTCAAATCCTACCGTTAAATATGTTTAGAAAGTACAAACTGCTGGGTTTTGATGTTCTCACTCTGTTTTTGCATCTCTCAATCACAGAGTCGCATTTTGAAGCATGCTGGTGATTTGGCAGCTGCTGCCACTTTGGCAGATGAAGCTAGATGTATGGATCTTGCAGATCGATATATAAACAGTGAATGTGTCAAACGTATGCTACAGGCTGATCAGGTGTGGAAGCTGCAATTTTTGTCTTAATTTTAGATTTCCTATTATTGTTGGTTTATGCTTTCTCAGATTGTTTCTGCATGTGGTGCTTTACATGGAATTCTTTCTTGAAGGTGGCTTCGGCTGAAAAAACTGCTGTTTTGTTTACAAAAGATGGGGATCAGCACAACAACCTTCATGACATGCAGTGCATGTGGTCAGTCTGTCTTATTATTGTCACTAAGTCTTGCTTTAAGTAGATATTTTCATTAGATATCCTGAGTGTTGTATAATAATTTGGCTAGGTATGAACTTGCTTCTGGTGAGAGTTACTTCCGTCAAGGTGATCTTGGACGGGCTTTAAAGAAGTTTTTAGCGGTGGAGAAGCACTATGCAGATATTACTGAAGACCAATTCGACTTCCATTCCTATTGTTTAAGGAAAATGACTCTACGAGCCTACGTGGCAATGCTTAAATTTCAAGATCGCTTGCATTCACATGCATATTTCCACAAAGCAGCGGCTGGAGCTATCAGGTGAAATATTTTTGCTGGAACCTAGAAAGAGATCTGAGATTTTCTTTTTTAAATCAGCCTTCCTGTCCCTTTCCTTTTCTTGCACAAGTTTCTGAGTCAGAATGCTGCTTTACATGCTTGCCTCATCTATGCATGTGCTGTACAGACTCTTTCTGCTGTCTGAAATGATCTGCTGTTGGTTTTCCTTGAGCAAGCTTGTGGGGGGGGGGGGGTGTTCTCTAGGAAGGACTGTATGTTATTAATAATGCTTAACCTTTTTTCAATTTTCAAATCATTAAGTTGTTACTCTGAATTTGTATTGGTTGAAGGATTTTTCACTTGGTGGTGTGGCAAATACTGGTTATCCAGTTGGACAAGGATTGCCTTTTCTAGTGCTTTTTTTTTAAAATTTTTATCTCCAAGTTTTTCTCCTAGAGAAGGAAGCAAAGTTCTTTGCATTTTGGTTGTCATTGTTTATTGTTTACCCTCGAAACCTTGGAGCGATAGTACGAATATTACCATGGTGAATACCTTGCATAGGCTGCTGGATGCCATGGTCATTCAGCTATGATGACAGTGGGCTGGTGTGATTTTGTCAGTTGGCCCTCAAGTCATTTCCTTCATTTCTTTCTTTGGGGGTTTGGTAACATGAGATAAGTTAGTTGTGTATGAAACAGGTTACTAGAATATCCTGTTCACTGACTTCATGCAGGGTATTCTCTGGTATATTCATGTCCATACATGGTGTTGCAGTTAACCATTGGAGCCAGACACCTATATAGTTATCACATAGCATGGATTGCATCTCATTTCACAGATCAATGTTTCATGCATTTTTCTTATAGATGTGACCATATGTCATTTGTATTTTCTCATGTTGCCTGAATGCCATCTCGTACTTGTAATGAACTCCTTTGAATTAATATTTTTTTTTGTTATGTTC
>Ga0307509_10009524_pt1 | contig 12112 bp, 10 predicted proteins | sample 10_EM_MG_FD_202245 | JGI IMG/M metagenome (GOLD analysis project Ga0307509, IMG submission 202245) | Populus trichocarpa ectomycorrhiza microbial communities from riparian zone in the Pacific Northwest, United States - 10_EM | ecosystem: Host-associated > Plants > Roots > Unclassified | place... | reverse complement strand
CACCAGCTGTCTTGGAGAGAACCAGATGGTTGATGTCCTAGAAGCCGGTCGTGGTAACGTTAGTCGGAAACTTACATCGCCATAGATTGAACGTATTACTAATTCCCTATCGCAGATTCTTGAGTTACATTCAAACAACTCTGAAAGTCTCACCTTCAGTCAGCTCGGTGCCCGCAATGGACTACATTTCCTAGGATCTATCCAAGGCATCTTACCCATTGGTCCCGACGGCGTCCCCACGTTCAACACGCTCAAGCCATCTCCCCTCTCCAATTCGGAAATAAAAGAAGGGATCATCTCATACAACTACACCCTCGATCATCAGGGTATCGCCGCCGACGTCAGCTGTAGGTATGAACCAATATGTAATGTCGCAGTTAGGGCACTGGTTCCTGACTCGAAGGTGGCTCTGGAATACAATGCCACCTGCGCCAGCCTCGGAGGAACTGAAATGTCGGCTGATCCGACGCCTTTCAGGTCGCCGAATGCCAACAGTACCCTAGTATACTGGCCATGCCAGTCAATGTCGAACGAGGCACAGGTACCTTCTTATTCTCTCTATATGTGTGGACGTAACAACTACTCGACCCCGATCGGGAATATCACTTGCACGGTATCCCCACAAACTGCCATATATCCGGTGAAGTTCCAGTCCACCTCAGGCATTTTTTCGGCACATGAACCGAGGACATTCTCTCCGATTGCAGTCTCCACAATCATCAACGATTCGTTGATAGGGCTAGGGGGTGTCATAGCTGAGGGTCAGAATTTCCAAGCCAATCTGGTCGCCGAGTCGGTCATCACCTTTGCCGTCAAGTCGTTTCGGCTGCGGCCATATGAATCATCCCCCGAATTTTTGCGGTTGTATGAACAGATGATCCAAGGCATTCTTGAGTATGAGGTTTGTCCTGTCGATAGTTTCCACTTCGTCTAGCTTCTCATTGTTGTCCCGTAGGCCACCTACCTTCGGTTGATATACTCGACGGTCCCCGATCCCCCACCCTCTTGTATTCGCACGGTGACAGGGTCATTGAGCTACGAAGTAACCGGTTGGTTCGTGACGCCTGCCAACATCGGCCTTTTATTTCCAATTACGATACTCAACCTGGCAGCTTTCGTCGTCCTTCTTAAGGCTATCTTCATTGCGAAAGGTGGTGGCTATACGCATCGCCCTTTTGAACCCAGAAAAATTGACCATCCTGAGGATATCGACCAAGGAGAGCTGGTGCCTGATGAATGGATGCACAAAATTATGCCCCGACCCACAACGGTGTGTTGTTTTGATTTGTCCTTTCTTCCGGTGCTCTGAGTGTTTGACTGGTGGTTCTAGATTTTACATAACGTTAAGAACAAAGTTGCCGCAGATGATGCCATTGACAGGAAAGTGGATGTCAACAATGCTGCCTTCATCTAATACTGCGTACATTGGAACAATCAGCACCGTGTATCAATGCTCTCTTTTATCTCCTACTGTTGCTCGTTATGTCTAGTATTGCTACAATCCACTGGGTTTTTACTTCAACTTGAACGAGAGCCTTCGACAACAAATGAGCCATTTACATAAAACTCATAAATAGTTGGCATTTCAAGTATCGCCGCAGCAATGTGAACTGGGCTACTGTTTCAAAGTCGCGCTGGGCGCTGGGCGCTCGGGTTCGATTGGACAGAAACGGACTATGTGGCTGGACTCTCACACAGCGGGCCATTCGTGGAACTCAATGGAAAAAGCTTCGGTTCGGATGTCTGTCGGATTTTCATCGTTTGGTCTACAACGGTGCTCCTCAATATATAGGGTGACAGGACTTTTCACTGGCAGTACCCATTCGAATTACATTCAGCGCAGCCAAGATTGAGTTCGCATCTGTCTCATCGATTTAGGCCTTGGGCCTTAGGGTTTACTACTGTCACCTTGTTCGAAAGAAGTGCAAACCACTTACTATTTCTGAGACGTCTACGACGTCCGTTTGTTATAGGATGTCATGAACACTGCCCAGACGTATATATATACTATATACTATATAGTGTTCAGGCTTAGCAGGAAAGGCGTTGCAATGATATCGTGTTTAAATTACCAGCCAGAACGGCCACATGCGTTGGCACGAAAAGCGTCTGCATGCATAATAAAAAATTCGTTTGCAAATCGGAATAACAGAGAAAATAGACATTTCTGCCAAATTTGTGCAATGCCTCCGCTACCTGAGCGACCAGCTCGATTGAGTCCATCAATGTCTTCATGCATGCCAAGGTACGTACATGACATAACAGCCAACCACGCCTCGGAGGCCCAACCAAAGGTGCCTTAACTGAATTACAGCTATGCGTGAAACGATAGGCCAGTTTTGCGCTCCACTCACTCAGTGATCTGGAGCGGAAACTAGACCAAATAACCTGCCGCACCCTTGTAACTAGGGAGCTAAGTCTGCTCCAATCCTGAACGGAGATCACTGAGTGAATGAGGCACAAAACTGGCCTATCGTTTCACGCATACCTGTATCGTTACCAACTGTTTACATAAACGTCAGGTCTGAGATCTGAGCGCTGAGCGCTGAGCCCTTGAGCAACATGTCAACATGCCATAAGTGGCAATACCTTGATGGGGATCTTCTCTCTGACTATATTAGGCTCTCTTGTTGCATGGTAACAATCAGCCATATATGGCGGTGCTACTTGTGGCGTGTTTTCCATTTTGCAGTTGGTTGGTGCAACGGCTTGCGCTATCCTGAAGCCAATTTCCATTCTTGTTGGAATCGTTTCGATGGCCGGAGCTTTGTTGTTCTAGTAGTTGGTAATAACCACCCATGCAAAAAAGTCCTGCATGGCATGACCCTGGCCCCCTCCGAGTACGAAGTCTCTTTGGTTGCTTGGAAGAATGGACATCTGACGGTTTGCGTTCTAGACTGGATTGAATGTTTGCACATATACCTTTCGGCTCATCTTCACAATCTTGTTTTTGCTCTGCTGCTCATATTCTCTACCTTTCAATGGACGAATGATTTCATAGTTACCCTAGCTTTCGTATGCAGGATCTCCGAGTTCGAATTTACAGTGGTCAATATTGTCATTCACGAAAACCCTTGTACATGAAATTACACATCATAAGCGAGGCTCTAGTGATATCAAGTGTACAGCACTAAATATAATCTAACTGGGAGGAGCAGAAGACGACTCAGACGAGGGATCAACAGATGGAAGAGGAGATGCGGTCGTCACGGTAGGATCAAACCCCTTGGGAAAGACCTGTCTAACATTGACATTAATCCTCGTCGTTTTCAAAAAATGTGCATAAGGGTCCCACTCCTTTGCTTCTTCCTCCTCATTCTCCATCAAGTGAGTGGGACAACTCCTCTCCAAAATCCTTGGAACGCCATGAAAAGCTCTCCTACACTTTGGACCAGCCATAATTAGTACATCTCCCGACTGAGAGTGAGTTCCGCTTATATCTTATTTACGTTCTCTTACTAACTTACATTAGCCTCTTATACAGGTTTGTACTGTTGACAATATCAGTCGTTACCACCATACCGACTGAGACCTCTTATACTCACAACACATATACTAGCAATCAGGCTCTGAAACACTGCCAGCAATGTATTGCGTGGTTTTCATATTATCGGTCCGGGAGAGGTGTAACCGTGACGCGTTACAACAAATCTTCGTACATCGACTCTCTGCCCATTAAAAAAAGTTCTCTCAATCTAATTTACTTTGCTATAGTTTCAGGTAGCCAACAATAAAATTTCATACCATTACAGGACAAGGGCCTTACGGCGCAAAATCTTTTGACTCCCAGTAACGCCCGTTACAACCTCGATTTGGTTGTAACGCTAATTTTAAATGTCCGACATTTTTTGGTGGCTTGTTCTCCATAAGTATTGCAGTCATTTGGTGCATCGGCTACCGTCATTGCGAACCCATTTCTCGCTCTTGGCGGATTCCTTTGATGGTGGCGGGCTGGCTAATTGGTAAATGAGCCACCCATGTAAAAAGCCCTTCGCGGCACCTGGCCCCTCTCAGTACGAAATCCCTTTGCTTGGTTGGAAAGGATAGGCATCTCCATCTCTTTCTAGATTGGATTCAATGTATGTACCATATTCTTCCTTCTTTGATATCATCTCATTACTCTTCAGGCCATCTTCCATTCATTCATTTATTTTCTATTTGCTCATATTCTCTACCTTTCAATGAACTCAGAGTTACCAGCCTTCATATATTTAATCTCCCAGTCCAAATTTACAGTGGCCAATACTTATTGTCATTCACGAAAGCAGACAAGACAAGAAAATATTCAAGTCCTCAAGTACCTGGCGAGTTCGGCGGGTCTGCCAGATGCTGATAAGTATACTTGTACATCTTCCAATCTCAGCAACATTGGGATGGGTTCGACTTTGGCGTGTGTTGCCTCCAATGAGGGAGCAACCCAGGCTTAGAGAGACGAGGGGATGTTGAGCATAGTTCAGGTTTGTCGATGTGGGCCATCAATGTGTGTGGAAATAGGTCGGTATTCGGAAGAAAATACCTTTCCTTGATAAAAGTTGACAATTCTCTCATTCCACTCGCTTGCTGAAAGTTCAAATTATCCTAACTGAGTCACGTGAAGTTTCCTTGGTTCGTGCCACTGTGACGGGCGCTTAAACTCGCCCTCTTTATAACAACCCTCCATCTTGACTTCTAAACAACGCATATCCACTAAACAATGGCCCTTATTGCAATTGGGATGGGTGCCGTGATGGCGTTACCCTATCTTTTGACGGGTATCCTTCATATGGTCGGGTTCACGTCTGCTGGAGTTGCTGCAGGTGAGTGTATAGTAGCAATAGCTTGATGGGGATCATCTCTCTGACATCAATGTAATATCAGGCTCTCTTGCTGCAGGGTTACAATCGGCCATATATGGCGGTGCTACTTGTGGCTTGTTTTCCATTTTGCAGTCGGTTGGTGCAACGGCTTGCGCTATCTTGAACCCAATTTCCATTCTTGTTGGAATCGCTTCGATGGCGGGAGCTTTGTTGTTCTTGTAGTTGGCAATAACCACCCATGCGCATGACATGGCCCTGGCCCCCTCCGAGTACGAAGTCTCTTTGGTTGCTTGGAAGAATGGACATCTGACGGTTTACTTTCTAGACTGGATTGAATGTTTGCACATATACCTTTCGGCTCATCTTCACAATCTTGTTTTTGCTCTGCTGCTCATATTCTCTACCTTCCAATGGACGAATGATTTCATAGTTACCCTAGCTTTCGTATGTAGGATCTCCGAGTCCGAATTTACAGTGGTCAATATTGTCATTCACGAAAACCATGCTTGTACATGAAATTACACATCATAAGCGAGGCTCTAGTGACATTAAGTGTACAGCACTAAATATAATCTAACTGGGAGGAGCAGAAGACGACTCAGACGAGGGATCAACAGATGGAAGAGGAGATGCGGTTGTAGGATCAAACCCCTTGGGAAAGACCTGTCTAACATTGACATTAATCCTCGTCGTTTTCAAAAACTGTGCATAAGGGTCCCATTCCTTTGCTTCTTCCTCCTCACTCTCCATCAAGTGAGTGGGACAACTCCCCTCCAAAATCCTTGGAACACCATGAAAAGCTCTCCTACACTTTGGACCAGCCATAATGAGTACATCTCCCGATCTCAGCAAGATTGGGATGGGTTCTACTTGGCGTGTGTTGCCGCCGATGAGGAAAATGGCGGAGCAGCCCAGGCTTAGAGAGACGAGGGGGGATGTTGGGCATAGTTCAGATTTGTCGATGTGGGCCATCAGTGTGTCCTGCAAATAAATGAACGGATTGATGTTTGGAAGAAGAAAGAAAGTACCTTTTCTTGATAAAAGTTGACGATTCCAGCGTCTGGTTCTATGGAAAAGAAAAGTTCAGTTGTTGATTCCACCAGATAGATGGGAAGACAGTATCTGACCGTAGGTCTCGTTCCACTTCTCCCACTCGCGCTCCCCGTCTTCCTCGCCCCACCCTTCATTAAACACCTTTCCCCAATCAACGCTGCCCACAGCTTTTTTGCATATCCCCCTAAGCAGGTCATCGACCTCCCCCTTCCCCCTAGTAAAATCATATTGCTTCGTTCCCCAGTGGTAATACCAGCCTATATTAGCCCAACGGAGTTTGTATATCATTGAGGATATTGGGAGGGATGGGACGGTGGGTGAGGGATCTGCTGGGGGTTTAGGTGTTGCTGAGAGGGTGTGGAAGGTTTGTGGTGAGGCGGGTGTATTGTCTATTAGTTGGCGAGGGATTCCTTTGGGTGGCTCTGAATGTGGAGGATGAGTGGATGCTCTAGGTCGGATAAGAAGATCGCTTTGTGGGTCATTGCGTGCGGAGAGGTACGCGTTCCATAGGCCTTCCGATGGCAGAACGTAGTGGGTGTCGAGATTCGTCTCGTTTGGTTGACGTGCGTGTTTTGAGAGAGACCAGCGTATGAGCTCTTTTTGTTTTTGAGGTGAGAGGAAGCCGGGCAAAACGACGAGTCCTGTTATGTGTAGCCAATTGATAACACATTGTCTGTCTGGCTTTCTCTTTTTGTTTGCTCACCGGGTACACGCTCAACAGCAACGGCACGGACAGCGTCTGAAACGTCGACGCCGTATGCGCTGTTGGAGGAGAGATCAAGGACGTCCGTCAAATCAGGAAGCGGAAACCTGGCTTTGAAGCGCTTTTCTGCGGCTCTGAAGGGGGTCCATTCACTGTCATGGAGCATGATCAAGGACTTACTAACATGAGCAAACACTGCTTATCTCCAGCCTGTTTATAAACCTCATATACTGCGATGGAAATAAGTAGAGATTTTGGCTTGTTCCCACCATATATAGTCTCGGCTGGCAAACAAATCTATCGCGATGTCAAAAGCTGTTGGTATCGATCTCGGCACTGCGTACTCGTAAGTTTTGTTTCCCGACGATACCGTTTTCGTTGGAGCTGAATCTGTCTCTAAACTTTTATAGTTGTGTTGGGGTCTGGCAAAATGACCGTGTAGAAATCATTGCCAACGACCAAGGTAATCGTACAACGCCCTCATACGTCTCGTTCTCCAACAATGGGCGCTTACTCGGTGACGCGGCTAAGAACGAAGTTGCCATGAACCCTTATAATACGTACGTTATGCCTGTTCACTTCTTCGAAAGATTTGTCCTAGTCCACTTTCCTGAAGTGTTTTCGATGCTAAGCGTCTTATCGGGCGCAAGTTCAAAGACGCTGAAGTCCAGTCCGATATGAAGCACTTCCCTTTCAGGATCATCGATAAGGGAGGAAAGCCCTACGTCCGCGTTTTTTACCGTGGTGAGGACAAGGAACTCGTACGCCATGACCATTATTGGACTCGGAGTTTTGCCTAACACTCCCTTTCCTTAGTCTCCTGAAGAGATTTCCTCCATGATCCTCTTGAAAATGAAGGAGACTGCTGAAGCTTACCTCGGCTATACTGTCACGAATGCCGTTGTTACCGTTCCTGCCTCCTTTAACGACTCTCAAAGGCAGGCCACCAAGGATGCCGGAACTATCTCTGGCCTCAACGTGCTCCGGATTATTAACGAGCCTACCGCAGCTGCGATCGCCTACGGACTGGACAAGAAGGTCACTGGCGAGCGTAACGTCCTCGTCTTCGATCTTGGTGGAGGATCCTTCGATGTTTCCCTCTTGACAATTGAGGAGGGCATCTTCGAAGTCAAAGCTGTTGCAGGTGACACCCACCTTGGCGGTGAGGACTTCGACAACCGACTTGTCAATCACTTTATTGAGGAATTCAAGCACAAACACAAGAAAGATATCTCCTCCGACGTCCGTGCTATCTGCCGTCTCCGCACAGCTTGTGAGCGTGCCAAGCGCACTCTCTCCTCCGCCACCCAAACTTCGATCGAAATCGACTCTCTCTATGAAGGTATTGACTTCCGCGCTTCTCTCACTCGCGCCCGGTTCGAAAAACTATGCCAAGACCTTTTCCGCTGCACCCTCGAGCCTGTCGAGAAAGTGCTTCGCGACTCGGAGATCGACAAGTCGGACGTCCACGAAATCGTTCTTGTTGGTGGTTCGACTCGTATCCCAAGTATCGTGAAGCTCGTGTCTGACTTCTTCGACGGCAAGGAGCTCAATAGGAGCATCAACCCTGAGGAGGCGGTTGCCTACGGCGCTGCTGTAGAGGCTGCTATTCTCTCTGGTAACACTTCCGAGAAAACGGAAGATATCCTCTTGCTCGATGTAGCTCCTCTCTCCCTCGGGATCGAGACTGCTGGTGGTGTCATGACTCCTCTCATCAAGCGTAATACCACCGTCCCAACCAAGAAATCCGAAATCTTCGCCACGCACTCCGATAACCAACCTGGTGTGCTCATCCAAGTCTACGAGAGTGTGTTCATTCAAGTCTACGAGGGTGAGCGTGCTCGCACAAAGGATAACAACCTGCTTGGAAAGTTCGAGCTTTCTGGTATTCCTCTCGCTCCTCGTGATGTTCCCCAGATCGAGGTCACCTTTGACATCGACGCCAATGGCATTCTTATTGTCACTGCCTCCGACAAGACCACTGGCAAGTCGAACCGCACCACCATCGCCAATGACAAGGATCGTTTGTCCAAGGAGGAGATGGAGCGCATGGTACAGGAAGCTGAGAAGTACAAAGCTGAGGACGAAGCCGCTTCCGCTCGCATTACTGCCAAGAATGGCCTCGAGTCTTACGCCTACAACTTACGCAATACCATGACCAACGAGAAGCTGGCTGGTGAGTTTAAGCCTGCTGATAAGACCAAACTCGAAGCTGCTATCCATGAGACCATCTCGTGGCTTGATAGCTCACAAGAAGCTTCGAAGGAAGAGTACGAGTCGAAGCAGAAGGAGCTTGAGGGTGTCACAAAGTATGTCCATCTCCGTCTCATTGCTGAAACAAGTACTGATTTATTTTTCTTCCAGCCCCATCATTCAAAAACTCTGTGGTGCTGGCGGTGCCCCCGGTGGCTTCCCCGGCGCTCGTAGCGAAGGTGGTCGCTCAATCGGGGAAGTTGATTTCTTAGCTCGTATTTCTGCCAAGAATACCCTTGAGTCTTATATCTATAACCTCGAGTCTAACGCCTCTTACCTACGTATTACCCTGAGCAAACTTGAGGCTGCTATCAATGAGACCAACTCATGGCTCGATAGGTCTCAAAAAGCTCCGAAAGAAGCATTTGAGTCGAAGCAGAAGGAGCTTGAGGGTGTCGCAAAGTACTATGATGATCCCTTATCACTGGAACAAGAACTGATTTATATTTCTCCTCCAGCCCTATCGTGCGAAAGCTCTACCGGGCGGTTGGAAACCTGTCCTCAGGTGAGGACAGTAAACACTAAAAATTTCAATGGCAGCACTGCAACTACACTTTTCGGTTTCGGATTTTCAATTTGATTTCAGACCTTTTCAAGGGTACCAGTATCTTCAATTTGGTATAATTTCAGGAACTCTTTCCACAACCACTTCATCTATCGTCACAAAAACCTGGATATGTTATGCATCTATACCTCAGTATTTTTTACATAAGGATTTGTAGGGGCCTTGTTGAAATAGTAAAATTGCGAAAAGTCCCTGATTTGGTTTGAAAACACTCAATGAAATCTGAGTAGTACCGAGCAAACTTTCCGTGGTGGTACATAACCTACTTCTCTTTTCTCTCTGATGTTTGTATGGCTTCCTCATCAACATTACACACTCTGAATCCATCTCACTCTGCAAAATAGTCTTACATACCAACCGTGACAGCTCTCATGATGCCTCGGACATTTCCTTAAAGGGTAAAATCATGTGATTTACCGTGACCCATCACTTACTCACCACCACCACACACCTTTCGACGCGGCTAGGGAGGAAAGGGGGGGACGACCAGGCGTAGGAACAGGAAGGGGAATGGGAGTGCCTCTCCCATTCCCCAAAATAGGTATATTATAACTTCCTTTGCATGTATTAATGTGTTTTTACAGCAACATTACAACTTTCCACCACCACAACGCATTTAGACGCGCCGCGAAGGGTTTACCCTTCCTGGCGCGTCGAAATGTATCAAATAACGATAGCTGCGGCCAAATGGAGGCCACCCAGGCCCATGAATGTGTTTCGAGGCGACATGGAGGGCCCAGGCTCCATGTTGCATCGAAGCAACCTGAGGCAGCACAGCAGTGAGGGTAATACAAGTAGAATGTCATTTACATTGTGTTACTAAGTAGATACATAATGAATATCATACATTGTCTGAAATTTAGGCTGGAACTTAGCAATGGAAATAAGAAGTTCCATTTATAGTATTAGTAACGCGTCGCGCGTTGAATACCACGTGACAATATGTCCGAGGTGGAGAGCAAGCTTACTACATAGTACGTACCAACACTCAATCGTTTTCCAGCATTCACTTGCAGACCAGTGACCAGCCTTTATCTGAAGGTAAACCTGTCAACATATGCCGTCGTCGCGTGATGGTTGTGGGACACGTTCGTGATCATGATGATGGCATGAGCAACAGGGGCTGTGGGGGTTTTACATTCTTAGTAGTAACAAAGAGATACTTTCGAGTGTTTTTCCCCATTCACCTGGGCTACCCGCAGTTCACGGGAGCCTTAGGATATTGTGGTGAGCACTGGCAGGCCAGAGACGTTGAAAGAGATGGTGCATTTTGGGGTGGTATAAGTAATGCCCAATCCTTCACAATGCCAGCCCAAGTGGCCATCAGAATCGAATTTCAATGTCAAAGTCGCCGTTGCCACTCAGAAATCACAGTTCGCTTATCAAACATATCGCGATGGAAACCCTGCCAGCAGGCTTTGTAGAGATTCTGGCTTGTTCCCAAAGGTGGAGTATATATAATGTTGGCCAAATGATGCTCTGCTCCTCACCGCACTGGCAAACCGCTTCATACAAAATCATCGATTTCTATCAGACGCTAATATATCGTGATGTCAAAAGCTATCGGTATCGATCTCGGCACTGCGTACTCGTAAGTTTTTCTTTCCCTACAATACCGATTTTGTTGAAGGTGAATCCGTCTCTAATTTTTTTTACAGTTGTGTTGGGGTCTGGCAAAATGATCGTGTAGAAATCATTGCCAACGACCAAGGTCATCGTATAACGCCCTCATACGTCTCGTTCTCCGACAATGGGCGCTTATTCGGTGACGCGGCTAAGAACGAAGCTGCCGAGAACCCTTATAATACGTACGTTATGTTTGTTCATTTTTTTCGTAGGATTCGTCCTAATCCTCTTTCCTGAAGTGTTTTCGATGCTAAGCGTCTCATCGGGCGCAAGTTCAACGACCCTGACGTCCAGTCCGATATGAAGCACTTCCCTTTCAAGGTCACCAATAAAGGAGGAAAGCCCTACGTCCGTGCTTCTTACTGCGGTGAGGACAAGGAATTCGTACGTAATTATATTGGCGTTGTTACAGTTAAGCCCAACACTCCCTTTCCCTAGTCTCCTGAAGAGATTTCCTCTATGATCCTCTTCAAAATGAAGGAGACTGCTGAAGCTTACCTCGGCTATACTGTCACGGATGCCGTTGTTACCGTTCCTGCCTCCTTTAACGACTCTCAAAGGCAGGCCACCAAGGATGCCGGAACTATCTCCGGCCTCAACATTCTCCGGATTATTAACGAGCCTACCGCAGCTGCGATCGCCTACGGTCTGGACAAGAAGGTCGCCGACGCGCGCAACGTCCTTGTCTTCGATCTTGGTGGAGGATCCTTCGATGTTTCCCTCTTGACAATTGAGGAGGGCATCTTCGAAGTCAAGGCTGTTGCGGGTGATACCCACCTTGGTGGTGAGGACTTCGACAACCGACTTGTCAATCACTTTATTGAGGAATTCAAGCGTAAACACAAGAAGGATATCTCCTCCAACCCCCGTGCTGTCCGGCGTCTCCGCACAGCTTGTGAGCGTGCCAAGCGCGCTCTCTCCTCCGTTACCAGAACTTCGATCGAAATCGACTCTCTCTATGAAGGCATTGCCTTCCGCGCTTCTCTCAATCGCGCCCGTTTTGAGGAACTGTGCCAAGACCTTTTCCGCAGCACCCTCGAGCCTGTCGAGAAAGTGCTCCGCGACTCGAAGATCGATAAGTCGAACGTCCACGAAATCGTTCTTGTTGGTGGTTCG
>Ga0307509_10009523_pt1 | contig 12115 bp, 12 predicted proteins | sample 10_EM_MG_FD_202245 | JGI IMG/M metagenome (GOLD analysis project Ga0307509, IMG submission 202245) | Populus trichocarpa ectomycorrhiza microbial communities from riparian zone in the Pacific Northwest, United States - 10_EM | ecosystem: Host-associated > Plants > Roots > Unclassified | place... | reverse complement strand
TTCCCCGACCGTACAAACACACGCCCGAACCCGAAGCCTCCTCATGCCCGAAGGCAAAGCGCGTTCCCGGAAGCTATCTAAAGACAAAGGAAGTATCCTGAGAGTATGGCGAGCAGCATGGTTTCCATCAAGAACGACCAAACTCCACTGTCGTTGGCTCTGTCCAAAGGACATAGAGGGATCGCAAGAATCATACGGGGCGATCCTGAATCCCACGTAACCGATAATAATGTCCAGACACCCCTCCCGCCCTCTGGCGGGAATGGGGACGGGTGTGCGGTGGATACGGAATTAACCGACGGCCATCCATCTACCAACATCCCGGACATGAACACCCCGCCTACTCTCCCATCGGCAATGCTCAATAAACGGGAAGGGGTATTGCATCCTGAAGACCCTCTTCCCAAGCCCGTAGACAGCAACCTCTCCTCAACCGAGCAATCCACTCTGCCTCCCATACGGTCACCAAAAACACTGTCCTCTCCAAGTGCAACTAACAGCCATCCTAACCATATCTGACCTATTCTTTCTCTGGTATTCGACCGGTATTTCCTCATCGCCTCTTTTATTTGTCTCTTAGCTCTTCTCGTTTATACCCTTTCTTCTCCGTTATCATATATTCCCTCACGCGATAGATAATTACCGAGTATTAGATTGTTGCCGCGGTGGCTTCTACCGATTTCGATGTGAGTAAGCTTCCACAAAGGGAATTCTCGTTGGCCCACTTTGTTATTTGCTCTCCATCTGCTTTTTTTGTTATTTTTCTTTTCCTCGCTTTCACTTTCTTGTAGTTCTCGTTCAATATTATCCGCATTATCATGTCCCCGGACCTCAGCCCCCCCCCCCGATTCCCCAAACCACCCGCCCCATGATTTTTAAACATTCTTGTACACCATCGTCCATAAAGTTCTAACAACCCACGGTGTATCGCTGGTGGTTGTGTGGCAGGTGAAAATGTACAGTAGTCGATACTATTTCATCACGCTTCGGGCATTTTGTATTTCATCTTTTGATATCTTATTCTGAGATCTGAGAGGCGGGCGATATTGTGAATTGTGTCATGTCGTGAGGGAGCTATTCTAGTCTTCGTTGTGTACGGTACAGTTCTTGAGAAGGACGACGACTTTGTGCGAGCAATTTTTTGTGACCTTCGGTTGTTATGCCGCATTTTCACCAGCCACAGCACCGCCACTGTTGCACCGTGTGTCTACCGCAATCTACTCGTAATCTTTCCCATGGAGTACTTCGCATAGGAATCTGAAAGGGATTGTATACAATTGGTCAACCAGCCCTCTCGCTACAATTCTCAACGCATGAGAACACAGTTCTCAATGAACAAAATCAAGAACTAACATAATACTACGGACACAATCCTATGAAAAATAACTTCCTAATGGTATCTGTTAGATTTCATATCATGTGTGTAGTTTGATTTTTCCACAATGATCATAATCTGGAAACTTGAATTTGGAAAATCGGTTTTTTCCATAGGAACAACGTGTTATCTAAGTTCTTGCTCCGGGATGCAGGTTTCTCTAGATTGTTACGGGAAGTCCTCCAATACTTGTAAATAAGAAGTGTAGCATTATTTTAATACTAAAGAAACAGGAACACATTTAGTACTCAAGTGCAGTGGTGTTTGCAGAAGCCTATTAACGGAGGTGTACCATACAGCCGACAGGCCAGGGGGGTGACAGGAGGTTACGGAGCTGCGATTATGCAGTGACACCCATGCTGGCTGCTGGAGCTCACGTGTGTTGGATGCAATTGGAGGTACAAACTTTGCTCATATCGTGATTATTGTGATAGCCATAGGGTCGTACGGGAGTGTGTTCCGCCCCCGCCCATGGTTATCGCTATGCTACGGTATTCATATCTTTAGTCTCGGCCTGCAGGTACCCCAAGCTTTTCAATGTCGTGCCAGATTCAGGACTCTATTAAGGAAAGTTGTATTATTATACAGTAGTTGTGAACAATGATAAAAAATTCCTGCAAAAGAATTCAATCAACCCAGTTCGCAACTCAACTAAGAGCCCGTTTACCCAATGGTCTCGTTTCTGATATTTCGGTGGTAAAACTTGACAGTGGTGTCTTAAGCGACATTTAATTCTCATACACGTGACAAAACTGTCTACCGAATTTCCCTCCGTCCTATTATGGCTGCTAGACAGTCAAAGCAGAAGTTACAGGAGGCAGTTCAACAGATCGGGTGGCAATCTCAGTCCACCAAAATGCAACCCATTCGTCATGCTCGAAATCGCCGGGGTAGGTACGGGTCGGTTCAATTTCCCTTGCACGATCAGAGATTCCTTCTCTTATAGTTCAGGGCAAGTCCAAAGACGCAATTCCCATCTTGTGTTTGCGAGAAGGCTTTTGTCAGTCCGATATCTCGCTTGCAGAGTGCTATTGAAAACTACAGTACATGATTGCGCACCTCACGTTAATCATTCGAACTTTTCACACCTAACTATAGTAAACGGTACATTAGGTAAGCATTCTCTCTACACACCTTCTACCTTCTGGACTTCCTTGATGGTAGGCACCGTCTCCCGTTGCTAGATGGCCGTCAATAGGTAAACTAGCCCTAGGGGAAGGCTCCACAATATCAACGACTCTCTCTACACATTTCCTCCCAAACAGGGGGAAAGTCTACTAAATATATTAAACAATCGTTAATTCGTTGTGACATGGAATTCACAGGCGTGGGAATTTAAGAGAATCTCCCTTGAAATGTGTCGTATGTGGGTATCGTCTGGGATAGGGTGGAGGAGGCTGATTATCTCTGGTACTTTACTTTTACTCGCACTGGCGGGCCACCAACTAGAACAGGAGGGGGCGGATTTTACAATATCACGAACGCTTCTGTTGAATCGCTGTGCAGATATCATACAAGGCTCTTCTATGCATGCCTAGCCTAGAACCATGTCTCACAGTAATACCTGAGGCTGATTGACGTCGCGACGATTGGTTAAAGCCTGTTTGAGATTTCCTTGGCTTGGCTTGCAGAGGGTTGAAGAGTAACTTAGTTGCCTCACAAAAGGCGGCATCGCCCCTCTTTTCTTCAGCTTTGCTCACCGAATTATGATTTTTGAACTCCCCCATTTACGCTTCATATTTTTCTACCATTCCTTCACTCAGTAAATATTTTGAACAAAGAGTCATGGCCCAGACTACACATACCCAATCGACCGAACTCGGGGAGAACAATGTGAACTCCGGCAACACAATAGTGAGCTACAACACAATAGGGAGCTACAACCAAACCATTTATAAATCCGACGAGGATACACAGATAATGTGTTGGCTCTCTCCTTTGGAGCCTGAAAAGAGACATCATGGCGTGCGCAGCGACCGATTCGGTGGCGCCGGTGATTGGCTTTTGGACACAAGCGAGTTTCGGAGGTGGAGGGGAGGCGAGGGTGGAGTCGATAAGGCAGTTTTATTTTGCTCTGGTAACCCGGGAGTGGGGAAGACATATTTGAGGTAAGTAACGGTATTCTTTGAAAGAAGTGAAATATCACTGATAGCCAGAATTCCTAGCTCCCTAGTGATTGACAGCCTGTGTGATCAAGCCATGAAGGAAGACATCGCCGTTGCATGCTTCTACGGCGACTTTCTCACCCAGCAAGACCAGACAACTGCCAATATAATGGGAGCCATTTTACGGCAGATAGTAGGGAGGGGGGACATACCGGAAAATGTACGCCAGGCATTTCAACAGGGCAAAAGACAGGTTGGCGGCCGAAGGCTACTACATGCCGATTTAATGCAAATGTTAAAGATCGCTATCGCTTCTCTACCACAAGTTTTCATCTGCATAGATGCACTCGACGAATGCCTACCGAAGAATCTTCCGGAGCTACTTGAGTCATTGAGAGATGTTGTTCGGGAGTCCCCCACTACGAGAATCTTCCTCACAGGGAGGCCCCATGTCACCGGAGCGGTTCAAAGATATTTCGCTGGGGCAGCTGTGATACCTATCAGTCCAAACAAAGGTGATATCAGGAATTACCTAGAGATGAGGTTAGACAGGGATGACGAGCCAGAGGCGATGGACGATGATTTGCGGGCAGATATTCTGAAAGGCATTCTAGACAAGATGTCTGATATGTACGTAGGAACATTTGACGTCTCCACCTTATCGATGATCTCTGCTTACAAACGATTTTATTAGATTCCTCCTTGTTTTTCTAAACATCGACACTATACTGGGGGAGGTAACAATTGGTCAGAGAAGGAAGAAACTCGAAGAGATGGCGCGAGGTGATGGGCTGAGTAATGCCTACACGGCGACTCTAACACGACTGAAAGCGCAGAAAGGACATAGATCAGTGCTCGGGTTGAAGGTCTTAATGTGGGTGTTGTATTCGGAACGCCCGCTGCGAGCCCGGGAGCTGTGTCACGCCCTGGGAGTGGAGATCGGATCTGCAGATTTAGATTGGAAAAATATCCCTGTGCTACGGACACTCCAGTCGTCTTGTTTGGGTCTTGTCACCGTCGAGCCATCTTCCTCCATAGTCCGATTAGTGCACTTCACACTGCAGGAGTATCTCTTAGCCAATCCCACACTATTCAATAGCCCCCACACTGCGATTGCGGAGGTTTGTTTGACATACCTAAATTTTCAATCTGTGCGGGATCTTTCGCCAACTCTTCGCTCAGCCCCACCCTCGCTGCCACTCCTCGAATATGCTTCTCTTTACTGGGGGAAGCACACAAGAATGATGATGACGGAAAATGCCAAAATACTGGCACTAAGGCTTCTTGATAGATTTGATGAGCATATATCTGCTCAATTACTGCTCTTGCAGTATGAGAAAGAAAGAGCTTGGTACGAACCTATTAGACTGGTGGAAGGACCTATGGGATTTACGGGGCTCCATGGAGTATCATTTCTCGGGATAGTGGACATGGTTGGTGACGTATTGAAGATGAAAGAATGGGATGCTGATGCAGTTGATTGTATGGGGCGTAAGGCTCTCATATGGGCAGCTAGGAGAGGGTACACGGAAGTTGTAAAGGTCCTCCTGGAACTCCAGGACGTCAATCCCGACCAGCCAGACACCGTTTATGGCCGAACGCCGCTCTTGTGGGCGGCTAGGGCGGGGTACGAAAGTATAGTAAAGATTCTTTTGGAGCGAGAGGACGTCAATCCCAACCGGACAGACACCAGATCTCGCAAAACGCCCCACACGGTCACCCTCTTGTGGGCGGCTGAGGATGGGCATTCGGAGGTAGCAAAGATGCTTTCACAAGAGGACATCTATTCAATCCTTGCAGACCCCGGAGGAGAAACGCCTCTTGCGTGGGCGGCTAGAGGCGGACATGAGATGATCGTAAAGATACTTTTGGAACGAGACGACGTTAATCCTGACCTAGCAGACACTGAAGGCCGAACGCCCCTCTCGTGGGCAGCTGGACAGGGGCATTCAGGAGTAGTAAAGATGCTTTTGGAACGAGAGGGCGTCAATCCTAACTGCGAAGACGCCAAATATGGCATGACGCCCCTCTGGTTGGCTGCAGGGGGAGGGCATCCGGAGGTAGCAAGGATGCTTTTGGAAACAGAGGACGTCAATCCCAACCACGCTGACACCAATCAAGGCCGAACGCCCCTCTGGCACGCGGTTGATTTCGGGCATGAGGGTGTAGTAAAGGTGCTTTTGGAACGAGAGGACATCAATCCCGACCAGGAGGACACCAACTATTGCCAAACGCCCCTCTCATGTGCGGCTAAGCGTGGGAGGGAGGGGTTAGTGAAGATGCTTTTGGAACGAGAGGACGTCAATCCCAACCAGGCAGACACCAAACATGGAAGGACACCACTGGCATGGGCAGCTGTGAGTGGGGAAGTAGGTGTTGTAAAGATACTTTTAGAACGGCAAGACGTCCGCACCACCATGCTGGATAAGAACAACCAAACTCCACTATTGTTGGCTCTCTCAGAAGGACGTGAAGAGATCGCGGATATCCTACGGGGCAAGGCAAGTCCCCACTCAGCAGGCCATAGCGGCCCGGCGTCTCCCGAGAATTGGGACGGGTGCGCGGTGGGATATGCAGTTCAGAGATCGTGATTCGAATACCGAAATCGCAGACAGTAACGCCCCACCTGCGCTGCCACCGGCAATCCACGATGAGCGGGAGGGAGTATCGGATCCCAATGACCTCCTTCCCAAGTCCTTAGATTGCGGCCTCTCCTCAGCAGAACCACTCACATTACCTCAACCCCCTCCCATACGGCCCAGAAGGTTCTGGCCCTCTCCCATGAAAACAGACAGTCATCCTAAAACTCGACTTACCCTTTCTCTGAAACTCAACTGGTACTTCTTCATCCACTCTTTTATTTGTCTCTTAGCTTTTCTCGTTTACATCATTCCTTCTCCGCTATCATATATTCTCATCAGATTAATAATTACCGAGTACTATAATGGTGTAGCCGTGGCCTCTACCGATTTTGATATAAGTAACCTCTGAGGAAGCGTATTATCACTATTTTAATTCGCCATTTGCTCTCCTTCCATTTTCCTGTTCATTTCCTCTTCTCTCCCCCCTTCGCTTTCTTAGGTTTTCGTTAAATTCTATTCGTATCATGTCTTTTGGCCCTCATCCCCTGTATTCGTCAGACGGTATCCGTCTCATCACTTTCGAAAAGTAGCGTACACTACTATTCACAGGTCTCACCCCACCATGTGTATAAACAGCAGTGATGTGATTAGTGAAAATGTAGCATAGCACCCCTAAGTTAGTCAATACTGTTTCATTATTCCTCGGGCATTTTTTATTTCTTCATGTTTTTATACCCTATTGCGATGTCTAAGAGGAGGGCGGTATCGTGATTTGTGCTATATCGTGAGGGAGTCAAACTAGACCTCGTTGAAGGGCGGTTTTGTGCAAGCGATTTTCAGTGATCTCCCGTTGCCATGCCACATTTTTACCAGCCACAACACTGCCACTGTTGCACAGGGTGGGGTGCAACGACTTTGTCTACGGCAATCTAATCTTTCTAAACCCGTATATATGAAATATGGCATTATTTTAGTATCAAAGGAACGAGAATACATTTACTACTCGGGTAGAGTGGTTTTTGCAGAGGCCTATCAACCTAGGCATCCCATACAGCTGACAGGCCAAGTGGATGACAGGGGGTTACAGAACTGCGACTACGGAGGTACAGCTCCTAAGTTTTGTATGTTCCACAGGGCGTAAGGCCAGCAAAACTCGCTTGTGGAACATACAAAACTTAGGCGCTGTACCTCCGTATGCAGTGACAACCATGCTGCCTGCTGGAGCTCACGCGCTTCGGGTATAATCGGAGAGACAAATTTTGCTAAGATTACGATTACGGTATTGTGATAGCCATAGGGTTGCACTAAAAAAACAGAACCGAGCAATAGTATATCTACTTTCTGAAGCGGAGGAAACTACAAGTCACCAACTATCTGAGACGAGAAACCCCACACAAAGTAAGAAAAGTCACCAAGTTGCAATCAATTCAATTCTCCTAAGCTAAGTCGCAAACCTTCACCCAAGCCGAACTGTGAGAGAAGAAAAAAAATCCTAACCGAAAAGCAAGCCCAAAAAATGCCCGGTTGTCCGACTATATATATACGGGTTATCCTCCTTGTTGGAAACGGTGCTACTCGCCATACTCTCTTGATACTTCCTTTGTTCAGAGACCTTTCGGGAGTACGCTTGTTTGGCTTCGGATATGCGCGGAGGATTCAGACATAGGTTGTGTCTGGGAATGTGGTGAGGATTCAGGCATATGGCTCCGGCTTCGGGCAGGGTTTGGCTTCAGGGACTTTGGCTCCAGGAATGCGGTTCGGCTTCGAGAGTTTGTTTGGACATTCGGGCAATCATTGCGAAAGCAGGAATGCGCTATAGTTTTGGGATCGTGCAGCTTTCGGGAAAGCTGGGAGAAAAGTGGAAGTACTATAAGGTCAGCCGGAAAGAGCCGGAAGCCTGGGGGTGGGAAGGTGTTTGTTTCTTTGTTAGTCCGAGAGTCATGATGGCGGAAGGAGAGACTCACGGGGAGTAGCCTACTGGCTCTTGGGAGGATAAGCTGCTATTGTTGATATATACTCCGTCTTTCGCCCGTTAGTTAGTTGAGCACCGAGTATCGTGGAGCTTTTGCCGAGCGGGAACCCGGTGTTAGTGAAAATATTTTCCCCGCACTTGAGGGTGCGATCGTTTTCGCTGTGAGTTGCTTGGCGTTTCGTTTCACCGCTCGTCACTCATCGTGTATTATATCGGCATTGCCGTTATAGTCTCAAACCCCGCCTGTTATCCGCTGGTAGTATTTTCTTTGATCGGTTGACGATCATGGAGAAAAAAAAGCCCATTTTGCTCAGTTATGCAGCAGTCCATCGTGGTTAGTGGGAAGAAACGTGACACAAGTACTATATCAGTAAAAACCGCTACCTTGCATAGAGCGACCCCTATCTGCCCGGAATTAGCAACCAATTACCCCGTGGCACTTGTAAACAAACGGTCTCTTATAAGATACAAACACGGCCTATTTTCTTGCTCAAGCAAAGAGCTCTCACTAGCGATCATTCATATTCTGCAAAATAATTCCCAACTAGCTTAAATGTTCTAACTAAGAAAGAGTGAATTTTATTCACAATAGCACCCGAGGCTGTCCCACACGTGGTCGTCGCTGGGCTCTCCTTCCCCTCGGCCTTGCAGGAGGGGCCCCAAGCTTTTCAATATCGCGCGAGCTCCAGGACTCTAGAATAACAAAAGTTGAAAAGAAATACTTAAATTATTATTTTTTCCTACTAGGTTAGGGGTTGTTGATTTTTTTTTGGGGGGGGGGATCTGATTTTGAATCGTAGTGTTACCGATGTTGGTTGTGAAAAATGACAAAAATTCCCCGGAGATAAATTCAATCCAGTTAGTTCCTAACTCGACTAAGAAGAGCCTCCCCAAGTTAACAATGTTAAAGAGCCTCCCTACCACATATTACCTCCCAAAACAAGGAGTGATTGCCACTAAAAATATCAAAGGATAGATATTTCCTGGTAATATGGAGTTCGGGTGCGTAGTCGCTTGATAGAATGTCCTTTGGAACCTCTTATCCGTTAACTAATAACAGCTTTCTGGAGTGGGGTGGGGGTTTGATGATGCTCTATGTTTTGGAAATGGGAGGCGTCGAGTTGAACCGAATGAGCAGCGCTTAAAACAGATCTTTCAATAGCGGCTAGTTAGAGGCAGAAAGCGCAAGGGCGAAGATGACGAAAGGGTGAAAGGTCGAAGGAGAAACGAGCCGAGACCCGAATTTTGCCGACCGGGTGCTCACTGAGGAGGATGAGAACTTAATTTTGTTAAGAGCAAGCGAAGATTTAAGACAAGCGAGACATGCAACCAATGACCACGGGGCAGCTCCATGACTAAGCGATTGTCCTCCAGTGAACAACTCACATCACAATACGGTATCTAACAGCTTGTCTTGTTTTATGCTCATTCGCGCTAGATTCGCGCTAGGGTACCCGTCATTGGCTACGAACTACTCGAGTACCGGCAAGTGGGAGCAGGTTTTGCAATGTCGCAAACACTTTCGCCGAATGGCTGCACCACACAGCGCTGTGCTTTGCCTGATGCTTGCATAAAGCAGAACCCTGTTCTGCAGTCTTCTGTGCGGCTGAGTTAGGTGGGGAGGAGTGAGTAAAAACCTCCAATGGATTGGGATTTCCTTGGCTTGCAGATGGTTGAACAGTAACTTAGTTGCCACAAAAGGGGCCACAACCCCCCGCTTTTCTTCAGCTCTGCTCACGGAAAGTTTTTTTTTTGTAAACTCCCCCGTTTACGCTTCACATTTCTCGGCTATTTCTTCACAACAGATATTTTGAAAGCATTATGGCCCAGACTACGCATACCCAATCGACCGAACTCGGCGACAACAATGTGAACTCCGGCAACACAATAGTGAGCTACAACACAATAGGGAGTTACAACCAAACCATTTATAAATCCGACGAGGATACACAGATAATGTGTTGGCTCTCTCCTTTGGAGCCCGAAAAGAGACACCATGGCGTGCGCAGCGACCGATTCGCCGGTGTCGGAGGTTGGCTTTTGGACACAAGCGAGTTTCGGGAGTGGAGGGGAGGTGATGGTGGAGCCGATAAGGCTGTCTTATTTTGCTCCGGGAATCCCGGGGTAGGTAAGACATATTTGAGGTAAGTGGCGGGATTCTTTGAAAGAAGCTAATATAACTAACAGCGAAAAATACTAGTTCCCTAGTGATCGATAGCCTATGCGATCGGGAAGGGAAGGAAGACATTGCCGTTGCATGTTTGTACTGCGACTTCCTCGCGCAGCAAGAGCAGACAACTTCCAACATGATTGGCGGGATCCTAAAGCAGCTCGTTGGCAGGAAAGATATCCCGAAAGACTTACGCCAGGAATTTCATGAGAGGAAAAAGCAGGCTGGTGGCCGAAGGCTGCTACTTGAGCATTTAATCCGGAGGTTAAAGATCGCTATTGCTTCGCTGTCACGAGTTTTCATCTGTATCGATGCACTCGACGAAATCTTGGTGAACCATCTGCCCGAGCTGCTTGATTCGCTGAGAGATATCGTCCGCGAGTCCCCTAAAGCAAGGATATTCCTCACAGGGAGGCCCCATATCAGGGAAGATATTGGGAGATATTTTTCCAGGGTGGTTGTGATACCCATCAGTCCCAACACAAGCGATATTGGGAATTATCTGGAGATGAGGTTCGGCAGGGACTTTGAGCCAGAGGCGATGACAGATGGCTTACGCGCGGATATTATTAGGATTATGCAGGGAAAGATATCTGATATGTGCGTAAGAGCATTTAGCACCCCCACAGTGTCGATGATGTATACTTACCAACGATTGCGTAGATTCCTCCTTGTGTCGCTTAACATGGATGCTATTCTGGGAGAAGTAACTATTCGTCAGAGGAGAAAGAAACTCGAAGAGATGACACAAGGCAATGGACTGAGTGGTGCCTACACGGAAACTCTAAAGCGATTGAAGGCGCAAAAAGGAAATAGGTCAATACTCGGGCTGAAGGTGCTGATGTGGGTTTTGCATTCGGAACGACCATTAGGGACCGAGGAGCTCCGCCATGCCTTGGGAGTGGAGATAGGATCCGCAGATATGGATCCAGAAAATGTTCCAGCGTTACGGACACTTTTAGCATCTTGTCTGGGTCTCGTGACTATTGAGGCATCTTCATCCACGGTCAGACTGGTACACTTCACTCTGAAGGAGCATCTCTTAAGTGATCCGACCCTGTTCCGTGACCCCCACTCATCAATTGCGGAGGCTTGCTTGACATACCTCAACTTCCGACCTGTCCGGAATCTCTCGCCAACTCTCCACTCAGCCCCTTTAGAAATGCCCTTTTTACAATATGCTTCTTATTACTGGGGGAAGCACGCACGAACAGGGATGACGGATGATGTCAAAAAACTTGCGCTTCGGCTTCTGGATGGGTTTGATAGCCATGTATCAGCGAACCTACTATTACTGTACTGGTATCAAAATGGCGGCTCGAGCACATGCCTCGACTGGGCGGCAATGCCAGCAGGTTTTACAGGACTCCACGGAGTATCATTTTTCGGGATCGCGGGGGTAGCTGCGGCTGTCTTGGAAATGAAGGAATGGGACGTTAATGCGACTGATTGCACTGGGGGTACAGCTCTCACATGGGCAGCGAGAGGAGGACACGAGGAGATGGTAAAAATGCTTTTGGAACGAGAGGGCGTCAATCCCGAACAGGCAGACACCGGATATGGCCGAACGCCACTCTCGTGGGCAGCTGAGAACGGGCATGAGGGGATAGTAAAGATCCTTTTGGAACGAGAGGGCGTCAATCCCGACCGGCCAGACACCGGATATGGCCAAACGCCACTCTCGTTGGCAACTGAGAACGGGCATGAGGGGATAGTAAAGATCCTTTTGGAACGAGAGGGCGTCAATCCCGACCAGCCAGACACCTATTATGGCCAAACGCCACTCTGGTTGGCAGCTAAGAATGGGCATGAGGGGATAGTAAAGATCCTTTTGGAACGAGAGGGCGTCAATCCCGACCAGCCAGACACTAAATATGGCCGAACGCCACTCTGGTTGGCAGCTGAGAACGG
>Ga0307509_10009522_pt1 | contig 12116 bp, 11 predicted proteins | sample 10_EM_MG_FD_202245 | JGI IMG/M metagenome (GOLD analysis project Ga0307509, IMG submission 202245) | Populus trichocarpa ectomycorrhiza microbial communities from riparian zone in the Pacific Northwest, United States - 10_EM | ecosystem: Host-associated > Plants > Roots > Unclassified | place... | reverse complement strand
TCGCCGCTCTCTATATGTTTAAACTGTGGCGACTTGGCGTTCTCCGTGCCTTCCTGTTGGTTCGGCTGCCGTAGTTTCACCTTAGTTCGCCCTAGCGCCATTCCGACTTTCATGAGATTCTACGGTATTCGGTATCAGTTTATACGTACATGATTTACCTAATCATAAACTATGAGCAAGATCAAATTATGAACTTGAAGTTTCTGAGCATACCAGCCGAAGAGATGTAACAGAAAAACACCACAGGCCCTACCGGGCCCGGTTGGGCGTCCGGTCCCACCTCCATCTGCCCTAGTCCGTCAATGGAGTCGAAAAAAGATGGACTACCACCGGCGGTCCATCCGGTCCTACCTCCAAGACGGACGGACTGGACGGTTCGGAACACTGCTTGTGTTTGAGAAGTGGTCGCTGGGAACTCTTCGTGAGTATCTTTTCTGTCTCTCGCTACGGAGCCCGATCAGACCTGCGATTAAGTTACTTGATAGGTTTTACTGAACGCCGTTGGTTGCACTGCGCGGGGCGCGAATAGGATATAGCAGTGGGTGTGCCTTACCACCACTTCGCAGCGGATCTTCCTAGAGGCAGTTCGTAGGGCTTCGATCTCAGCTGCATCGTCCCTACCGCACATGCGTCAGAGATTCGATACTTCCCTCGGGACAGTAACACAAACACTCGCTCAACTGCATCAGCGCATTACCTACTCACGTGTTTTTTGTTTTTCACCCCCGTTTAAACAGTCCAGGCCACGCTTGACATATATCCTCGTGGTGGTGTCTAGGACACTGTATGTGGAGCTAGGGAGATAGCAATGGAAGGAGAATCGATAAATAAAAGACAAGTCAAACGATGCAGGATATTACATGTACCCAGGTATGATACCTATATCATCGAACATCAGGAACACCAAAGGGATACCTGCATGGTTTCTGGAACAAAAAGACCACACAGGTTTGTTCTCCGTGCATATGAACCCACCGCACCGTCCGCCACCCCTCTTCCCCCAAGCCTTCCGTTATATCCCTTTCCCAGGTTTACCACAAAATCACCACCACTCACCCTTTCGACGGCATTACGCATGCTGCACGAGGTATGTATACAAATCGGATGCCTTCCCTCTACTGCTTCTACTTCTCCTTCTCTTTGACGGGTCAGCAAGCAAGCAGGGTGCGAATAAGTAAAAAAAGAAAAAAGAAAAGAAAAAAGGAAAGACAATGGAAGCAAACCAGACTTCCATGCACTCGCCATCGGCTGGCTCCCAGCTGCTGTCGAATTCCCTCGAGCCCGATCAAATATTTTTCCTATTGGTGTGGTAGATGGGCCATTGGGCACTCCTCCCACCTCTTTTTTCCTGATTTTGATGGATAGTCTGTGCGCCCCCTCTTTTTCTCTCCTGCTTCACTCATAATTCTATCATTTCGTTAGGAAATTCCGGATTCCTGGTCTGCGCTCATTGATACTATCGGGCTATCCGCTTTCTCCCTCCCTCCCTCTCGCCTCCTCTTTTTCCACCCTCTCTCTCTCCATCTCCATCTGATCTAAAATAAGCACATGCTGCCTTCTGGCTTGGGCTTTTAACGCGTGCTTGCTTCGGATGTCTGAATCTCGACCCTTCACAAGGTTGCCCTGCTTATCCCTCTCTAGCTCGCAGCTAAAAGGGAGGAAAGGAAGAGGGAAAAACACTTGTTCCGTTTCCTAGAATATTCTAAAACGTCATCTCTTTCAATTGCCCTCGTCATAGAGAAGGTCATTCTTCTTCTCTACACTTGCAAGACAAAAAAGTGAAAGAAAGAAAGAAAGAAAGAAAGGGAATTACTGGGAGAATAACAATAATAGAAAGATCCCGGAGTAAGAGGAATTGGAGTTAGTTCATTTCTAGACAAAGGCTAATACTACTTATGCGTGCAACACCGATATGATAACCCTAGTGCTCCGTCTGCCATTTTGAAGAAAAAAATAAAGAAACTCTCTTTCACTTCATCTTTCACTTACTCACCCTCACTTTCACTCTCACTCTCGCTAATCGGGGAATAGAAGGGCTCGCGGAGTCTGATCCAAGTCCAGTCGGCTTTGTGGGGTGTCGTTGACTTTGCTTTACTTTCTTCACCGCGAAAGTGAAGGTATAAAGGCGCACAGACACACGAACAGGATAAGAATTTTAGATCACCAACGGAGACTGGAGGAGAGAACCGAACATCTGGGTAGTCAAAGAGGAAAAGGAATAGAGGATACCAAAATCTAGACCCGTGCAGCAAGCTTCTCAATAACAATCTATTCGACGGTTTTTTTTCTTTCCCCGGGAAACAGATCACCAAACGAATCCTTCCTCCCTTCCTCCCTCCCTCCCTTCCCTCCCTTCCCCCCCCCCCGCCTTCCCTCTCCCTTCCTCCCTCCCTTCCCCCATCTCATTAGATTTGTTGGCAAGAAAAAATAAAAGGAAAAAAAATTGGTATAACCAATAAATAAATAGCTGCATACAATCTTTCGAAACATCTCGAATCCCCTCGAAACCTACGAACGGTACATTAAGTTATTTTTTTTTCCAACCTTTTTCCCATCCTTGTTCCATCAATTGCTAAGTTGGGGGGGAGGATAGCGGCTACAAAACCTCTTTCCGTGTCCGTTTATTTCCTCGCTTTGGAGAGGGGAAGTGATATCTCAAACGCGAACTTGCTAGCCAACAGGGTCGACCACATACGTTACGCACTGTGCTATCACGTATCGTCACTCGGCCGAACAGGAACCACGACCTCGCAGTTATCCTTCTAAAAAAAAGAGAGAGATAACCCACTTCGCAAAAGGCATGTCTTGGGCACCCTCATCTACTGAAAAAACCAAAAAGCTTTTGGAAGCTCACGTACCACCACTTGTCATAAAGGTTGAGCCCGGCATCGAACCACCAACTTCTCTATTTTTTCCTCCTGCCCCTCCCCCTCCACCGCCACCACTAGTAGTACCGTCGCTGCAATTGCAGTCGCGGCCCCAGTCAGGGCCCCGGGTAACAGAATTTCCCCCTCCCGCGTTCCGTCGCCAGACACGCCCGGGTCGGATGATGCCCAAGGAACGTGTGGTCAGCAAGGGCCCACTCAAGGAGAAGGTCAATTACCCACCCCATGAGCAGCAGCAGTCGGAGTATAATCGTCAGAAGTTGCTGGAAATGGAGCTGTACCCTTCTGATGGGGTTGGGAGTTATCCGAGGAGTATACCATTCAAGGGGAGTAAGGAAGATTTTCTTCGAAAAACTGGGAGGAATCGGTTTGATGGTGAGAGGACCCCCGGCCCTTCTGCCCTATAGAAGAAATTTGGGGGGGGACGAGAGAAACCAGGGTACAATGATGTAATCACCGTTCCGTTGCTAATTTATGTTGGCAGTCTTCGAATATCGCTTCACAGCGCCGAACGTAAAGGGTGAGAAAAAGTGGTGGTGGGTAATGTGGGATTATTATAATGGCCTCGTTAGAGTGCACGATTTCTTCGACTGTTGCAAACCTGGGAAGGTTGGTGGGAAAAACAAAACTTGGATCTATTTAGCTTTCGCGAGAGAGAAGGGAGCTTTGGTAAGAGAAAACGAAATAACTAACATATGGATTAATTTTCACAGACCGAGCCCGGAAATGCCGTTAGGGAGAAGGTTAATCCAGGTCTTGCCTCCGTGTGCCATAACATTACAGGCGGAAATCTTCACGCACAAGGTAGGCATAAAGTTACAGGCAATGTTACAATTATGAAGCTCTTAGGATGCGAAGCTAACAAGTTCCACCGCCGGAGGGGGGGAAACAACCTAGGCTACTGGATACCATACGAAGCCGCCAAAGCCCTCGCGGCAAAGTTTTGCTACAGGATCCGCTACGCACTGACCATTATATTCGGGGATACCTTCCCGGAGCAATGCCTTCCAGAGCACCACCCGGAGTTCGGTAAATACCAGATAGATGCCAAAATAATAAGTGCCTGCTGTCAGAAATCCGCCGCTCAACTCTGCATCGAGCAAAGGCGCTTGCGCGCCGCTATACACCAGCACCAGCACCAGCACCAGCACCCACCTCAGCAACAGACCCCGTCAGTCACGCCCAATGCCGCTGCTGTAGGTCCAGGGACACCTTTATTGTGCTTCGCATCTACATCCTCCACATCTTCCTCATCCTCCTCCTCCTCCTCTTCAGCAGCAGTAGCAGCAGAACCACCCTACCCCACCACTAGAAGACGAAAAAGCCTCTCTCCATTACAACCACCCCACCCCCGCCCCTCGGGTGGACAGATATACGCCCAATACCGCCTCCGAACACGGGCCCGCACCCCTCCCCATTCCCCTCCCACGCCTCCTCACCTACAACCTCCTCTTGAATCATTATCATCGCCGCCATCATCTTCTACAAAAAGGTATTTCGACCCCGTGCGAGGAATTTGGACGGACGGGAATAGTCCGCAGGGGAGGAGGCTTGATGGGGATAATAGCAGGGTTGCAAACGGAGGACCGCAATTACTACTACCAAACCAAGATGCTGAGCAAGACAGGGATACTAGAGCTTCAACGAACACCCTCTACACAAACAACAAGAGCATAGCGGGCAAGCGGAACCCACAACAAGAAGCAGGAAAAGAACAACCCCTCCCTCCAATAACTCCCCTCCTACACCTCTCGCACCCGCACGCTGATGCGCACCCCTACTACCGACCCGGACCGAAAGGGCCGGAACCAACCCCCAAACGCGCAAAGCATGCTCGCGTATCCGCCCCGCCGAGGTTCGTCCTGGGAACCTTCTCGCGTGGGCAGCGGGTTTGTCGTAGTGACTCCTTTTCATTGTCACCGCCATCCTCCTCCACTTCGGGCGGAAGAAGGGGGGAGGTTAAGGGGGAGATGCAGGAGGAACAGGTGCTAGCAGTGGAAGCGGCGGGGAATCTGATGAAGTTGAGATTGGATGAGTTTAATTCGAACATTGGGTGGAGCCCAAAGGCAGGGGGGAGGAAGAGGAGGCAGTCACGGTGATTTTGGTGGCTTTGTTTTCTCCCTTCTTCATCCGGATCGGTGGTTCTTGCTAGGATAATGATTTCCCCTTCTCGCACTTCTTTTCTTGACTGATCATACTTGCTTGCATTTCACATGTCATATCACGACACAGATTGGATTGGAATAGATTAGATATCATACTGTACTAGAAATTACCTGGCCGGAGTTTTTTTCCCCTCTTCGTATTCTTTCGTCTTTTCTTCTTTTTTGCTGCCCTCCGCTCTTTTTTGCACTGGCCGGTTAGAATAGCTAGTTTCATGGAATTCACGGTGCGATTTTATTCCGCGGGGTTGTGGCCATCATTAGCGTTGTTGACACTAAGTCGCTAGAGTTTGTGCCATGGCACAACCTTTCAAATCGATGTGCCCAGCACGGCACGATGTAGTGCCCAGGCAATACATGTACCCGGGGGCGCACATAGGTGATCGGACAGACAGGGTTAGAAAATGTATACTGATACATACATTTTCTAGCCCCTGTCTGTCCGATCGCCCACGTCCACCCCCGAGTACAAATAAAATGACTTTTTAAGAAGTAATTATCTACAAGCCCAATTCATATTGAATATCCCCCATTTCCCATCCTTATGAGTTCTCACTGTGCTGGAGAACATGAATATTTGCTTCCTCAATAACAGAAACCAACCTACAATGGTTAAATTATACCAGGTAGTGTCATCAACTAATCTCACCACACTCTGGCAGTGCCGTGCCGGGCACATTGGCATGGTACAAGGCACTTCAAGTGCCAAAAACGCTACCGGTAGCTATCATACAAGTGGCACAAAATCCTGAACGCGGTACCGGTAACTGAGCACAAGTACATCGCACTTCCGGTTGTAGCAACGGACTTCCGGCGCCCCAGACTGCAAGCACCCCAGCCCGGCAGGTGGGCCCCACTGGGCCATCACCGGAACAGCGCGGTGTAGTGTACTTGTACGAGGATATTAGCTGACAAATATGGAGTTAGTACTTTCACCACCATTCAGATTGTCATTGTTCGGACTAGAATAGAGCGGGTAGGCAGAGTGACACCCCCCTCCCAACCTACGTCATGAAGGGTCCTAAAGTTGTTGGTACTCCCGTGATCCTATCCTTCAGCGTAAAAGTTGATTTCCAATCCATGGTCAGTCAGCTTCAATACCGGTAGTACAGCAGCAACAGCCCTACCCGGATAGGGACGAAAAAACCGGAAAACACAACCCCCGTCTCCATAGAGATTTGTACGGGATCGGCGGAAAGTTTTCCGATATCCCCCTCCCTGCCCCAGTATATAACCTGCACCTTCCCTCTTCCCCTCTTCCCTCCCTACTCTTCCCTACTCCACCGCCTCACACCAATATCATAGAACAAACATCAAAATGTCCATCACACTCTATACAAGCCGTCTCTGCCCCTGGGCTCACCGCGCACACATAGCACTGTCAGAGCTCGGACTAGACTACACAGAAGTCGCAATTGATCTGACGAAGCCGAGGGAGCCATGGTACCTTGAAGTCAACCCCGTTCGTCCTTCCCCCCTTCTCCATACTCATCTGCCATCCACGCTAATAACGGATAAATGATAGAGGGGGCTAGTCCCATCCATGAAGTATAACGACCAAATAATCACGGAATCTTCCATCGTCGCCACTTTCCTCACAGATTTGAAAGAGAATCACCTAGTCCCCTTCCCGGGCACTCCCGAAGGTAGCCCCCCCTCCCACTCATGAAGTGGCCACATCCTCCCGTTGTTGGAAATACTAACAGAGATACCACAGCCGCTCTAAAGCGGGCCAAAATCAACTTCTTCGTAGACACCTACATTAGCAAAGCCCAACCACTAGCCCACTCCGCCCTTCTTGCAACCGACGTCGCGACAAAGACCCAACGCGCAAACGAGTGCGTCGACGTCATCGAGAAGCAATTGGCGCCGTTGCTGGCCGACGCCAAGCCCTTCTTTGGCGGGAGCTCCAGGCTCACACTTGCGGAGGTGCTCACTGCCTCGCTCGTCATTAGATTGTACTCGTACGCAAAGCCTGGAGTTGAATTGCTCCCCCAGGAAGCGATAGAGAGGATTAAAAAGATTGGGAATTGGCAAAGGTGGGCGGATGCCTTGATGGCTCATGAGAGCGTTATGGGGATTTATGACGAAGAGAAGGTAGTTCGCGGGATAAAGGGAAAGTTGGCGAGTTTGGCGGCGGAGAAGAAGTAAGGCATGTTAGGAATAGGATACTTGACGCTACAGTATAGGGGAAATAAAATCTGGGACGAAAGATTGAAATTTTGAATGATATACGTGAGGTTTTGTGATGGGGGTGCTCGCTGTGGTAGAGGCGGCGGTGATGTCGTATCCCCACAAGTGAAATAACTTAAAACGAATTAGAGAAATGAGAGGTGTTCAGCTTTTGGGGTTGAAAAAAGCATTTTTCGAGTGCCAAGTTTCCAGTTGACATGTCGGGTTACACGTACCAAAGTTTTCGGATTCGAAAAATCTGCATACCGTAAAAACTGGAATAATTGGACCTCACGCTAGTACGTTGGAGTTGCCTCTCCTAGCAAGGTTGGTCTTTTTATTCTTTTTATTCTTTTTATTTGTCTCAGTGGAGGGCTGGAAGACAGATTTTTCGCTGTGGTTTTCCCCCTAATCCAAACGAGGAAATTCTAGACGTCTTAGCGTGAGGTTCAATTATTCCAGTTTTCAAGGTATGATAACCTTTTTTCAGCCCCCTGGGTTGAATGCCTCTACTGGGGGGAGTAGCGTGTTCTCATAGCTCTCTGACGTTTGCCAAGGCAACTGTGATAAGACCTAGGAGGACATGAAATGCAAGTATGATAGCTTTTTGTAAAAGAAAGAAGGATTCCGGGGAGTTTATAAGGGCTCTAACTGAGTGCCATGGGTTAGTCAGATTTTGCCTCAAAAGCCACAGAATATTACCTTTGGATTCCCGAATGACCCCATGGCCCTTTGGATTTCTTAGGAGTTTCTTTCCTAATTAAAGCTGATTACCTCAGGGGTTCATGGAGAGCTTTGGCGTTGGGAACTTGTTACCAACGTGTATTTCAGTCACAACTTTGATATGTACAGCTTGCTACAACTGAGGGATGCCATTCGCTCGTCTGTAAAAAATACAGGTGTGTGCGGACCCGGCCATTTCACGGTTTCCGGGGGGAAGCTGCTGCGGTTGGAGGGCCCAGCCGTGGCACAATATACTTATCCCAGACCATAAGTACCCTAAAACAGGGATTAAAGAAATATACCGTAAAAACTCGTGAAATCCACTATCTCCGTGCTGTCACGAATATCCCTGTAAATCGCGACATCAGCCCAAGATAGGTTTAGCTGGCCAAGGTAACAAGATCCAGCACAGCCAGATGACTCAGGCTATACCGTGTCAGGAAAGCACTAACCCTTCTTAAGAACTTTTGACTTAGAATCTGGAGATTAGGGGCCGACGGAGATAGTGGATTTCACGAGTTTTTACGGTACTTGTATGGCAAAACATCCGTGCGTGTCTGTGCACCCATGCAAATGATCACCCTCCATTTTCGGGTACTTATGGCCTGTAACAAATAGTAGTATCATACCGGCTAAGGCACACCGGACCGGAGTGGCCAAAATTCGGGGCCGGAGAAATGGAGATTCGCCCATCCATCTCTTCGCCAATTGGGATGGAAAATGTATCGACCAAAAGAGCTAGCGTTTCCAAAAAAAATTACTATCTCTATAAGGGGGTCCCCTTTGTTCCTTGGGAAGTTCTAGTCAATTGGCGTGACCAGCTGCAAAACTTGATTCCGAAATCTTTTTTTCTGAGAATTTGTATGGGCTCCCGGATGGAAAGACACCTGTTCCGAATATTGCTAGTTTGGCATCGCCATTGTCCATGAAGCATTGCTGTATATGTTTCAAGCTTTCGGCACGACAATCAGAGTACCTGAGCCTACTAGTTTACTGATAATTGAGTCGTTGGGGTGTCTCACGCCCACAAACGTAGCCGGAAATAATGCAACATTTTAGCGGTTTACCGGGAGTTGGAAGCAGTCCTCTTTCATTTTTCCGAAGAATTTGGGACGTGGTTTCTAAGCGTGGTGGTGGTGGTGGTGGTGGTGGTGGTGGTGTGGTGCTATTCGTATCTATAGAAATATATATCATAGATCAATAAGGCTTCGAATGCCATAAGGCTACACACCATCTCCTTCTCTCTATGCAACTCTATAAGAAACTAACCACTAGTTCCGGGCAACTTTCTAGTCTCCACACCACGTCCATACAAAAGCCAAAAAATGAAACTGCCAAACCGCCTTTTTTTGGTTCGCAGTTTCCATAGCCCCCACTATTTTAGCATTTTCAGTACGCCACAACACTGACCAAAACGATCAAAACTGGTTGACGTGAGATTCCCTATTCGTATGCTAGGTGATCGAGTCCTGGTTTTGCAAAAAAACACCATTTTTGGTGCGAAGATGCTCACTAACAATGACATTTGCCGCCCAACTACACAGCACCAGCACAAACCCCAGAGAACTACCAGTACACCTCCTTCCAACCGGTGCCGCAACAGCCCGTCCCTGGGCTGCTCGTGGTTGGGTGGCGCTTGTAGATATGGATGCCACAGCTTAGGTCTCGACGGTTGGACTGGAGTGGAGAGGGTGTAATCTAAGTTAGTGATATGCAATGCTACCCTATTCACAAACATCTTTCGCTTTTCGTATGAGCGCGCTTCCCAAATCCTCCGAAATTAATAAGGCGTTCAACGTGGCAACCGCGCAATGGGAAAGTGTGATAGTCCAACTACCTACGGCACTAGCGGTGACGGTCTATCCACTACTAGCAGTGCTTGGCCCTTTAAAAAAGTCTCTGGATGCCTTGTTATTTATTACGAGTGCGGCCGATAGATATATCCATCACGTGCTTTATCAGGGCACACTGCAACAACAAAGTTCACCAAAGTTTTCCCATCATACCCACGTGACGGATATATCTATCGGCCGCACTCATAGTATCAACCTCGACAAGGGGAGTATCCGGAGACTTTTAAATTGCCGGGTAAATCTTGTCCAGGCGCCTCTTGCGCGCTTATTCTGTTGCTTGCTACTTCCCTCTCCATGCAGTGCGCGGCACCAACTCCGGCAAAAACATCTGCGCTAGTCTACGGGATAACACCACTCCTCACGCCCAGCCGACAGCCGACAGCACACAGTGTCTGACTATGAGTACGGTATTAGAGTCATTTGGCAACTATTTTTTTAATCGATAATTCGCAAATTTCGAGTCGCCACCCCATACAAATTGTGTCCGTGCACGCCAAGAAACTAGAAATTTCAACTCAGAATTTGAATTTTCTGAGTAAAAAAAATAGTTGCCAAATGACTCTATTGGTGAGATAAGACTATTATGACATCCGCAAGCCAGGCGGTAACTACCGTGCTGAAGCCCCGACACGTGGCTGCAGGCTCACACCCCAATCACTAGATAATTACAGGGAATGATAATCTTGGCTTATCCTGCCGGTACCCCATACTAATTTTCCAATAAGAACCCTTGGTCTCCACTCCCCCCGTTTCCTCCCTCCGATCCCTCAGGACAACATTCCCACACTCTAATTTCTTCTATTACTACTACCGCAGTTCGACAGTCGCTCATCAGACAAATATGCCATTCCTACACCTACCAAACGAGATCATCCTCCAAATTGCCGAAGAACTTACACCACCTAACCTCAACGCTCTTTTGAAAGCGAACCGACGCCTCGCAATCCTCCTATCACCCAGTCTCCTAGACAGCGTATGTCGCAAGCACTACAAACCTTACGGAAAGAGGGCGCTTTATTTTGCAGCGGAACGCGAAGATAAGGCTACCGTCAGGAGGCTCATTGACAGGGGAATCCTCAACGTGGTGGGGAAGGGCGCGCTCCTCAACAAAGCGGTATTGGACCAGAGCGAAAAGGTCATCAGCACTCTCCTAGCTTGCGGTGTCGGTGCAGACACTAAGAATTCCAAAGGCCGAACACCATTATCACTGGCGGCGAGATACGGCCGCGCTGGGGTGGTGCGCTTGCTGCTGCGCGAGCCAGCCATCGACGTGAACTCGGTAGACAAGACTAATTCGACACCACTATTACTCGCCGCTACTAAAGGCCATGAGGAAGTGGTCCGCCTCCTATTAAACGACAAGAGAGTCGAAGTAGACACCCAGGATAAGCGCAACGGCACACCCCTCCACAGGGCACTCTTCTGGGGGCAGGAAGCGGTAGTCCGACTCCTGATAGAGGACCAAAGGTCGGACATAAACCTTCAAAATGTCGGAAACCCAACCCCACTCCACTCGGCCGCCTTCTGGGGTTATAGCCCCGTCGTCAGAAGGCTCTTAGCTGACCCACGAATAAATGTGAATCCGACAAATTACGACGACTGGACCCCACTGCACACTGCGGCAGACCAAGCCCACGAATGCGTCGTGCGAGCGTTATTAGAAGACCCCAGGGTAGCAATCAACCACAACAGTTCCAGCAATGGGACACCGCTGCACGTTGCAGCGATGAGGGGTTGCGCGGCCGCGGTCGAGCTCCTTCTACGCGACCCGAGGGTGCAAGTCAACTTGCGCGATCCCAATGGCGATACCGCACTACACCTTGCGGCCAACCAGGAGCATGAACAAATCGTGCTACAATTACTCGCGCATAAGGACATCAACGTGAATATCCCCAACAATAGCGGATGCTCGGTCAAGAGCTTAGCCCATGTCCCTTCCCAATATTCCCCCAATATTCAGGAGGGGATTCTGGGCCATGACCCCAAAGGGAAAGTGAATGTAGAATGTTTCGGAAAGATGTATTGATAGGGGTGTTTTGATCTTTTTTAGAGTTGCATCTTTATCAACAGTGCGGAGCAAAGTGTACGAAAAAAGTTAGCAGGGAGTTTAACGTTTTACTTTTTACTTTTTTTACTTTTTTCCTTGTCTCAGAGTTTATTTTTTTCAAAAAACGGTTGGATAGAGAGCGGGAGTTACAAGTGCCATGGGGGATGTTTTCGTACAAGAGTTAGCTTGCAGGGATGTTTGAGACATGAAATTCATTGCATAGGAGAACGTGAAGACATAACCAAAGGAAAGTGCGTATCAGCCCAAAAACAAA
>Ga0307509_10009521_pt1 | contig 12118 bp, 16 predicted proteins | sample 10_EM_MG_FD_202245 | JGI IMG/M metagenome (GOLD analysis project Ga0307509, IMG submission 202245) | Populus trichocarpa ectomycorrhiza microbial communities from riparian zone in the Pacific Northwest, United States - 10_EM | ecosystem: Host-associated > Plants > Roots > Unclassified | place... | reverse complement strand
TTGCATTTCAGCGCACCCTGCATCTTCTGGCTGCGTTCTGTGGGACAATTTTTTTGAAGTTATGTAATCAAAAAACCCGTTTCATTTTAAGATTAATCTAACAATTACGTAGACAAAAATGAATTTTGAGCCCTAACGGACAACATTTACATGTCCATTTTGGCTTCTGAAGTTTAAAGCTCGATTCATGGGATGCAGAGGATGCTGACCAGATGCAAACTCCACTACAGGGTGCGTTCAGATGCGTGTGGATGCAAAATCGAGTTTTTTTGCTGATGTACGTTTATGATTACCGATGTCAGCCCACTGGTCCAGTGGTTTTCTCTCATGACGGCGATCACATATCTTCCCCCTGGGGTCCTGTCGGGCCTCAGCGAACCAGTCCTTGCATTTGTCTTAGGGGCGCCTGCGGAAGGGTTTGGGTCTCTCTCCTGTATGTCTCTATGAATTGTTTGCTTACGTTTCTGAGGTATTATTGTCTTAGGTACCAGGCGAGGGGGATTTTTCCTATGGACTCGGCATGTTTGATTTTTCCCATGAAGAGGTGAAGCGGGCAGTTGTTTGGGATTAAGGTTTTCTTTACGCCATATCTCACGATACATGCGAATTCTTGTACCCTAACAAGTAATACATGATATAAAAAAAAAGAAAAAAAGAAAAAAATCGACCAAGAAATAGGAGACGAACCATCACTCCTCAAACTCCGGCGATTGAGATCTCAACACCATGGGAAATGATAGTCACATTCCCCCACTCACCTCTCTTCTGCCACAATGGCTACTGCCTAGCAGTTGACATTAAGCCATCTTCCCTCCTCTCCTGGGGCCCTTTGGCCTCCCCTCCTTGGGGTTCTTGTTCTCTTTCATCGTTGACTGGCTGATGATGTTCTGTTCTCCCCCTTACCCCGCACTGGTTTTGCACCTCGCTTAGCATTTTGCACGGTTGGAAAGCTTCTTGCTTCATTTACGGTTGGCGTTACGGTGTCGGACTCTCAGTCAAAGTAGGCCTCGGCTTGCCGGGCTTCTACCCCTGATGGGAAAAGCTTCGGTTAGTAACATCACGGTCTCGTCCCAGTCACGTTGTTACCCCAAAAACCCTAGCTATGGCCTGTTTGTCAGTTGCGGCTAGGCCGTTCACGATCCTTCCTCCTCCGCCTTCCCGGTTCCATCCGCTGGCACTGTACAGCCCCCTTAGCTGGCACCTTACTGCTGAAACCTCCCCCCCGGCTGGCACCCTACTGCTCCTCCTGTGATCGGTTGACCCTTCCTCGGTTACGCCTCGTCGTGGTATAGCACTGCCTCCGTGGCTATTGTCCAACCCCTTGGATCGATGTAGTGACCTGCGCGACCGCTCAAGTAGTGATAGTGGGCCCGCATTTCGGGTCTTAGCGAAGCGGCCGTCATTTGTTTTGTTTTGGGGAGCCTGCTGAAGGGTTTGGGTCTCTCTGCCTGTACGTTTCTATGTATTGTTTCCTTACGTGTCTGGGCTATATTATCTTAGGTGCTAGGCGGGGGAGACTTTTCCTATGGACTCGGGGTGTTTGCTTTTTCCCATGAAGAGGTGAAGCGGGCGGTGGATTTGTCTTATATGTTTTGTTTTCTCAATACCTCGCGCTGCATGAGGCTTTCTGTACCTAGAAACAATGAACGCCTGATAACAAAGAAAGAAAAAGAAAGAAAAAGAAAAAAAAAGACCTAGAGATAGGACACGCTTCTCGCAAACTTCCTCCACCCCCCTAGATTTCACATACCTCCAAAGCTTTACCCCGCTTTGCGTCCGAATTAAACCCATCGCTCACCTCACCTCACCTGCTCGCTCTCATGGCGAATCCTCACCATATCCCTCCATGGAACCCTGCCTTCGGTAGGATTCTCAGCCCTCAGCTCCCCAATCCCATCATGGTCAGGAACCCCCATCAGCGAAAAAAGTGTTTGCTCCAGACGGATAGGCATTGCGTCCGCACGCAGGAAATCTGCCTGGAGCATCCTGTCCGCCCAGCGCACCCTCAGAGAGCCCCAGCAGAATGGTTGCATCCTAGTCTGTTAGGGGCAATACAGCCCGCATTCTGTGCGCCCAGTGCACCCGGATGGGCCATTTCACACCCTAATCTTCCGAAGAACACCAAGCTAAGCGACCAGTGACTGTTTGCATTGAGGATCTCTCCCTGCCCCTGATTGCCTCTACTTACAACTGACTACTTCATCACCAGACAAAGGCTGTTCAGATGAAAAAGGAGCTTAACATAGGATGACTAACCATCTATTGTCCCAGTAACGACCCAAAACATACCCCTTATTTAATCACCACGAACAAGGCTCGCAAAAGGGTTCTAAGTTCTTTTACACCTCACATCAGGCTTCATGATCGAATCAGTGGAACTATTGAATAATATCAACCTTGGGAGAGGGGCATGCTCTTCCATCCTGGTTGACACTATTCATGACCGCTAAGCAAGCGGATTCCAAGGAGGCCCTTCCTGACTCTAGAGGACATTTGCTAGTGCCCGGTGAGGTATCTGCCTTTGTCTGCCTGCTGACCACTATAGCCATGCGGACTCTTCGAAACCTACACCATTCGATTCGCCTCAGCCTGCGGATTCCAACGCACCCTGTCCCGACGCTGTCCGACCACTGGTTGAATGGGTATGCATACTTTGGTACTTTAGTTCTCCAGGTAAGTGCCTTCAAATTGTTGGCTACTGTGTGCTACAGGCATGTGGACGCTTCAGGGCCTATACCATTCGATTCCCCTTGGCAAGCGGACTCCAATGGGACCCTTCCCGACTCTGGCGGACATCTGCCCGCTGAGGTATCTGCCTTTTTCACCCTGCTGACCTCTATCGTTATGTGGATGCTTCGAGAGCTATACCATGCAATTCCCCTCGCCGAGTAGAATCCAACGGACTCAGTCCGGACACTGTCCGACCGCTGGTTTAAGGGTTATCCATACTTTTGTACTTTAGTTCTCCGGGCAAGTACTTTCAAATTGTTAGCTACCGAGTACTACTGTTTTCTAGACTAGCTTTCATAAATATATTCCTATTTTAGTACCTATATGACTCAAATAAGTAAACATGAGTGATACTACTAGTAGATGGATCTTTCGAGACAATTTGGATATTCTCCACAGTTTTTACTAAGTCATTCAAAGTCCTCGAAGGTAGAGTTGTTGACTTAGGAGGTATCCGATGATAGCCAGTTCTACCTGACTACTTCCACTATTCTACTATCCTATCGGGTTGCGTCCGGAGAACTATTCTGCACCTGGTGAACCTTTCTGCGTCCGGTATCTTCTGAGTCCTTGGTTGCGTCTGGTGCATCCGGGGGGCATGGACCCCTGTCCCCACGCACCCAATAAAAGACCGCACACCCAGGACGCGAGTTTATGTACTATGCGCCTGGACCGCCGGACACACAGGGAGCACGGGGCGTGTCCCGGCTTGTCAAAGGGCTCGTCACTGTCTCACATGAGCTGAGTGGGGTAACCTAAACGCTTGCAACCATCTCCCAGGAAAATGAGGCTATCAGGGAGGAGCTCCATGACATCTTCTCACAACTGGCCAATCTCCCCCCCCCTCAGGACCAAAACCCCCTCCAAGCTCTGGCTGACCTCCAGGTATCCATTCGCGACCTGTCTCATCGTGTGTCAGCCCCCATCCCTGCCCCTCCCCAAGCGCCGGCCCCCACCCGTGTGGCCCATCCACCTTTTATCACCACAGGCCACACCTCCTCCAGGAAATGGAAGGAAAAGGCCCGAGCACCCCCCACACCAACCCCCGCCCTGGCTGACAATTCTAAATACCTCATACGATTCTACAACACTAAGCTTGGCAAGGCGTTCGGCGACCCCGAGAAGTATGCTAGGCTGTACCCATACAGCTACGAGGCCGGAGAATACCGGAGAGGCACATATGACATAGCCTCCTTCACCGCCGGCCACCTACACCCAGACAACCACCCCTCCCCCTCCTATGCTCAGGCTGCCTCTGGCTCCAGCTTGGGTGGCAAGGACCAAAAGAAAGTCAGCAAGCAGCCCTCCCTCCAACAAGTTGCGAGTACGGTCGCCCCTTCTTTTAAAATGGTGCCTCCCTCCCTCCCAGGTGCCCAACGTCATGTTTTAGCCCCTCGGCAGTCCCCTGCCCCTCACCCATACGCTCCATCTATTGCAGCAACCTTCCCCGACATAGCTCCCTGCGTCCTCCGCGAATCAAACTGCCTCCTCCTGCTTGGTTTCTCTGCCACCGTTAACCCACGCGGTGCCATCCCCCTGACCGTCACCGACAAGACTACCCCTGCTGCATCATACTCCCCATACTTGGTCTCCCTCACGAGGGCCCTCAACCAATCCTTTCCAGTATGCGAAAACCCCTGGTGCACCTTGGTCCTTGCCCCCACAGCCGTACAACTAGCAATTCACGGCCTCCCACTACGTTTCCTCCCCCAAGATGAAGAGGAACTCTTCCCATATATCAGGCAAGCAATCCTGAACTACATAGCGACCCTGGTTCTCTCAGCCAGGTACCTTAACCCTGACCGAGATTCTCGGAGCACCAAGCAGGCCACTTCGGTGGTTGTCACCATCGATCCTTAGCACGTGTCGGCCCTCACCTCGGGGGTCTTGATCCTCTCACAGACACGCAAGGTCGAACTTGATTTCTCGGCCAACCCACGGTCCCAGTGTAGAAACTGCTGGAGATACGGACATACCCATCAGCGATGCCTAGCCACTGACCCGACGTGCCCCATTTGTGCGCTTCACCATACTCGCGTGGCTCACAGATGTCAGAATCCCACCTGCTCCAGGGGCGGAAACAATAAGCCAGTCCCATCCTGTTGCCAGACATCCCTGCCCCATTGCTGCATCTGCGGTAACGACCACACTGCCACATTCAAGGAGTGTCCGGCTCGACCTGGACTACCTAGCCCCACCAGACCTACATCCTCAGTCCTGCCTGGTCAAGACCCCATGAATATGGCAGTTGATGGTGGCCCAGCACCCTCTACTCCCCCGGCGAGGGCGGGTCCCACTGAGGTGGACCTTGTAACTCCTAGGCAACCACCCCTAGCAGGACCTCCGCGTCCTGGTACTATTCAAGGTTATGGCGGTCCTCTCGCACTGGAGGCCCAATGCCCTTCTCCCGCCCCTTCCGCCCGGCGGGCTTGTCCCAGAAATGATTAATCACCCCTCCTCAGCTGACAAAGGGCCGGCCCCGAACCCCAACCTGCTTTCTGAGTCTATCGTTCAACATAACTGCCTTGGGAACTGGGATGTTTTTCTGTCCTTATTCAAGTCATTCAAACAAGCGGCGACATATCTCTCCTTTGTCATCCTGCAGGAGCCACCTGTCAGCAAGGCTCACCTTCCTTTATTCAATGGCTTTAAGTTTTTTTTCACTCCGGTTCGGAAGCCCTGTGTGGCGGCCTACGTTCACATGTCTTTTCTCTCCTCCTATTCGGTACTCCCGAAGTTCAGGGGGGTGGATGACGTCCTAGCCCTCAATGTCTCCTCCCACGAACCTCTCTTGGGGTCTAACTTTCACTCCTTCAGGCTAATAAATGCCTACTCCACCAACACACGCGACCACAGAGTCCACTCGGTCTCCCCAGAAACCCTCTTTCCATCTCTTGGGGTCCCCCTCCTCGTAGTAGGGGATCTCAACATACACAACCCCCTCTCAGACCCGCTAAGATCATTCTCACCGCGGGAAATTGTATCCTCGACCCCATACTTCGAAAAGGCAGCGGAAGCCAGCTTCGCCCTCTTAAACCCTCCCGGGAAATACTCTAGGTTCCCCTTGGTGGGTCGGGCCCGGCCCTTGGTTATAGATCTGTCCTTCGCCAACCCCCTACTTCCGCCAATGGTTAAAAGCTGGGAGGCCTCCCTCCCCTCGACTGGCTCAGATCATGTGCCGATAACGATAAACCTGGCTCCCCCCACCCTGATCCCAAGCCCCAAACGCCCTCCGTGGTTCGATACCGATTGGGAAACACTCTCCCTAATTATAAAGAGCTTTCAGATCCCTCCTGCCCCTCCCTGCCCCTGACCACCTGACCTAGATGCGTGGCTGGCTGGCTGGCTGGACCAGCTCACTGCACTCCTGATGGAACACACCCCAGTCACCAGACCCTCTCACTACTCCAAACCTTGGTGGTCTCCCCATCTAACCACCCTCCGGCATGAGTTCCACAAAGCCTCCAGGAAGGCTAGGAAACATGACACCCCAGCCCTGCGGGAAATGGCCAACATTTCCAAAGCCGGGTATTTCAAGGCGATGAAGGCCGCCAAAAACAAACACTGGTTGTCATTCCTACTGGGCGCCACCCCCCAAAGCCTATGGACGGCCAAAACGTTCGCCTACGGTCGCACTCCACCCCGCTTTCCCTCCCTCCCAGGGGCCGAGACCCCCCAGCAGATGAACAAAGTCCTACTGAACCATTTCTTCCCCCGAAAGAACCATTTTCCCCGCTCCCCAGACTATGGCCTTACAAGAAGGCCCCCTGTTAACAAATGAAGAGATAAAGACAGCCCTCTCTCCAAATGCTCCCCCACATCAGCTCCTGGTCCTAACGGGATTCCCTACTCCACCTGGAAATGGGTCAATAACATCAACCCCTCCATCCTCCAGCAGATCCTCTCCCCGCTTGTGAACCTAGGATACCACCCGGCCTCATTGAAAGGATCGAATGAGATCGTGCTCGACAAGCCTGGGAAGCCTTCCTATGAGTCCCCGCCTCCTTCCGGATAATCGTCCTGATCCGCACATGTTCGCAAATCCTAGAAAGGATAATAGCGTCCCACCTCCTCCTAGCAGCCCAATCAAGGGGTTTGCTCAACCCCTACCAATGTGGCTCCCTGCCTGGGCTCAGCACTTACGATGCAGTCCTCACCCTCTTCAACAATGTAAGAACCCTGCAAAGGCCACGTCTCAAGGTCTTGTCCCTGTTCTTGGACATAAAAGCAGGGTTCGACAACGTCGACAACTCCACTCTGGCCCACATCCTATGGGAAGGCGGGATTCCCCCCTACCTAGGCTCCTGGGTTTCATCCTTTTTGGGCGAATGGAGCTGCACTCTGGTTTTCCAAGGGGCCCCAGGAACCCCATCCTCAGTAAATGTCGGTGCCCCCCAAGGCTCCCCGATCTCCCCCCTCCTCTTTCTTCTCTACGTGGCCCCCCTCCACTTCAAGATCACTCGAGGTCTGATGATCTCGTATGTGGACGAGTTCGCCCTCACCGCCGCCTCCCTGTCGTATCGGGGCAATATCCGCCGCCTCCAGGAACTCTTCAAGAGTTTAGAAAAACAGGCCCTCCACCTAGACGTCTCCTTCAAGTTTTTGGTTGCTAAAACAGAGCTCATACACTAGAGGACCACAAGCCAGAGGCACTCCCCGAAGTGCCTCTCCCCTATTGGGATAAAAGGAGAGCTTTTCGTTCCAGGGACTCGGTACAATGGCTCGGGTACTGGTTCACGCCCGCCCTAGACTCCTCCACCCACTTCTCGCACCAACTGGCACTCGCCCAGGGTGCCTTCGCCCTCATAAGACGCCTGAGCCCTCCTGGAGCGGGGCTCACCCCATACCTATGCCACAGGCTCGCTACATCCCTAGTCGCCCCCATCCTGCATTACGGCGCAGACCTCTTCACACCCAGTGTAGGCGCCATGGCCTGCCTCAACACCTTCTGGCACAAGGTCCAGAGATGGACTACAAACTGCTTCTCAGCAACGCCCACCTGGATCCTCTCGGCAGAATTCTGCCTCGTGCCAGTCCCCCTCCTGATCTCCCAACGGCAAAGACTAGCAGCGCTTGGCGTTACATGCTCCCGCCCGAGGTGAACCCAGCAATGCCACGCCTCTACGCCGCCTTCCCCTCTCTCTCTTCCCACCGTGCACGAGACTTCTCAAGAGCTCTGATGAGGGGCCTAAAGTCTGTGTACCTTCCCCTACACTGGAAAACTCTGCGACCTGTCCTCTCCATTAGGAACCACCTTCCGATAGGGGTGGTGGCCTACCAAACCTTACCCTTCACCCACACGCTCTCTAGGATGCCTATGATCAACTCTCACCTTGTCTCTCCGGCCCTAGCCGTCCCCCCTCAATCCCTAATGGATAACAGCTACTCAGCCCAAAGAAAAGGGTAAGGGAGGCCGTCCTCGAGTAGTGGTCCCATCCCTTCCCGACTCCTGGGTACTAGCTCCACCCCCCCACCCTGAGCCCGTATCCCTTTATGGGTTTGGGCAAGTGCATAGCGCGCCGGATCCATCAGATGAAAGTCGGACAAAGCTACGTGGCCACCCACCCCACCTGGAGAACCCCCAATGCCGACACCTGCTGCCTGCGCTGCGGTCTAGAACCCGAGACGTTCGAACAAGCCATCCTCTCCTGCCCCACCAGACAGGGCGCTCGCACACGCCTCCTCTACGGCGTAATGAGTATCGGTCAGGATGCTCCCCTCTGGTCCTCTCTCCCACTTCTCAAAAGGCTCGCCTCCTTCATCAGCATCACCTCCACCATATTCCCCCCAGGTATGTTTCCGCGAAATACTCCCCCCTCTTCCCCCGCTTTGCCCCTTTCGCCACTCACGGTGCCTCCTCCAGTGTTTCGTGTTTTTCTTTGGCTGAGGTTTAGGCCTTTTAGATTTTCTTCCCTGTAGCTGTAAGCGTGCTTTCCTTGTTCGACAGCTATCAGTTAGTTTGTACTTTCCTTTTTATGTGGCCAGCGGCCCTGCGGAGGAGAAACCTTTGCGATAGTGGATACCTTTTGGTGCCGTGACTTTCTTTTGTTTATGTTTTATGCTTTATACGTTTTGTTCTCTCCATAGCTAGCACTACATGAGGCTTTTTGCACCTTGAAACAATGAACACAGGATTACAAAAGAAAATGACGAAGAGATAGGACACGAACCATTGCAACAACACCTCCAGCGATTGAAATCTCAACACCACGAGAAGTCATCGTTACCCTCCCCCACCCACCTCTCTTCTCCCACGATGGCTACTGCCTAGGAGTTGACTTAAGCCATCTTCTCTCCTCATTTGGGGCCTGTTAGCCCCCCCTCGTTGGGGTTCTTGTTCCCTTTCATCGTTGACTCGCTGATGAGGTTCTGTTCTCCCCCTTACCCGGCACTTGCTTTGCACCTCGCTTAGTATTTGCATGGTCGGAAAGCTTCTCGCTTCGTTTACAGTCGGCGTCACCATGTCGGACTCTCAGTTGAAGTAGGCCCAGACTTGCTCGGCTTGTACCTCTGATGGGGAAAGCTTTGGTTAGTAACATCACGGTCTTGTTCCGGCCTCGTCGTCATCCCAAAAGGCCCTGCGATGACCCATTTGTCGGCTGCGGCTAGCTTGCTCGCGATCCTTCCTCCATCCTCCTCCCGGTTCTGTCCGCTTGCACTGTACTGCTAAATTCCACTCCCTGGCTGGCACCCTACTGCTCATCATCGGCTGGCACCATACTGCCACACGTCGGCTGGCACCATACTGCCACACGTCGGCTGGCATCCTACTACTCATAATCGTTGGCTGGCATCCCCTCTTCCCAGTGGCTCAGCTTGCCCATCTCTCCTCTCCCATCGTCTGACCTTTCCCCGGTTACGCCTAGTCGTGGTATAGCACTGCCTCCGTGACTGTTGTCCAACGCCATGGGTCGATGTAATAAGCTGGGTGGCCCCGCAAGCAGTTATAGTGGGCCCGCAGTATCCCGCGTTTCCCCGTCGGCCGTCATCCACCCACCCCGCTCTGGCCCGCATTTGGGGTCTTCGAACAGGCGGTTTCTGTTGTTTTGGGGAGCCTGGTGAAGGGTTTGGGTCTTTCTACCTATACGTTTCTATGTATTATTTCCTTACGTGTCTGGGGTATATTATCTTAGGTGCTAGGCGGGGGAGACTTTTCTTATGGACTCAGGGTGTTTGACTTTTCCCATGACGAGGTGAAGCAGGTGGTGGTTTGCTGTATAAGTTTTGTTCTCTTCATAGCTCACGCTGCATAAGGCTTTTTGTATGTAGAAACAAATAACGCATGATTACAAAAAGAAAAATGACCAAGAGATAGGACCACGAACCATTGTAACAACACCTCCAGCGATTCAAATATCAACACCACGAGAAATTATCGTCACCTTCCCCTACCCACCTCTCTTCTCCTACGATGGCTACTGCCTAGGGGTTGACGTTAAGCCATTTTCCCTTCTCTGGTGGGGCCTGTCGGCCCCCTCTCTTTCGGGTTCTCGTTTCTGTTCTTCGTTGACTCCCACTCAGGAAGTTTGGTTCTCCCCTTACCCCGCACTTGCTTTGCACCTCGCTTAGCATTTTGCACAGTCGGAAAGCTTCTCGCTTCATTCACAGTCAGCATTATGGCGTCCAGACTCTCGGTCGAAGTAGGCCTCGACTTGCGGGGCTTGTACCTGTGGTGGGGAAAGTTTTGGTTAGTAACACCACGGTCTCATCCCGGTCTCGTCGTCGCCCCAAAAGCCCTTGGTATGGCCCCTTTGTCGGCTGCGGCTAGCTTGCTTATAATCCTTCCTCCATCCTCCTCCTGGTTCCCTCCGCTTGCACCGTGCTGGTAAATTCCCCTTGCGGGCTGGCACCCTACTGCTCATCATCGGCTGGCACCCTACTGCTACGCGTCAGCTGACACCCTACTGCTACTCGTCAGCTGGCACCCTACTGCTCATCGTCGTTGGCTGGCATCCCCTCTGCCCAGTGGCTCGGCTCACACACACCTCTCCTCTCTGATCGTCTGACCTTTCCTCAGTTACCCCTAGTCGCTGTAAACCACTGCCTCCGTGGCTATTTTCCAATACCTTGGATCAATGTAATGACCTGCATGGCCGCGTGAGCGTTTATAGTGGGTCCACGGTACCCGTGTTTTCCCCGTCAGCGGTCATCTACCCACCCCTATCACGCCCGCGTTTCGGGTCTTCGAGAAGGCGGTTTCTTTTGTTTAGGGGAGCCTGCCCAAGGGTTTGGGTCTTTCTACCTGTGTGTTTCTATGTATTGTTTCCTTACGTGTCTGGGGTATATTATCTTAGGTGCTAGGCAGGGGAGACTTTTCCTATGGACTCGGGGCGCTTGAATTTTCCCATGAAGAGGTGAAGCGGGCTGTGGTTTGCTTTATAGGTTTTTTTCTCTTCATAGCTCGCGCTGCATAAGGCTGATTGTTCCTAGAAACAAACAAGGCATGATTACAACAGAAAAAAGACCAAGAGATAGAACAAGCTTCTTGCACTCTTCTTCCCCCCCCCCTACATTTTACATACTTCTCAACATCATAGCCCACTTTGCTTCCAGGTCAAATCCCTCGCCCAGTTTCCCATGACTCACTCGCCCTCATTGCGGACCCTCACCAACTCCCCCCAGGGAACACCACCTTCAGCAGGCTTTCACCGCTCAACTCCCACCTCCCGTCACAATCAAGAACTCCCTCAATTGACCAACCCCTCGACTTCATGGCAAGACAACTCGCTCAGGCAAGGAGCGCCCTCCACCTCAGCAACCAAGACCTCCCCAATTTCAGCCCAGAAACGCTGTCCGGCACCCTCCCCTCCGCGTACACCATCATCACCCTCCTCTCCCAGCTCGTCCAGGCTCGGGTGACCGTCTCGCATGAGCTGAGTGAGGTAACTCAGATGCTCGCAACCATGTCCGCGGAAAACGCGAAACTTAGGCAGGAGCTCCACGATATCTCCTTACAACTCCCAAACCTCCCCCCGCCCAGGACCAGCAACCCGCTCAGGGGATCGCCAATCTCCAAACCACCATACGTAACCTGTCAGATCGGGTGTCAGCCCCCACTCCTGTCCTCCCCCACGCACCGGACCCCACATACAGGGCCCCCCCACCTCGGCCAACTGCCGGCCCCCCTCCCTCTAGGAAGGGTAAAGAAAGGAACCCATAGTGTTCGTTACGGGGCGGGGCAGGGCGGGTTTTCTCTTTGTGACCCCGCCGTTACTCAGGCCCGGGGTCAACTCTTTGCCGTTCCTCCCTGCCGGGCTGTGGCGCGGGGCGGGTATTTTACTTTCCCCGCTGATTGCCTAGACGGGCCCCCGTCTTCTTGTCCCCCACTCTTGCCCCTGTGCGGGGCCCCACTTATTCCTACGAGTGATATTCTCTGACTAAACAAATG
>Ga0307509_10009518_pt1 | contig 12118 bp, 5 predicted proteins | sample 10_EM_MG_FD_202245 | JGI IMG/M metagenome (GOLD analysis project Ga0307509, IMG submission 202245) | Populus trichocarpa ectomycorrhiza microbial communities from riparian zone in the Pacific Northwest, United States - 10_EM | ecosystem: Host-associated > Plants > Roots > Unclassified | place... | reverse complement strand
TTTTTTCTTTTTGTTTTTGGTTGTTGTTGTTTAAGTTTAATCCAATTTGAATATGGAAATTCCCTTGGATTGAGAATTGATTATCTATCTTTCAAAATAAGGTCTAAAAATCGAATAAAGCAAAAATCGAATAAATATATAATGATAGTTGCATGTACAGGTGATCAGAAGATAATTATCCTAATATAATTAATTAAGGATGTTAATTTCTCTTACTTTTATTCCCTTCCAAAATCTCTATGGATGCTATCTCTGTATTGATTAGTACATACCCTTTCTTGTGGAAGATGAATCTAAAGTCTAAATCAAGGCAGGCAAGTAGCAACTATCACGGGCCTCATCCAAAGCTCAGACAAAGGTGGTGGTACTTATTATGATTTTCTAGTTTGCGAATTATATTAGTTTCTTACAACTTTAACTTTGAACAAAGGTATCATATTATGCATACATACATATTAGAATTTTTTTTTAAAAAAAAAAACATTAAGTAGCTCAAAAATAAATGAAATTAAATACAATCATAACTTGCCTTGTCTATTTGGGATTGTAATAGCGGTAACGGTTTAAAGTGTTTTTCGCTTAGAAATACGTTAAAATAAAAAAAAAATTATTTTTAAAAAATTATTTTTTATATCAGCACATCAAAACAATCTGAAAACATTAAAACAAATTATTTTAAATAAAAAAATTAAAACTTTTATATATACAATTTGTGTTCCCAAATAAACCATTAGAAGACCATCACAAAAGCACAAACAATAAAAAACAAATATAATCAATAAGTGCATTTAAGTGAAATACATTCTCCTTTTGTATTGTTCAAATTTGTAAAAAGATAAAAGTCTAAATATATTTTTGATTAATTATTTTTTACATTAAAATAATCTGAAAATACTAAAAACACTCTAAAACAAAGAAAAAACTAAAATTTTAAAAAATATTTTTAAAACATAAAAATAAAAACTCGCACCGTAACAAAACATACATGATGCTGTGTTGACATGGTGAGGCCAAGAAATCTACCTTGTTGATTTGCCGATTTACGAAACATGTTGGCAGTCATCAACAGGTCAATTTAGTGATAAAGTGAAGTTGGCAGAAACAGACCCATGCATAAAAAATGATTGAACCCTACGAGATTATGTATGTTAAATCATATATGTATCCAAAAATATGTCATGTATTTATTAGCCCAGTCTATAAATAAGTTAATCTACAAAACAAATTATCCATAGCCACACTGAATTTTTTTTGCAATTCACTTAGTTCTACGAAAGAAGTTCTGCAAGAGTGGATGCGAGAAAGAAATGCGTGGTGACATGCTCTCTGAATATCTCAAGCTCAGGGTTTATTCAGCTATAGCTGTTTGGTCCACAAAGATGTTCGGTCATCACATAACAATGGTAAGACAGAAGCAAATTGTGGATTAGAAAAGGAAATGGATTATAACCTCGTCTCTAGTGTTATTTCAATCACTAGAAGTTAGTGACCTTGAGATATCACTTGCCCTATGATTTACAAATCATTTGCATTACTCCTCCTCTGAGGCAACTGCATGCATGCTATGTCTTCTCTAGGGAGACTGTACACTCCTGCATTACCAGACTCGTTGGCTATTTGCGGATTTTCAGATGTTAATGCTACAAGATGTGTAGCCTCCGTGTTTCTACGTAACACCAAGTATGCAACCCCAGCCAAATACACTGCCATGCCCAAAAATCCAAATATTCCAAGAAAGATGGCAGCTACAAGCTTTAGATGGCCATGAAGAAGAATCTTGATGAAGCTAGATGCAAGGTAGTATATATTTATTGCCATGATAAGAAAACCAATGACCCAAGTAATAGATGAAATCTGCAGAGGAGGATTATATTAATTGATGATTAAAAATAAAATAAAATGGTATATATGCAGAATGAACACAACATATTTCAAGCATGGCATGCGAAGACAACTGTTTTATTGGATATTATAAATATTTCTTTGATGATCTTATTGAGATATTTTCATGAGTAAACCGTGCTGAAGATAGTCATGGCATTCTGAACCTAAATTGAAATCTTCAAATTTAATGCTGAACAAAACTTAAAACAAACAGTGTAAGCACTGATCAAGTAAAGGTAATACCGTAGTTGAGTTGGCATATATCCCCATCTTGGTTTTGCTACTTGTGAACTTGAGAAGTGGAACGAGAGCAAAAGGGAGCTCAAAAGATAGAATCATCTGCAATACAACATGAAAAGTGAGCTAGAAATGCAAAGAGATAACAGGAGTTTTTACCCTGATTCTATTGGACTGTAAAACAACAGAATGAGATTGCAAAAAGATTGCTTTTTTTTTAAACTAAAAACTGGACTTAATGTTCACACAAGAAAGCATGATTTCCAGAGAACTGCCTCTGGTGGAAACAATGGGAAGTGATGTAATACAGTTTGTTAACAGCAAAGTCATTGCTTCATGTTTCTACTGAGCATCCCAGAAACCATAGCTTTAATGACGTTAAGTTTCTTATTATCACAGCTAAAAGTCTAGCTTTGGATGGCTGGAAATACTTATCAGAAAAAAGCAAGAACAAAGAAAAAAGAATCCATTTCTACTATATAAAAAATGGTATGGAACAAGGTGCATTATAACTAATGGCTCTCTCACACAAGATCGCATTAGATGGTAGAAATGAATCAAAAAAAGGGAGCCATCAAAATAAAAGACATCCTAAATGTCAACCATGTTAAGATTTTATTTCTAGATAAGAAAATAATTCACTGACATGATTGTGCATGAAATTATTATCTGGGACTTGCAAAGCAGCACCTTCTCCCATTTAGGACAATGAGCAGGGAAATATATTTAAACCACAACAAAAGCAGTATTTTTTATTGCGCATCATCATCATAGAATATCATTACTTCCCAAAGAAAAAGGCAACATTCCAAAATATCACTGACTCGACAAGAGAAATTAAACATTGAAACTGCCACAAGTTTAAATTTAATGTTACTTTCTGCAATCGCTCTAGCGGTGTTTATATTCTGTCCACTGCACAGATATAGATCTGAGAAATAAATGAATGTCTTGTTCTGAAAGCATAGTATTTGTGTCAAACAGATCATACCGATGCAATAATAATCAGCTTTCCAGCTCCGGAAGAGCCCCCAATGATTGCAACAATTAAACTAGGGACTATGGCTAAGCTTCGAGTTAAGAAGTTCCTTAACCATGGTGTCAATCGTAAATCAAGAAATCCCTGCAGTAAGAAATGAAAGGAATAATGAGTGACAAAACAGCCCCAGGAAGCAAAAGAAACAATAATGACAATTTGAATTGCAGAACATCTAAAACTCTGCAACAAAATTTAAGAATGCTACCACAAAGTCTATTTCTTAAGTTCAAAGCGACTGCTTTCTAGTCAGAAACTCATGTGCTGACATTGAGAAATAAGAATCTCTTAGAGTGACTCTCAAATACCTGCATGACATACTGCCCTGCATAAGTTCCTGTTATTGTAGAGCTCTGACCTGATGCCAGCAATGCAATTGCAAAAAGTTTCGAACTCCAACTACCTAATACATTCTGCAAGCAAGAAACCACAATGGCACTATCATGAAAAAAAATATCTGGATCAATAGAGCATTGAGGAAATTAAAAAATCACAATATGTTATAATAGTAGAAAACCATGTCAGAATTGACAGGACAATCAGATTATTGAAAATGTTGCTGAGTTGCATACTTCAAGAAGAAAGGAAGCTTTGTTCAAGTCCAAGTCCTTGCAGTTTTCTTGATCTTGAGCATTTATATTTGGTGAGTTGCAAACTGCACCACTCACGGAAATGATAGATACATTGATGAGAAAGGCCAAAACGAGAGCAAAGCCACTTTCTATCATGTAAAATCTGCAAGCATCCTGTGAACAAGAATGGCATTCATTGCTGCCTGTTAATAAATAGACAGTGTAGATCCATATTTCAAGAAGTCATTCTGGATGTCAAAATTTTTAACATTTTGCCAGTGATTTTAAAATTTATCATTCTGAAAGTGCACCCAAAATTTTAAGCTTAAAAGAAACTGGCCAGAACAGAAATTAAATCAGGTCTATACAATTAACTAATTAGTTTGCTTGAAGATTCTTCCCAAAGAGGCTATTTTCTACATATGCCAGAGAGCATGCTTGAGACAACAGGTAGGAAGGTAACAAATAACACTAAAATGGCTAAAAGCTCACTGACCAGAAGGCTAAACACTGAAATTTATTTTGTGATTATGTTAGTTAATCCTGCAGTTTACAAAGACCAAAAAAACAGTAGGGAAATCCACTAGCAGACAAGAGCACGAATGTAGCACATGTATATAATCTTTCTAAAGAGGCTTCAGAACTGCCAACTCTCAATGAATCAACCCTTTTAATATCAAAGCACTTTTGAACACTTGAACTACACATTAACATGCACATACATGAAAACAAACTTAAGGTTTTTCTCAAGTACATGCACAAGCAAGCTCAAAGTAGTCTACTCATCATATTTACCTTGATGCCATGCATAGATCGTGGGATTTTCCTTGAAAGCACCAATGCTGAATGGAGAAAGAGATTGTGCCTGCAAGGATGTCATAAAAGCCTGGAAAATTTAAGAGGGGTTTTACAAATGCAAGAAAACATGAATAGATTGCACATAAAACACATACGGCATGACCATAGCACCGAGAAGTGAAATTGCCAGACCAGCAGCACCATTTCCCTTTAATTGGGGAACAAAGAGCCCTTTCAGAACTTCCTTCGCATCAGGCTTTGCGTAGCCAAGCTCTGCAAAAAAGCATCCAGCTATGGTACACACAAGAAAAGCAATAAAGAGTTCAAGCTTCCGAACCTGTACAAGGAAAACAAGATGGACTAACATGGTTTAATTCAACATAATAGAAATGTAGTAGCAAGAGCAAATTCTTCTTCTGGATAAGTGAAACATCAAGACAGTGTTGAAAACATATAGCAATTGGGAAGAAATCAAAGTACCCCATATTGCTGTAGTGCTAAAAGGACAAGAGTGCTGAGTCCAGTCAGAAGAACACCAATCCATACCGGAATTTTGAAGAGCATGTTCAACGCAAAGGCTGTCCCAATCACTGGAAGGAGATGGAAGCATTTTTTGGTACCAAACATCGATTATTAACATGAAAGAAACAGGCTGCTCTCTTTTAATACACCAGCATTTTGGCCATAATTTTCCTCTAAGAAATAAAATCAGTTGAAAACAAGAGTGGGGTGCTGTAAGCATATTAAGTACATGCATGTGCACCATATGTTTGATGCTTGGAGCAATGACTTCATTATACCATGTAATGACATGTAATGCTCAAAAGCAAACCAGAGATACCCTCACCTTCAGGAATGTCACATGCAACTATGGCAATTTCAGCAAGGACCCACAAGATGAAGTTTGGTATTCTAGGATATTCATTCCTACAGTGTTCTGCTAAATGTTTTCCTGCAACGAGAAAGATAATTTTGGAAAAAAAAATCAGTATTAATACGGAAACAGTGGAGAAGATGTAGAACAAATTAGCAAGTTTAGATTTCACATACCAGTGACAACGCCCAAATTTGCTGCAAGAGATTGGATAATAAGAGCAGCACATGAAGCTACTAATATGATCCAAAGTAACTGCAAGTTTTTTAAAAGGAAGTCCCTCAGGAAAAGCAACGGTACACAAAACAAATTTAAAAAAAAAAAAAAAACTAACAAATCCACATGCTAGAAACTTTCTGCAGGCTCTAGATTTTCACTTTCAAAAAGGTGTCCATCAAAAGACCTGAGACCCTTGACGCACTATGCCACATGATATAGCCATCATTCTGGTGCTTTTTTTTTTCAGGGGAGGAATCCAGAGGAAAATGTGTCATAAATATTAGCTACTGTGTTGCATAAAATTCATTGAAGTGCAAAATTCCAATTTACCCTCTAACACGACTTTCTATGGTATTCCACCACATGATGCTCCAAATCTCTTCTTTGATAACATTACATTTTGACAAATTTCAAAGGCTGAAATCAAGAGGGAAAACAAACTGAATTAAGATAAAAGGCAGACCTCATACTTGTATTGCGCTCCTGACTGCAGGTCAGTTTCAACTGCAAGTTAAAACAAAATATTCAGCACTTGTCATTATTTCTAACCATGTTACAAGCAGCATCACAAAGAAATGCTTTTGATCTTACAATTTCCAGGGTCAATGTATGCAATTGAAACAAGGAACCCTGGACCCATGTATGCAAATAGGTTTTTCCAGCTTTTCCTCTGCATAAACAAAGTACACATTGACATTCAATCAAGCATTTCACATTTAAAGCAATTCGATAAAGACAAGCAATGAAGCCATAGCCATATTATCAATCACAAGTTTCATGCTAGAAACATCCAGAATGCCTGATAGGAACATCTTAAGGCTGAGAACCATTGGCACCCAAGATTCTGATGAATAATAAAATTATACATGAAACATTTATGCCTCGATAAATGAGTATATTCAATTTTTTTCGTATCATATACAGAGACATAGTATTGATCTTTTCGTTAATAAAGGAGCTTATGTTGAAGTCAATTTTGGAAATATTATCATAGTTTGCAAGCTGCAATATGCTTTACATTCCTCATTGCACTAAATCATGCTACTTTTCCACAACATGAAAGAATAGCAAACAAACTATCTGCTGGCACAACCTACCTATGTGACTGTTAAAAGAAGAGATTCCCATGCTTTAACCTAATATCATTCTCCTTTCTGGCCATCACGTGCATGCCAAAATTCTCCAATATATCAGCCCATAGATTTCTCAAAAGTTTGTCATGTCATTTGAATATCCTCCACTACTAATTAAACATTCAAACATTTATTTGACAGGCAGATGCCAACACTAATCGCTAAGAATTTCCATAACTACAAGTCATGACGTTGTTTGAGGACGTGAGCTATATAAAGGAGAACAAGACAAAAAAGACCTTTCCAATACACACTGCTGGAGTCACTGCCTTTCTCAGGATAATCTAAAGGTTGAGAAACACATAAAAGTTCCAGTGTTGTTCATACCCACAAGCCTTTTGGAAGACATGAGAAGCTCCAAGTCCTTGTCAAATGTCAACTACATAATTTGAATGCTTATGTCACCCTAACTGTCATTAGGATATCGAAGAAACGACAGAAAAGCATGACTGAATAAATAAAAAAAATTCTCTTGCACTTTCAGGTACAAAATAAACCTCACCATATTCTTACAGGTAAGTTCAAAATAATAATACAGCCTTGGAATTAATAACTAGACTAACATCAGCAATGATATAATTGAGTGGAACAGAACTATTCAATTTTTTAATCTTATCCGTCTCATTTCTATAAAGTCAAAGATGGAAATAGAAAAGTAATTGAAACTCTGCCAATCAAATTGAAAGAGACAGAAAAAAAATAAAACAACTACAATGATGATATCAGTCAGTTGAAAACTATGATATTTAGATACCATGTTTCAGCTATGCAAGTTGTTCCCTACCTTAATAGAGAAACAAAAGAAGAGAAAACAAATTTGAATTGAATTAAGTAATTACACCATGACACTAAGCTGTAATTATCACTTAAATTTGCTTCCTGAAACACCATTTGACTCTTTGTTTCTATAAAACAAGCTTACATCATCTTTACTAACCTCAAAAGTCATTCAATTATCTCAATTCCTTACCACAAACACCATCTTTTCACGCACTCATGATGAGAGCTTAATTCAAACAAATGGAAGACACCAAATGCAACACACAAGCAAATATTATACATAAATTCAAACGCAAAATTTTTCAACATATGCAAGTTCATATATTGGTGGCTCCCCGAGATGGGTCCCACAGGAATGCCAGACATGAAAGACATGAACCTCGTACTGGTCTGAAACACATAGAAACACACAAACCCACATGCATACATACAAAGTTTTTTTTTGTTTCTAAGTCGGGATATTTTCGGGCCAGATTCCTTTGGCACACATATATACATGTACACACGTGTGTATTCATATTTTCTTTGGCATCACTTTCTGTCTATAAAAATCTCTCATTAAATTATAATAGAGATAGAATAAAAATGGAGTAAGTGCAAACATGGCAACTCTAATGAGAATCAATAGGAGTATTGATTGTTTAAAAGAAAACTTACATCAGGCACGATAATTTGTTCAGGATCTGAATTCTCAATCAATGGTGCATTAGAGAAACTCCTATTTCCAGTGCTGGCAATGAACTGTGGCTGCACAGAAGACGAACCCGCCATGGCTAACTCCCACTGTAAACTGTGTTTTCATTGAAACAGGCAAAATTTGGAAGAAAGAAGGAAACTTTGAGAGAAGCAAGTAGATATTACAGCAATTCAATCACAACAACGCAATATGGATTCAGATTTAATGATTAGGAAACCAAGATTAACGTAGATCAAACAAACCCATCAGAGGAAAACAGAAAAAGAGAGGATCTTTTGGTGATAAAAAGAACATAAACTAACCTCAGTAGCACAAGATGCAAATGAAGAGACAGAGTTCACCCGTTTCAGCCTGTGCTTTATAAACTGCTTCAGCACAATTTGTAGGATTTGTAAGACTCTCGCTCGCAGATACACACTCAATAAAAGTTCACTCCTCTCTTTATAGTGACATTTCCCTGGCTCTCAGTCTTCTGTTTGGAGCTTGAAAAATGAACAGACGCCCCCTTGTATTTTTTTATTTTTTTTTGGCATGTGTGTTCCACCTAAGGATTTGCGCGTAGGGAAAGGTTTTTTTATTATTTTATTATACAACAAAATTTTCGTGCTTGATTTCTTCCAGCTCCATGGATGGTCATGAGATTGCTCACCGCGTGCTGGATTGGATGGACAATTTCTACGGTTAATTTCATAATTATAGTGTATTTAAGTTATAAATTATTATATATTTTTATATATTATCTTATAATAATTTATTTTTATATTCAGTAAATTAATTAATTATATCATAATTATGCTAGTTATTAATGTTATTGTAGAATTACAACTTAAATATACATTGTCACTTTCAAAATAAGTTAGGAATAATTAGGATTAATTTTATTAATAAATATTTTTAGCTTTGAGAAGAAAAGGAACATTATTTAAGTTATAAATATTTGTTTAAGTAATTACTAACTATTAAGTATTTATATTTATTGTATTATAAATATTATTTTTATAAATTTTAAGGCACTGTAATCATAACATTGATGAAGTCATAAAAAAACTTCACACATAAATTAGACTTTCTATTGTTTAGTGCGAAACTGGGCCAAGACATGTAAATTGATCCGAGTTTGTGCCTAAGAGTTCCTGAAAAAATAAGTTCATCATGAAATGAAAAACTCTTCGATATTTAAGTTAGTACTTGTATGTGGATAAAAGATAATGTATAGGAAAAAAAAGGGCATTGGTGTGCATATCTAGGTGTGGCTGGCTCTAGTGACTATGAGAAAACTTGTATGTGTTGAGAGTTTACGTGGATGGAGAGTTTGTGACCTCTATTGTGGAGAGTCTGATTTTCATTAGTGTTCATGTGGGTTGGTAGCGCGTGGTAGAAATATAGCTATTGGTAATAGAAACGGTGCTTGTTTATAAAAGTTTTATGCTTGCGAGAAAAAAATATATGTATGCTACACATTAAAATTGTCAGTACTTGAAAAAATAAATGTATAAATATGAGAGAGAAAGACAAACGGGTACAAAAAATCATAAAAAGAAATAAATTTGGACTAGTTGCTAGGCCAAGCCTGATCTGATCACCCTAAGAGGCGACCACATTTAGTTTTTGGTAAATTCTACCCCATCAATTTTCCCTCAAGTGTTGTAAACATGCATGGAAGACTTTAACAAGCTAAAAGGAAGAAAAACTTGTAACGTAAAAGTTTATGTTTGTGGCCATGCTTTCATAAAAATGTTACTATTATGGCTATGCTTTTGAATATTTGTCATTTTCTTGTGAATTCATAAGATATTTTTGTCAACATTTTCTAGAGAATGATATAAAATTCTTTTGGAGACAGGTGGTCGCAGATACCTAGAGACAAATGATTACGGGGACCTGAAGATACATTTAGAGACATTGAGACTTTTCATGGAGATTAACATAATGGAGATATAAAGAAAAACTACTATTTTTTATTCAAAAAATTTAAAAGATAAAGATACAATGCATGGGATAATTGGGATATTATTTGATCTCAGGCAACACGTCAAATACATAAACTTTTTTTCTTAATTCTAGTTGCTTTTCTTTTCTCATAAACTAGTGAAAGTAACCTTTTGCAATTAATCTTTCTAATTTTTTTCAAGGTGTGACATTCTCTGGTGTCATAATTATGGTCATGGTAAAAAAAAAAAAACAAAACTTGTTAGGGTTCCTTATGTTTGCACCACTTTTAATGGAAGAAGCATATTGCACAAACTATTTCCCTTAGATAACAGCTAGTAACTAAGTTTGTGTGGTGGTTAGAAGCGTAGTCATGAGTTCTAGGAATGTCAGGCAATCACGGATATGCCCCTTGCATCTTTTTAGATGCTTTGGTTGAAGATTAATGGCGTTAAAAAGACTTCTCTGGTATGAGTGGAAACATAGATGTCTTGTCTAATCACATAAGCTTCTTTCACCCTAATATAGTTCTTCATCGCTTGTTTGACACTATAAAGATTTATGTTGGGGATAGTGTATAATATTTTCCACATGGAATAGTTGTATACTCCACTAATCAAAGCTTTTGTGATGATGAGTTCAAGAAGTCTTTCCACTTTAAGGATCCATTTGTTGAAATGTTGAAGATAGACTTTGATACTTTCATCTTCTTGTTGTGTGATAACGAAGAGCTTTGTGGGTGATCTTTTTGGCGTGAATGATTTTGCTAAAAGGAGAGATTAGTTTGGAGTTGAGATAAAAAAAAACATGAAGAATAAAGCCAGACTTTAGGTTATGATACAATGCTCGAGCAGATCCGTGAGGCATTATTGGAATAGCTTTGCACACGGCATTAGTGTCTTGCGTAACAAGCTCTAGGATTTTTCTCATATTTTGTATGTGCTTTCGAGGATCTATGAGTCCTTTATAGTTGTCTATGTTAGCTTTTATAAAAACATAATCTTTATAGAGTTGAATGGTATTCTATGATAAAATAGAGATTCTTCCACTGGATTATGTTCAACTACACGTAGAATCATAGATCTCGTCTCAACATAGCTCTTCTTCTAATGTGTGAGTGGGACTTAAATAAAGATCGATGGTGACTGGATCGTTTAGAGTGGCTCGTGTGAGGACAATGTGTATAGCTCCTTTTAAGTGTAGGAGTGCTAGCTCCTTTTAAGTGTAGGAGTGCAAGCGTTACTCGCTTGTATTTTATTATGTCATGTCTCTTTAGAGAACTGGATTCACCGCATTGTATGTATGTGAGCTTATCATTTCGAAGAAGGAGAAATGCGCAAATATAATTGTATTTTTGTGATAGTATTGTTGATCATCTGTATTTGGTTAAAGGGTTATTAGAGTTCCGGAGGAGCTGGAGTTCCTATGATAGAGAGAGAAGGGTTACCCTTCTTTGTACTTAAGTCTTGTCAACTATAAAAAGTATTTTGTTAAAAGGTGTAAAACGGGAATGAAATGGCTTTTTTATTCAGTTTTCACATATAACACTACTGATGAAATTGTAAAAAAACTTCACATAAAAATTTAGTTTTTCATCGTGTGCTGCGAAACTGAGCTAAAATATGTGAAATGGGCTAAGCCCGTGTCTAAGAGTTCCTAAAAAAAAGTACGTCCCTTATAGGACGAGGGACTCTGAAATACTTTAATTAGAACTTGTATGTGGGGGGAGATAATATATAAAAAAGAAAAATGAGAGTATATAACTTGCATATCTAGGAGTAGTTGGCTCTATGTGGCTTTAAAAAACTCTGTGTAGGTTGAGAATTTGTGTGGGTAGAGGGTTTGCGGCCTTTTATTATAGAGAGTCCATCTCCAAAGGTGGTACTTGCTTGCTTGTGAGACTAGGTGTATTCATACACCTAACTTGGGCTTTTCTTCATAGATGAGAAATTGTGTTGT
>Ga0307509_10009517_pt1 | contig 12119 bp, 11 predicted proteins | sample 10_EM_MG_FD_202245 | JGI IMG/M metagenome (GOLD analysis project Ga0307509, IMG submission 202245) | Populus trichocarpa ectomycorrhiza microbial communities from riparian zone in the Pacific Northwest, United States - 10_EM | ecosystem: Host-associated > Plants > Roots > Unclassified | place... | reverse complement strand
TGATACTAACATGTTTTATATTTGTTATCTTGTTCACTTTTAATACTTTGCTTGTTAAATGGTTAATCTAGATTTATATTGTATAACCCTTGGTACAACAAATACTTGGCACTTTCATAGCCCAACCATATGGTATAACCGACACCTGTGCTATGAAAAGAACTTGATTTGTTTTTAACATAAATTATAATCATGAATGCCTGACAACATTTACAAGTATTAGCATTATTCAAATAAGATAACTAATGTAATCATGTTAACAATTTATAATCCGATTGGAACCTCCTTTGTGTGTGGTTTCCAGTTGAGTAATAAAAAGAGTTTATACTATATTTGTTTGAAATACCATTAGTGGATCCTCTAACCTTGACAATTATTTTATCCTTATTTATCCTTATATCAATATCACATCTCAAAGCTCTCTTTAACTTGTTGTTGTTGTTGTTCTTATTATTATTTATAATTTATATAGTTAACCTCCCTGTGGTTTGACCCCGGTCTTGCCGGGTTATTTATTATTTTGACACTCCTGCACTTGGGAAAAGACATCAATCTTTTGGTCGTGTCAAACAAGGTCAAGTATTCACAACTTAGAGAAGCAAATGGGGCAAGTAACTTCAAGTGTAAGGAAATTGGAAGCACAAATGAATGGAAAATTGTCATCCCAAGCATTGAATCCAAAAGAGAATGTTAGTGTGATCACGCTATAAAGTGGGAAAGAACTTGAAGAGCAAAGGTCAAAACAAATTGAAATGAAGGAAGAAGAGGAGATAGAGAAGAAACACCCCATTCCTTCACAAATTAAAATAACGACCAATACTCCAAAGGTAAGTTCTAACTCAATGAATTCTAGTTTTAAGAAAGTTCCCCCTTTTCTGTTGAATTCTTCTAGGTCAAAGAAAGAGGATAAAGAAAAAGAGATTTTAGAGGTTTTTAAGAAAGTGGAACTCAACATTCCTTTGATTGATGCTTTCAAGCAAATTCCCAAGTATGTCAAATTCTTGAAGGAGTCGTGTACTACCAAGAGAGCTTACAAGCTAAAAGGCTACAAAACGGTAAATATGAGTGAAGTTGTATCTGTTGTTGTTCAAAAGAATCTGCCTTTGAAGCAAAAAAACCCAGGTACGTTTACTATCACATGTGTTATTGGTAATGCTAGTTTTAAAAGGGCCTTATGCGATTCAGGTGCATCAATTAGTGTTATGTCTAAACATGTTTATGATTCTCTTAGTCTTGAGCCTTTGATTAAAACTAGTATTGTAATACAACTTGCGGATCATAGTTTTGTTTATCCACTTGGTGTGATAAAAGTTGTCCTAGTCAAGATTGAGAGTGTGGTTACTCCATGTGACTTTATATTCTTTTTATTATTATTATCAAAATGTAAAAAGTACTATAGATCAATAGTAACCAAGCTGGGAAACTAGCAAGTTATATACAGACATGTACATTGAACCTAAAAGGGAAAACAACAAGGCACCAAGGACATAAAATACATTCAAATAGCAACAGAGGTGAACAAACACCCCACATAATATAGATGAATCATGAGCAGCATAACTGGTTAACCAAGGAACCTATGAACTGAATAGGTGCTAAGGATAACCAGCCACAAAAAGGAAACAACAAAGCAAAAGAAAACGACCCTACAGAAGGGATCTGAGAGCCAAGATGCCGGTATAGTTGACAGCACAACAATTAGCGATGGATAACTTGTAATTAACCAGCAAAGCCCACCAGCAAAGCAATCAATTATGGGATATCACATCAGGCTTGGCACTAGGAGACAAACCACAATGGTGACAACAACTCAATAGGGAGAAATCCTTGAGAAGCTAGCAGCCTCATGCTGATTTAGAGGATTTGGAGCCCTCGAGTATTCCTAACATGGAATGGGAGGGGAGGGATGAGGGTCCCTTCAATTCCCAGATAATCTGTTAGAACATCTCCTCACTGAATTTCTGGTATTCATGCTCACAAAAGTTCCATTTCATACTCTATCATTTCTGGCTTCATTATACAATACAACTTCTTTGCCCTTACGAGAAATCGACTGAGGCAAATCACAGTGGCTCCTTGTTGTTAATACTCTTTTTTGACACTTTGGCGGTTTGTTGCCATTTCTCTGACTCCCAGCAGATGCGCATCCATTCATAGAGATACCTGCTTCGGCCTGCATTGGGTCAAGTCTCTGCTCCTCTAGAGTAATACCTTCCCCCTGATGCACAATGGAAGTATTAGCAATAGGGTCCGACATTTTAGAGATACTACCCTTGTTGTTGTTCCCAGCGTTGCCATTTCCTGGACCTCACATGATAGGAGGGCCTTTTTTACTCTTTTCCCTGCCACGTATTGTTACCCACTCATCAGTCGTAGCCACAGCTTCAGTTTGCATAGGATCTATAAGCTGTTCATCATGAACAAAACCATGTTTGTCTTTTACATTCTCCATGGAGGCGGCCACAACAGGAGGTCCAAGTCTATCATGGACTTTAACCCGACTGGTCTTCTTAGTATCAACACTATCCTGACCTCCCTTCTTATTAACTGCACTGGAACAGGGGCCTTTAGAACAAGTTGCAGTAATATGCCCAAGAACTCAGCAGTGCTTGCAGAAATTTTAGGAGAGTCTCATACTCAACAGGTTGTACCAAAGTAGCTCCAGTAGGTAAGATGATGTTGATGGAATAAGGTAAGTTAGCAAGTAAGTCCATCTCATTCTGAAGAGGATTACCAATGTGACTTTTATATTCTTGATATGGAACATGATTCTTGTGATTCCTCAAACAACAACACTCCTATATTGTTTGGAAGACTATTATTGAAAACTACCAATACTAAAATTGATTGTGGTAAGGATACTTTGTCTATGAAAGTAGGAGATGAAGTGATTGAATTTGATATGAAATATGATTCTTGTGATTCCTCAAACAACAACACTCCTATATTGTTTGGAAGACCATTCTTGAAACCTATTAATACTAAAATTGATTGTGGTAAGGATACTTTATCTATGAAAGTAGGAGATGAAGTGAATGAATTTAATTTGCATGATGCAATGAAATATCCTTACAACAATGTTTATTCTATCACATGCTATGACCAAGTTGATAAGTGTGTGCAACAAGTTTTTGGTTTTGATTGCGAGGATGGATTAAGCATGACTTTGAGCTATGGTTATGATTTTATTGAGATAGAAGAGATGGAGAAGCACATATGTGTTCCCCAAAACGTTCAAGAATCAACCTTGGCTTTGCAAACAGCCCCCATTACCACTTTCATATAAAAAGTTTTTGCCATCTATTTTACAGACACCCGAGTTAGAATTGAAATCTTTGCCCGATAATTTAAAGTATGTATTCATTGGCGATAACAATACACTTCCCGTTATCATAGCAAAAAGTTTAACAAGTGCGCAAGAGGAAAAACTTGTGAAGTTGTTGTGCGATCACGAAACAGCCATTGGATGAACTTTAGCTGACATCAAGGGCATTAGTCCCTCGATGTGTATGCATCACATACTATTAGAGGACAATGCAAAACCAATAAGGGAAATGCAAAGGAGGTTGAACTTGCCTATGATAGAGGTAGTGAAAGCTGAAATTTTAAAATTATTAGATACATGAGTCATTTACCCCATCACGAACAGTAAATGGGTGGCGTCAATCCATGTGGTGCCTAAAAAGACCGGAATCATGTTGGTAAATAACAAAAATGATGAACTCATTCCTACTCGCATCTCGAGTGGTTGGAGAATGTGTGTTGATTATACAAAGCTTAATCTTTCTACACGCAAAGATCATTTCCCATTACCATTTATAGACCAAATGCTTGAACGTCTAGCAGGTAAGTTTTTTTTTTATTTTCTTGATGGATATAGTGGATATAATCAGATTGTTATTAATCATGAGGATCAAGAAAAGACTACATTTACATGTTCATTTGGTACATATGCATATAGGAGAATGCCTTTTGGTATCTGTAATGCACCCACAACTTTTCAAAGATGCATGATGAGTATTTTTTTCTGACTATGTTGAAAGAATAATTGAGGTTTTCATGGATGATTTCACGGTGTATGATGATTTTTTTTTATAAGTGTTTACAAAGTTTATCTTTAATCTTGGAAAGATGCATTGAAACTAATCTTGTCTTGAACTATGAAAAGTGTTATTTTATGGTAGAACAAGGAATAGTTTTTGGTCATATTGCATCTTTGCGTGGATTAGAGGTTGATAAAGCTAAAATAGATGTTATTTCATCATTGTCTTACCCCTCATGCGTGAGGGAAGTTTGTTCTTTTCTTGGCCATATAGGTTTCTATCGACGCTTTATCAAAGATTACAGCACCCTTGTGCAAATTATTAGCCAAAGAAATGGATTTTATGTTTGATCAAGCATGTAAAGATACCCATTATGAGCTTAAGAGGCATGTCACATCTGCCCCTATCATATAACCACCAAATTAGGATGAACCTTTCAAGATAATGTGCGATGCTAGTGACTACGCGGTAGGGGCTATACTTGGGCAAATAATAGGGAAGAATTTGCATGTTATCGCATATGCTTCGTGCATGTTGGACGGAGCGCAATGCAATTAACATACAACTGAAAAGGAACTTTTTGTAGTGGTGTTTGCTCTAGAAAAATTCAGGTCATATCTACTTGGTACATAAGTCATTTTTACTGACCATGCAGCTTTAAGGTATCTTTTGAAGAAAAAGGAGTCCAAACCGAGATTGATTAAGTGGATCTTGCTTTTACAAGAATTTGATCTTGAGATCAAAGATAAAAAAAAAAAAGGTGCTGAAAACCATGTGGCTGATCACTTGAGCCGACTGAGGACCAAGGATATACAAACCGAAACAATAAGAGAGACATTCCCTGACGAGTAGTTGTATGTGTTACATTCCTATACAAAACCATGGTATAATAATTTGGTGAACTATTTAGTCACCAAAGAATTCCCTCTAGGTTTGTCTAAATCCCAAAAAGACAAGTTACGAGTTGATACTAAATATTATTTTTGAGACACTCCTTATTTGTGGAAATTTTGTGCTAATCAAATAGTTAGAAGATGTGTACCACAAGAAGAATTTCATTCCATTCTCACCCTTTGTCATTCTTATTCTTGTGGTGGGCATTTTGGAGCAAAAAAATCAGCTCACAAGGTACTTGAAAGTGGTCTCTGTTGGCCTTCTATTTTTATGGATGCATATCACTTTTGCAAATCATGTGAAAAATGCTAAAGAACATGTAATATCACTCATAAGAACAAGATGCCTTTAACAAATATTCTTGTAAGTGAAATTTTTTATGTTTGGGGTATTGATTTTATGGGTCTATTTCCTTCTTCTTTTAGTAATCTTTATATCATTCTTGTTGTTGATTATTTGTCTAAATGGATTGAGGTGAAAACCACACGAACTAATGATGCAAAGGTTGTATTAGATTTTGTTAGGACTCACATATTTAACAGGTTTGGAATCCCCAAAGCTATCATTAGCGATTGTGGCACTTATTTTTGCAATCGTTCAATGGAAGCATTATTATGCAAATACCATGTGACTCATCAGACTTTCACAGCCTACCATCCTCAAACGAATGGCCAAGCTGAAATTTCAAATCGAGAAATCAAGTCCATTTTAGACAAGACAGTGCAACCTAACCGGCAAGATTAGAGTCTGCGAGTTGGTGTTGCACTTTGGGCTTATCAGACTGCTTACAAATCACCTATAAGAATGTCACCTTATAGGATGATTTTATGGAAAAACATGTCATCTACTAGTGGAGCTTGAACACAAAAACTTTTGGGCCATTAAACAATGTTTGGATTATGATGTTGCTAGGATTGCAAGAAACTTGTAATTGCAAGAGTTAAAAGAGATACGGAAAGATGCCTATGAGAATGCTAGGATTTACAAAGACAAGACAAAAAGTCTTCATGACTGAATGATTACAAGAAAAGAGTTTCATGTTGGAGACAAAGTCCTTGTTTATAATTTGTATTTAAAACTTTTTCTTGGAAAGTTGCGATCTCGTTGGATTGGACCCTTTGTTGTTTCTAATGTTTTTTCTTATGGTGCATTTGAAATTACAAGTTTAGAAACGAACAAAGTGCTCAAAGTCAATGGGCATCGATTGAAAACTTTCTATAATGATTGGACGACAGAACTCACCACTTCCATAGAGTTAGCTGAACCAATCTATGAAGCATGAGCATGTGATGTGTCGAGCCAATGACATAAAACAAAAACGCTTATTAGGCAGCAACCCAACAACTAAACAAAAAAATAAATTCAGATTTACTTTCTTTTTCCCTTATCTTTTATTTTTTGCATTTTACTTTATTTTGTCATTCTTCTATATTCCTTTTCTTTTATTTCAACATTGAGGACAATGTTGTGTTTAAAGTGTAGGGGTATTGAGAGAATTTTGGTTTTCTTTGCAGTTAAAAAAAAAGTCTAAGTTTTATCTTTTGAACTCCCATTGGTTTATGAGAATATGAGTATTATGTATGAGAATTAGTTGAGATAAATGAAAATATAAATTTAATGAATGAGTGTGCATGCAAGCTTTAAAAGTTTAATTAGTTTTGGGATTGACTTTGAAAGTATGCCATGATGACTTTATAGTGTTGTACCAATGCAAGTTTTTAAGCCTTCAACATTATATTCTTGGATTATGTATTCTTTCAATGATATGTATCTCTAGAACTTGCTTCATATCTTATTGAGATTACATTCAGAATACATGGGTACATGAAGATGATAAAGGCATTAAAAATTTTAACCACTTAAGCCAAAAAGCCAACCTAAAGCATATTATCTTTAGTGATCCCCTTTTGAGCTTGTTCATCTATTTCTTTGCTTTACCCATGTGTAAGCCTTAACTTTTTATATGTTTTCCTTCTCTTCTAGCCAAGGATTAGTAGAGCATATACTTATTGATATCTTATGGGATTGTGGTTGGAAATAAAAAAAAAAGAAAAAAAAAGAAAGAAAAAAAAAGTGGTGCTAGATGAAAAGAATGGGCAAAATTGCCAAAAAGAAAAAAAAAAAGAGAAGAAAGAAAAGAAAAGTGTTCCATTGTGTTCTTAAAATTTTATGTTGATGGAGCTTGAAATCAAAAGAAGTTAAGTATTGGAGCTTAAAGATAAAAAATTTGTGTGCTTTGATGGGATATCTTGTTTCAAAAATCATATTTTTTTTAGAATGCTCTATTTCCTTTGGTTTTAGCGTTTTCTTTTCCTTTCTTTTACCTCACCTTAACCTTAGCCCCATTACAACAAAAAAGTAAGACCTCTAGTTCATGCATTGCTTGTAATATTTTAGTAATGGAGATGAGATTGAAAAGTAAGCTTATGGTAGAACATATTCATTGATTGAATTTGAAAGATTTAAACACATAAGCCCTAAACACATGAGTGTTGGAGTGTATATCAATGAGAGGACCTATCACTTTAGCACGACAAAGAATTCATTTAAATCCCAACGATTAATTGAGTTTTAAAGCTTGCATGTAAAAAAATTCATGAAAATTTATACTCTTTATCCTTCTTGATTGTATTCTTGTTTATAATACATATATTCTTGGACATTGATGGGAGATTAAGAGATTAGTCATAGTTATTTTATTTATTTAATTTAAATTTGATTCTATCTCTCCTTTCTTGAGGATGAGCAGGAGCTAAGTATGAGGGTATTTGATGCAACCATAATATTAGATAGTTTTACCCATATTTACCTAGTATTTTGCCTATGTTTTATATATAAAATGTCTTGATATTCTTTGTTTTATGTTTTGAAGGCATTTTTGGATGAAAGATTAAAAAAAAATGGAGATAATTCGCATATTTGACCTCCAATCGATGTTTTGTGTAAAGCTTGAGCTCTAGAGGTCAAAATGAAGTGATTCCAATGGAATTAGAAAGCTAACATCCATACCTTTCTATGGAAAAAAAAATAAAAAGAGAAAGAGCATGGAAATTGCAGCCTTCAAAGACAAATCGCGTGTTCCACCAGTGTTGACCTTCATCCATTTTGACTTGAAATCTTGAGGTAGAGAAGTCCATTAGATGAAAACTCAATTTTTTTGGATTCCTGACTCAAAGACCTATCATCCTTCCAAATTTTAGTAGAAAAGGAGCTTATATGAGACAATATGATTTGTCTAAGATGACATATAAATTATGCCAGTAGACAGGTTTTATAAAGAAACAACTCCAAAAGACTCTCAAAGCATCCAAACTGACATCCAAGTCTTTATTTCGGCAATTTAGCTCCTCTAAGTCAAAAGTCCAAGCTTGAAGATTTTATGCAAGACTATTTCTCCTTTTTTAGGAAAATAGTTATTGAAATACGTAAATGTAAATTGTCTACTTAGAAAATGACTATTTTGTAGAAAAGGGAGGAGGGTTTCTTAGGATATGAAAAGAAAGAGAGAAAGAAAAGAGGGCGGCTAGAAAGAGAAGAAAAACACACCCTTTCCTCCAAAAACCTGAAATCATGCAGTCTTCTTTCTTTTTGATTAGTTGTTCAATAGATATGCAAGACTAAGCTTTTTTTCTTGGTTGCAAGGACACAGAAACCTTCAAATTTCAAGAATTATGAGATTTATTTTACCTTTTCTTTTCAGTTTATATGATGAACATGCTTGTTTTTCTATGCTTATTTCATATGATTGTTTATTTTAATTGTTAAAGCGGACTCTAAGTTGTTATTGTAAACAATCTATTGCTAAGTTTGCTATCAAAACCGGAGTTGTGGTATATAAACTTGTGAAGCAATTGGGATTAATATTTGTGGCAGATCAAGGTTGTTAATCTTAGGGGAAACATTCAATCAAATCAAACATGGACTGCGGATAATTATGTTGTCTAGATTAATCAACTTATCTAGTTCATAAGACTGTCATTGAATTAAATTACTAGTGCAGACACTGTGGTTGTTTGATGGTTAGGGTTAGTTATACGGTAGATCTGGTAACTAACCAATGTTAAGAAAAGACAAATGTTTAGAATATAAATTTATGTATTGTTTCAATGATCGGTTCTGATTTTTATAGGTGGACGTCTGCTTGAAACCAAGGTTTGTACTCTTGATAGTTTTTTGATTTATTTAATTTAGCTTGATTGTTTAATTCTGCTATAGCCTAAATAACCTCAGCCCCCCCCCCCAATTGCATATCATTTAGCATAAAAATCTGAACTAAACCTTCCTTGTGGGATCGACCCCTTGCTTGCTTTATACTATCTTGTTTATTTAAACAAAGATAATTAATTTGTGTGACCGCAACATTGCAACACCTGGTTTCCCAAATATCCAATATCAACTTTGCTAAGCCTCTTCTTATAAACCAGCTCACTAACCCACAAGGAAACCAAGCCAAAAACAAGATTTTTATGCTAAAGCTGATGAAACATAGTGAGTATAGTGAGTATAGTGTGGTAGAATAGCTGAAGAAAACCCCTACTAATATATTCCTTATGTCTCTTATCCTAAGTTCTAAACCTCACCGCAATGCGCTGCAAAAAGTTTTTGAACGAGGCATCTGTGCCCCAAAACATGACCCAAAGGACTAAAGACATCTGGTCAGAAGAATCCATGCAACAAATTATCTATACTTCACTAAAGACAAGCTCGATACTAGGGGAACAGGTCATAATAAACCTCTATACATCAATATAAGGTGCAAGGATTGCACCATTGGCAAAGTATCAGTGGACAATGGTTTAACTTTAAATGTACTCCCAAAACACATGCTGAATGAAATGCTAGTTGATTCAACACATACGCTGCCACGCACCATGACGACTAGGGTTTATAATGGTTCTCTAAAGCAAGTGGTGATAACCATTGAAATAGAGTTGTTCATTGGCCCACGGGTTTTTTTAAATAACTTTGAAAGTGATAGACACCCACCCGTCATACAAAATGTTACTAGAAAGGCCTTGGACACACGTCACTAGCACCGTGACATCATTCTTGCATTAGTGTTTGAAGTATATTATGAATATAACATTTGTAATAGTTAAGGCTGAAGAAACATTGGCAATGATGTAGAATGTGGCAGTTCCTTACATAAAAGTCGAAGGGAGCAAAGATGGAAATCTTCATGTTTTTGAAATTGTTAACGCAAAATGGGTGCTAGAAAACATTATACTGAGAAAAATGGTGATTTTTGAAGCCGCAAGAATAACATCCAAATATTTATTAAAGCATAGACTTCTTTTTCCAACATAATCCTATCTTTAGAAATCCTGAGAGGATAAGTTCAATAAGGTTGGAGACTGCTAATCAGAGATTTGGGCTCAACTTTAAGCGTGAAAGAGAAGACTATAAAAGGGTTGTCGATATCAAACGAGAAACAAGGCTAGCCGTGCTGAAAGGAAAGGTACTGGAAGAAGAAGAGATTGTCATCCCCCTGATCCATGTATCATTCCACAAGGTTGTTTATGTAATGCACTCTGAAGATATGACAGATATCCCTTCCTAAGACTTGGTTGCTATGGGCATCATCATATTGGAACAAGATGACAAAAAGGTCATGAGTTGCAGTGAGAATGAAAAGGCTATGGAAAGAAAAGAGTTGCTACCGCAACTAACTGTCCACACCATAGAGAAAAAGGCAACCAAGACCTTTAGGTGACCCAAAAGGCTCACATAGTCTTCAAAAAGTAAATGATGATGTTGTTCTAATGTGTTTTTTTATGCTTTCTGTTTATCTATGTGTTTGTCTATGCTTTCATACCAAGTTGGCAATCTTGGCTAAAGATGTCAATATATGGTTTCCATTGTAATTGAGCCTTTATTCTATTAATGAGATTATGTATTTTATAATTTTTTTCGTCTCTTTGCAAAATACATACTTATACTGAAACACCTTCCGCTTTTGGGAAATTTGAAAGCGGATTGTCTAAAAAATCATTAGCACATTAAACTGAGAATGAATGGCCAAATCTTGATTTGAACACAATTGCAATGGAAAAAAATGAATGGGAAAAGGATGATATAAAAGAATTCGCTAAGCTATTAGAACAATCAGAGCGAGCTAGGAAACCAACAAAAGAAGAATTGAAGACAATTAATGTCGGTGCAGGGCAAGATGAAAGAGAATTAAATATAGGGACTCTACTCACTACTAGCGAAAGGGAAAACTTGATCTCTCTGTTACGCGGGTATGTTGATATGTTTGCTTAGTCCTACCCAGATATGTCTGATTTAAATACTAACATTTTAATACATAAGATACCATTAACTGAAGAAAATATACCTATGAAGCAGAAACTAGGAAGAACTCGTCCAGATAAGGTGCTCAAAGTGAAACCAAGATAAAACGCCAATGCGATGCTGAATTTTAGAGGTGGTTAGGTACCCCCTAATGGTTATTTAATATAGTAGTAACTCCCAAGAAAGATAGCAAACTAAGGGTATATATAGACTATAGGGCTTTAAATAAAACAAGCTCGAAAAATGACTTCCCTTCGCCACATATTGATGTTCTAGTTGACAATACGACGAAAAGCTCAACATATTTCTTTATGAATGGTTTCTATGGGTACAACTAGATCAAAATGACCAATGAAGATAAAGAGAAGACAACCTTCATTACTTCGTATGGAACCTTTTACTACAAGGTGATGCCATTCAAACTAAAAAACACTAGGGCCACTTATAAAAGGGCAATGTTAACTCTATTCCACAACGTGATGCATAAAAAAGTGAAGGTGTATATGGACGAAATGATTGTTAAATCCAAAAAGAAAGAAGACCTTGTCAGAATCTGAGAAAGCTTTTTGAAAGGTTGAGAAAGTATCAGTTAAAGCTAAACCCCATAATTTGCTCATTCGGGGTAAAATTTGGAAAGCTGCTAGGATTTGTGGTAAGTAGCCAAGGTATTGAAGTCGACCCAGATAAAGTAAAAGCAATTCAGGTCATGCAAGTTCCTAAAATAAAATAAAAAGTAAGAGGGTTCTTAGGTCATTTAAATTACACTACTCGGTTTATATCTCAAATGACAACAACTTGTGAGCCAATCTTACGACTCATTTGAAAGAAAAATTCTAGGGTATGGAACAAGGAATGCCAAGAAACTTTCGATAAAATCAATCAGTATTT
>Ga0307509_10009516_pt1 | contig 12120 bp, 14 predicted proteins | sample 10_EM_MG_FD_202245 | JGI IMG/M metagenome (GOLD analysis project Ga0307509, IMG submission 202245) | Populus trichocarpa ectomycorrhiza microbial communities from riparian zone in the Pacific Northwest, United States - 10_EM | ecosystem: Host-associated > Plants > Roots > Unclassified | place... | reverse complement strand
ACTCAACCGCAATTCTGCCTTTGTTCTCGATTGCGGTATCTGCACAAGTATGTACAGTGTTCGCCAGGTGCAAGCGTTACAATTCCCCGTATTTTGGGCACCACAGAACGCGGAGCTTTTGCACCTCGCGCCCCAGACTTGTAGGCACCCCAGGCTCAGACAACATGTTGAGTAGACCCGCGCCTCAAACATAGGACATCCATTCTCTCCCAATTTTCACAGAAAACTGATAAAAAAAACAGAGGACACAAGTCAAGGTAAGGGCTACCGAAGACTACCGCTACCGGAGAAGGGACTTCGGGACCCAACTTGGGGAGTTTATACACCATCAATGGAAGAAAACGGGAGAGGTGAAAACGAAAACAACGAAGTCGTTGCGGGGAGGTATAATACGAACGAACAATCAATCACGAGGGGGGCAGTGATTGGGCTCGATCATATCGTGTGAAGGGGAAGAAGAGTAGGCGCGGTGTCAATCCACAAATCCGAGGCGTGCAAAAAGAAGGGAAAGGGAGCGGGGTAAGGGATACAAATCCAGCATACTGTAGGTACTAAGAGAAGGCGCACGGGAGAAAAGACTGGGAGGGATTAAGTACCAACAAAGAGGAGGGTGAGGGAGTGTGTGTGAAACGGAGGCCCCAGTGATCAGATGATGGAGAAAGCACGCCGAGAAACCAGCCGTCGGAAGAGCATAGATTGATGGGGAGGCTCGGAGCCGACGACGACTCAAGACCACCGACACGACGCCGAAGGGGGTCAATGGCCGAACAACCTGAAGATAAGGTACGTCACAGATCCAAAGAATCTGACTGCAGAAAGCCCGGCCCTGGAGAACAGCCGTGTTATTGTCTGCGGGGAACACGCAGAGCGCAGGAACTCACAAAGCGTAGAAAAGGAAGGTCAAGTAAGGGTTGAACTTGCTCCCCCTCGTACCCTCCACGTTCTCGTTGACCCACCCCAAAAAGGCCGAACTTGTGAACGCGGTAATCATGATCATGTTCGTTCCGACCCAAGCTAGGACAACGTTAGTCCTGGCATTCCGGTCGTTGTCGGCCTGCTTCGTGGCAGCGTCCCGTGATTCCTTCTGGGGCGGGGGCGGGTGCTTGAGGGAGCTCTTGGATGCGGTCCAGAGTGCGTCGACGTCTTCTTGCATGGTCGGCAGGTCAACGGCCATCATCTCCTTGCCATCCTTCCCCTGCACCTTCGTGGCACCGCCGAGATCTTTGGTGGAACCATTGTCACCCTTGGTACCCCACGTAACATCGTGTAGGTTGCACATAGCGTACATCATTAGGATGTTTACGTCTGTAACACGGATTCAACAATAGGTGGTTGGGAGTGGAGTGGAGTGGACTCACAGGAGGGGAGTAAGAACATGTACTGGATGAAGGACGTGAACATGTGGTAGGGTTCGAAGTGGAGGAAGGAGCCGAAGAAGTATAGCCCATAGGTAGCAAGCACCGAGATGGCGATATTCCTGAAGGTTTCATTGTCCCGAATTAACCTGGTAAGGTGTTAGCAAGACGTATCGCGCAGTTCAGCGTGACACGGGTCGTACTCGGGGAAATCCTTCCATCCATCTATTGTGTGTGGCACCGCGAGATAGACGGTGTAGCCCGCACACCAAAGGGTGATGATGTTGCACAGTCCGAATAGAATCATCGCGATCGAGTACGTCCATTTGGACCCTTGTGGTCGATTTCCGAGGGAACAAACGAGGACAACGAAAATAACACCGATGTACAGCTTGAGGAAGACTTCGAAGACGATCTTACCGGCGCCTCTAGACAGGAAGTTGAAAGCATCGTTGGTGCTGTCCGCGGTAGCAGATTCGACAAGCTGTTGGGGGGGGGGGGCATCAGAGGGGCCAATCGATCTGATGAGAAGTACGCACGAAGAAGAAAGCTAGGTAAAAGTTTGCCAAACTTGTCCAGGTAAAGATGAGTTGGATCGCGTTATAAATAAACTCGAACTGCAGCGCGAGCTTCCTGAAGAATCCTTGCCCACTAGTCCAAATTTTGTACCAGAAGACTGTAGCATGGATGCTGGCGAACAGTGAGCCGTTGAGCCACCTCCTCCTCTGGGAAATGAACTCTGGGACGGTGGTGGGAACGTCAGTAGAGGCCTTGGCAGACTTGACATATTTGAGGGTCCAGGCCTCCTTCTTCTTGGTCACGATTTCGAAACAGAGGATTCGATCTTCAGCGAGGTACATGTTCCTCTCAAACAAGCCCGCATCTGTGGTTCCTCCATGCATTGCCTCGCCTTTGAAGTAGCTGGCAAGGGGGCCCCGGCCATTGGGACCATTCAACAAGGCCCTGTATCGGTAGGCGCTAAAGGCTCCAGGAAGGACGGAAATGTAACCAAAGACACTCTAGTTTGCGGGGGGGAACGTAGCGTCAGTTGGTCGGAACAAGGTACCAACAGGATGATCGGTGGGCCGCGCACCTCGAGGGGCTTGTCTAAGATATTGGACATCTTGTACTCGAAGTTCTGAGACGCAGCGAGGGGACTTGTGAGGAGGAGACTGCACGCGCGCCCAGTGTCCACACATATCCTGGATGGGGTTGTGTCAGAAGCTAAAATACTCCTCTTGATCAAACGAAGGGACACATACTCTCCGCATGCTCCTCCGACATGAGCGTGCTTGTCAAAACCTGAAGGACAAACTCCTCAGTTGCGGTGCTACTGGTAAAGATTAACCACGTACACTTCCACAACTCGTAGATAGATGTGCTCGTCGGTTTGGTTCCAACATCGAGCAAGACACAAACTGGTTACGCGTTATGATCGGTGATATCAGGAGCGAGGGCAAAGAGAGCAGCTGACCTTCGGGTTTGACCAGTGGGCCGAACGCGTTGAAAAACCACCGATGGCTGTTCAGTTTCTTCTTGTTCTGTTCTTTAAGACAAAAGACAATCTGAACAGGGCAGGAGTGCATCGCGGTCTCTCCCGTTTCTGTGCAAATAACGCTGGAGGTGTACTCGAAGATGTGCGCGGTAACCGCCTTGCCGTTGATGGTATCTTTGGCGATGCCTTCTTGGTAACAACCCATCTGCGTGGTATATCAGATGTTGATATAAGAGGGCGAGTGTTTTTACTGGGCGTACAAGGTTGAGGACCTGGAGGGTCCGTTTATTCACTTTGCTCCGACCGTCAGAAACGACGCAAACGACGACTTTCTTCCAGCCATCTGGGCCCCACGTTTTGGATCGGTCGCGACTACAGAGGTGAGCAACGTTCTTAAGAACTCTGCAGTCGGGTATCAGCATCAATTCGGGTAAGTTAGTGGGACTCGGCAACGCACGAGTTCATCGTTCGACAGAACAGGACCTCGTCTTCGTTGTACATGGTCATGACGATGAACAGTTCTGTATGTCTGCCATAGAGATAAGGCCGGAGGCTGTACTTGGAGCGCATGAAATCGTCAGGGTCACAGGTTGCGGCGGTGTAGCGCATCTTCGTCATTTCTTCGACGTTGTCCATGCCCTTTGGAACGATATGGGAGGGGACTTTGACGTCGAGCACAAGGTTGCCGTTCTGGAGTTCAACATGCCTAACGGACCGGCGCTTCATAAGCTTTTCCCGGGCAACGGAGTAGCCGGTGCTCATGGTAGGCGAAGGCATTGGGTGTCTGAAACCCGGGGATGGGGGATAATCCGGCTGGTACGGGAGTGGAGGGGGGACCATCTCGTACTGGTTACGGGGGTTGAGGTGAGCCTGAGAGTGAGCAGAATGAAAGGACCGATTGGATTTTGTCTCCCAGTTGTATTCGTAGTTGTCATGGTGGGAATGGTTGGAGGTGGGAGGCGGGGGGTAATCTGGAACGACTGAACCGACTGATGCGGGTGGTTGGTGGTAGAAAGGATCGTGTTGTTGGTTGTAAGCCATGGCTTCAAGGGAGGGGAGGGGCTCTGCTCGGCAGAGGAAGGTGGTGGTTGGGAACGTTGATGGGAGGGAGATTTGATGGCAGGTTTGGAAATGTAATGAGACTACAAATTAAATTAAACCGAGACTAGGAACACATTGTAGTCGACCGCATGATGAGTTGTATTTGCCGATAGCCGCCGTCGGACCTTGAAAAGGCGGACGTCGACTGCAAAGGGCGAGACGTCCTCGCTTCCCTCTTACACTCACCACGACTCCCCCTCTCGTCTCTCCTCTTCTCTCCACCCAATCCGCCTCCGTTTCCCCTCTGTTTTCGCCCAAATCCATCCAGCTTCAAATCTCTCCATAACGGTGATTTTTTGTCTATTTTATTCGTTTTATTTGTGCGGTTACCCCTCATGGCCTCAGTCTCCTCCTCGAGACCACCCCTCACCCTCGTCCTCATCGATCCTTTCTCCAACGAGTCTTTGGCCAACCATTGCCCTGTAATCCTCTTGGCTACTTTGGCTGCTTACGACGCGCAATCGCCTCCATCTGGATAATCGTGGCGACCGCCGGAGAACCGCTCAGCGAACTTCAGTCGCCTTTGTGATGGCCACGATTCACTTTCTTTTTCCCTCGTCGCCCCCATTTCTCATTTCCCTTCTTTATTTTCATCCCCCCTTCCATCCCCCGTCGCTTTTGCAACTGACATCCACCCCTCCAGACCTTGCAAGGATCCAATGGCCGACACATCTTCTCATAGACTCGACCTCCGCGTCGGTGGAAAGTACAGGCTTGGCAAAAAAATAGGCTCCGGTTCTTTCGGTAGGTATCCAGCTCTCGCGCCTTGAGGAATGAGGCTGACACGCACCACCCCCGCCCACTCACTTATCTTCGATCACAGGTGATATCTACCTCGGGATCAACATCATATCTGGTGAAGAGGTCGCAATCAAGCTCGAGTCAGTCAAGGCCAAGCATCCACAGCTCGAGTACGAGTCGAAGGTCTACAAGACACTTGCCGGCGGTGTTGGCGTTCCCTTTGTCAGGTGGTTCGGCACCGAATGTGACTACAACGCAATGGTCATCGACCTCCTAGGTCCTTCCCTTGAGGACCTCTTCAACTTCTGCAACCGCAAATTCTCTCTCAAGACGGTTCTGTTGCTCGCCGATCAGCTGGTACGTAATCGAAATACCCATCGCCTCACAAGCCCTTCATGCTGATGCTACCCTACAGATCTCTCGTATCGAGTATATTCATTCTCGCAACTTCATCCACCGGGATATCAAGCCGGACAACTTCTTGATGGGGATTGGCAAGCGCGGCAACCAGGTCAATGTCATCGACTTTGGTCTCGCCAAGAAGTACAGGGACCCGAAGACCCACCTTCACATCCCCTACAGAGAGAACAAGAACCTGACCGGCACTGCTCGCTACACCTCCATCAACACTCACTTGGGCGTTGAGCAGGCGCGCCGCGATGACCTCGAATCGCTCGCTTATGTCCTCATGTACTTCCTCCGCGGCTCTCTCCCCTGGCAAGGTCTCAAGGCCGCCACCAAGAAGCAGAAGTACGACAGGATCATGGAGAAGAAGATGACCACACCCTCCGACCTTCTCTGCCGTGGCTTCCCTAACGAGTTCGCCATCTTTTTGAACTACACTCGGGCCTTGAGGTTCGACGACAAACCCGATTACTCTTACTTGAGGAAACTCTTCCGGGATCTCTTCGTCCGCGAAGGGTACCAGTATGACTATGTCTTCGACTGGAGCGTACAAAGGAGCGTACAGGACAATGGTGCCGGCCCCAGCAAGAGTGGAGCAGGAAGGAGGAAAGTTGTTCAGGAGGAAGAAGCCCCTGAACCCAGGAGCAGCGATCGCATGTGAGATAATTTCCCGTTCTAATCTCCTGATTACTCATTCGTGATCTCAGGCTTCGTTCCCATACTCGTCAACAGCAGGCAACCACCCCCGGAGCTGTAGGTCAACAGCGCAGCGGCCGTGGACGCGAGGGTGACATCTGGTAAACGGCCAGTCATCCGGGAGGGTGTACCCGTTCTCTCCCCCTCGTTCCGTGTTTTGTCCGTCCTTCTTCCCCATGGCACGCCCGGCGACGTTTGGTACGTCGGTGTGCAGAAGCATTTGGAAGCTGTGTGTGCGTTGGTGTTGTGATGTTGCAGTGTGCTGGAGAGGTGTAACGAAGAGGCATGGGAGGGATTAGTTGATGACTATGGTCGAGGATTCTTGCCGCGGCACTCCACGGTTGTGGCGTGTGCTATGGGAGGTCCACTTTCTGAAACCCCAACGTGGTCATCGGTTTATACGCGCAAGCCCGAGCGGCGTCCTTCTAATTCCCTTTTATTAACCCTTCGTCCCCTCTCAGCACCTTTCCTGTCCCAGGCGAAGTGACGAACTGTTCCCCCTGTATCAAGCCTCCAATTATCCATTCATCGAACGATATTCATCATTATCCAAGCCGCCAGCACGACCCTTCTCTCGCCGTCAGCGACCGCTACTTCCCCCCTGGTTCCATATTGGGTGCGGATTCAGGAGGGTTCGAGGTCGCCGTCACATAGACAGCGACAGTGGGCCGTTCGGATATATTGTTACATTCTTTTCAGACCAAACGGACGCATTTTCTATTCAAGCACTTCCCCTTTTATCCCCCCGCACTCGGGGATGTGCCGCCTCATTCCTCTCCATGTTTGTAACCTTTGGATCGACCTTCAGAGCTGGTTTTGTTTTATTATCCCATTTCCCCCTCCCGCCTCCCCCACTCACTCCCCTTTGGTGCGCCTTTCGGTCCGTATTCTTCCCAGTTGAAGTCGTATCTGCGCATCGTCCTTCATGCACTTGACTCGTTACGTGATACAGATGTTCAGGCTCCTCTCCCTTCATCCCCACTTTCCTCGTCCTCCCTTAATTTCCTTTTCATTAGCACCGGTTCGGACTCTGATGGGCTGCTTTACCTCCTCTTCCCGGATATCGTCGTTGGGACAGGAGAGGGCTCCGAGTCGCGCGTCGGGTTGTCATGGGGTGTGTGGTACGCGTGTAATGTATGTAGCTTGCAGTAGACGATTGGGGTGGGGTAGAGCGAGGTGTATAGATGTTATTTGAACATGAATTGCGGTGCCCACGCCGAGAATGCAAGGTCAATTGGAGAGTGGTCAAAGTCGATCATCCCATCAGGCTTAGGTTGGGATTTGTAAATTCAACAATCCCAATGTGATACACGTGAAGTGAGCATGGCCATTTCAAAACCTAGTAGAATGAGCGCTACCCGCACCACAGAGTTCTTCGAGGGCTGGGGAGCCAGAAGACGAGTGACTGAAAGAGGTAGGTAACAAATCGTGCCTCGTTCGACAAGAAAGGCACGGAACGCGCGCACCTCCACAAACGTCGAGTAGCACACCGCTTTACGCCAGTCGAAACCTAGAGAATATGAAAGGCCGTGATTAGGTCTCCTGCGTGGTGATCGGAGGAGAAGGAGGGTGATGGTCAGATGAAACGGTGCATCTCATGGACAATGTTGGGGCGTTACTCCCGTCCTCGAAGAGCTGGGTTAAGGTTTCGAGCGAGTGCGCTCTTTATCATCACGATAGAAAGTGGGGGACAGTCTGAGAAGGGGTGGGAGACGTACGGAAGAGCCGATCGTGGCGATTGTGGCGGAGCAGGTAAAAAGCACATAAAAAACGTAGCCCACCTCGCGGGAGATTCCGCAAAAGTATTTGGTTACTTTCCTCCAATCAAGAAGGTTAGGCAACTACGGCGAACAACTGAGAGGGAAGGGTGAGGCGGCAATGTCTCGGAGGGTTCCCGGGCGAACTTGGGTGTGATCGTCGAGCGTTCTTGGCCGGTGCGCCTTGCCCTACATCGTGAGGAGGGTTAGGGCGAAGAGAACGATGAGAGGTACCAGACCAAAGCACGATTCCAAGACTGCTCTGATTCAGATTGAAGCTGGTTGCCGTGACCGAAGAAGACCAAACATGTACAAACAACAACCGCGTGACCCTCCACGTTCGACTCAGACCATGCCAACGACGATCAAATCCCAGCGTCTCCCCTCCCAGCCAGCCCAGGAGTGGTCCGAATACACCCGCGCATACGGTATCGTCCTCAACGCCGAACTTCACGCCGAGGAGCGGCTCGCCATCAATCCGCTTGGTCAGAAGGAAAAAGATAATCTCATTTTCGCGCGAGTGACCGGGTTCCTTCTTATCGAGCTCTTTGACAACCGCAAAATCCTTGGCGTAACACCCTATGTAACGCTCATGGCGAAGATCACCGCGCCCCCTTTGACGGGTTTTACTCCCCACGACCTTGTCTTCAATCTCGGTAAGTGGCACTTCGATTACTTCATCCGCCCGTGTGAGTTTGGCTCCTCTCCCACGTCCTTCACCATCTCATTTTCTCGCAGATCGGACATGCGCCAGGGAGTGGCCAACAGCACCTACACACGCTTTGCGTCCCGACTTCGACGACATGGAGAACATGACCGCCGATGACAACGATTACGAGGCCGCCAGAAACAAAGTACGTAATATCTCATCCACTACGCCCCCCCCGTTCCTCACGCTTAGTTAGGCGCTTGCGCGTGACGGCTTTCAGTGTATGGTAACAGGCAAATTCGACAGCAAATCCGTCCTACAAAACCAGGAACTTGATCAAAAATGTGAAGAACAACTTGGTGGGGTCGCTTGCTTACAAACATGTCATATTTTCGGCCAGTCTATGACGCAGGGCTGTGAGGGGAGTGTTATACTGGATGAGGTACGTGTTGTAGCCGCGTCTCGAGCCCCTCGTTGTCTCTGTCACTCACGCCTATTACCAGTATGCTCCCACTGCTATTGCCGTTCTCAAACACTTTGAGCTCGGAAGTCTTGCCGACAAACTCCTCGCGGATGGCGTGCATAATCTTGGAAATCTTTTGTCACTCTCACCCAATATCCGTTTCGAGTTTGACGATTTGGGCCTGTGGTTCGAAGCCACCGAAGAGGTGCGTTATTATTAGATTTCTCAGTGACACGAACCCGACATCTGCACAGCCCAACTGCTACAGTGTCTGTGTCGACCACACGGCGCTAAAGCGATCTCTCATTGACTCTGGGCACCTTCGCCAAGACGGTGATCGTTTACTCGTCACGTTCTCTTCATCCACAGGCGCACCGCTCCCCAATCGCCAATTGCTCGCTCTTCACGCGGTGTGTGCCCGGGTTGCGCACCTGTCTGGTGCTTTCCAGGCCATCGACGAGTTGGAGGACGTCGAAGACACATGTGCCCTCACCTTCGATGGCTCGTCTCATCTGCTCGACCACCTCATAGTCCCCTTTGCAACAGCTCGTGGGGTTGTGTAACCCGCTCTCACTATGGTCTCTCGCTTTGTCTGTATGTTTGCCTGTATGAAATCCATGGCCTTCGACCGGTGTATGTAGGCTGGTAACCAGGCCCGAGAAGGTGTGATGGGGGTCGCTCCGCGTGTGTCGTGTCCACAACGCCTTGGCACTGTTTTATAAAGGATAAGAATCAATCAGCAAGCGATTGGCTCGGGTCCACGCAATTATCGAGAAAAGTGTCGATTGTCAAGTGTATGCTCGAAGGGGCAGGCCAGACCAGCAGGTCTATTCTCAGTGGTCTGTTCAGCGTTCATCATTTGATGTCCAGTCTGAGCTTGAACTGGCCTGAACGACATGAATGCCGCCTCTGTGCGCATCCTCACCCATGCCATGAATGGTCTCTTTACCCTGACGCGGATTCCTTGACCGCTGTCACTTTCGTGGCAATGCTCGGGAAACAGCGGGACAACCGCTACATTCGGAACCGGGGAGCGGAGAAGAGCAGGGATCGCCAGCATAAACTGGATGGGATGAAGCGATGGTACTTCCACGTTGTCACGGAATTTCTTCCTGCAATGCTCCAGATTGCACTGGTGCTGCTTGGGTGTGCCCTCTCACAGTACCTGTGGACAATCAATCGCATGGTAGCAGGGGTCATCGTTGCTGTCACGCTTTTTGGGTTTGCATTCCATGATATCACCACCATTACGGCTACGTTCCCCAAGACTGCCCATTCCTGACTCCACCCTCCGTTGCCATCCGGGCATCAGCCAGCTATGTGTCGCGACGCTACCCCTCCCTCGCTCCTTTGCTACGATCCTTCATCTCCCGTGTGGTCCGTCTCTCATTTATATGGTCCCTCTCACTCCGTTCGTTGCGACCCCAAATCCCCAAGGGCTCGCAACGTACACCCACAGCTCAAATAGACGTCACTCCTGGAATACCGCTCACCGTGGTAGCAGAGCCCACGCGAATCTTCAACGATACCCACATCGACTGGGTGACTCACGGGGCGGATGCCCGTTGTGTCGCCTGGGTGTTGCACTCGACTACCTACCACGACGTTATTTTATCTTCCGTGCGGTTTGCTGCAGACATCGTATGGCACCCAGCGATCGCTGAAGTGATTTCACCATTCGCGCTGGCGGAACTGTTTTTCGGGTGTTTCGTGGACAAGCAACTGAGACCGGGAAGTCAGACCAGGCAAGTGCCGTTGCGATGGCCCTTGCCTCCGTTCTCAGCACCCAGCTATGCTTGGACCCTGTAAGCGAGGATCTCAAAGGACTCTGCAAACATAAAATGAATTTTATGAGGGTACCCCTCATGGCAGCGTCGAGCCCTGTTGGCTCGCCACAATGTTTTCCTGGCTGACACGGGGCCGGGACTAAACGTATGCTTCCCGGGTTTCGCAAGCTCAGAAACGGCCATTTCGATTTCCACAGGACGGTTGTCTGTTCCTCTCCTTCGCGATCTCCGAGTCCAGAAGTAGGAGGGCTTGAGACGCACCAACGAAAATCGGGAGTCGAAGACTGTATGGGTCATCTAGTCGTGTTGCAAAAGAATCACCCTAGGAGAGATTTACCAACGTAGTCAACCCTCGTTCAAGCGTCCCTCAGAGAGATCATTCCAGGAACCTCACTGGAACCCTAAAACAATTGATGAGGATAGCTACAGTCTAGAACACGGTACTCTTCTCGCACGAGGGTATATCTGGTGTTGTGAATAGGCCATGTATATTACTGCGTGCGTCGTAGAGCTATAAAAGTCAGGGAGCTGTTGAACGTGAAGGGAGGGAAAGAGTAGAGTTGACTGGTTACGAGTCTATGGTCAAAATCGATCATCCCATCAGGCTTAGTTAGGATTTGTAAGTCGAACAATCCCAAAGTGATACACGTGAAGTGAGCATGGCCATTTCAAAACCCAGTAGAATGAGCGCTACCCGCACCACAGAGTTCTTCGAGGGCTGGGGATCCAGAAGACAAGTTACTGAAAAAGGTAGGTAGCAAGTCGTGCCTCGTTCGACAAGAAAGGCACGGAACGCGCGCATCTCCACAAACGTCGAGTAGCACACCGCTTTACGCCAGTCAAAAACCTAGAGAATATGAAAGGCCGTGATTAGGTCTCCTGCGTGGTGATCGGAGGGGAAGAAGAACGACGGTCAGATAAAACGATGCATCTCATGGACAATGTTGGGGCGTTACTCCCGTCCTCGAAGAGCTGGGTTAAAGTTTCGAGCGAGTGCGCTCTTTATCATCACGGTAGAAAGTGGGGGGACAGTCTGAGAAGGGGTGGGAGACGTACGGAAGAGCCGATTATGGCGATTGTGGCGGAGCAGGTAAAAAGCACATAAAAAACGTAGCCCACCTCGCGGGAGATTCCGCAAAAGTATTTGGTTACTTTCCTCCAATCAAGGAGGTTAGGCAACTACGGCGAACAACTGAGAGTGAAGGGTGAGGCGGCAATGTCTCGGAGGGTTCCCGGGCGAACTTGGGTGTGATCGTCGAGCGTTCTTGGCCGGTGTCTTGCCCCACACCGTGAGGAGGGTTAGGGCGAAGAGAACGATGAGAGGTACAGACCAAAATTCCAAGACTGCTCTGATTCAGATTGAAGCTGGCGGAGGGCATCAACGAACCGGCGTGATGTTGCCGTGACCGGAGAAGGCCAAACATGTACAAATAGTGCCGTACAAACGAAACGCTCCAACAACCGCGTGACCTTCCACGTTCGACTCAGACCATGCCAACGACGATCAATTCCCAGCCCCTCCACCCCCAGCCACTCTCCGACCGGGAGTGGTCCAAATTCAGCCGCGCATACGATATCGTCCTCAACGCCGAACATCACGCCGAGGAGCGGCTCGCCATCAATCCGCTTGGTCAGAAAGAAAAAGCTAATCTCATTTTCGCAAGAGCAACT
>Ga0307509_10009515_pt1 | contig 12120 bp, 9 predicted proteins | sample 10_EM_MG_FD_202245 | JGI IMG/M metagenome (GOLD analysis project Ga0307509, IMG submission 202245) | Populus trichocarpa ectomycorrhiza microbial communities from riparian zone in the Pacific Northwest, United States - 10_EM | ecosystem: Host-associated > Plants > Roots > Unclassified | place... | reverse complement strand
ATCAACTATCACTCACATGACCTCAGGATTTGGTTGCAATTTGCTTTGTTTTAAGACAAAAGGAGAAGCAAATCTACCCCATAATTCCATGATACAAAAAGATTGCTTTCAATGCAGTCTGCCTTTTTTTCGTCACCCGCTCGAGCATTTTGTCATTTTAGTTCAGTTTTTTTTTCGAAGAAGCCGAGATCTTCTACGCAATTGTTCCCCCATTCACGACGTTCAATAGTCCCTGTATTTAGAGGTCAGGAGTAGGATCGCTTGGGAAAAGAAAAGTTAAGGATGGAGATTTTATATGAAGAGTGCAACTTCTAACATTTCCGCAGTCCACTAGTTCCCACTAGCGGGTATAAAAATGGATATTTCCAAAAGGTAGGGACATTTCTCGCCTCTGGTCAAAGACTTGTGGGTAAGGATGGTCCAAGCGACTGGCTATTCTTTGTTGCCCGTGCACCTACCTCTGGGATCATCCAGAGCATTCCAGCACAGTTCATTAGAGAATTATAGAAGCCTGCTGAAATTATCCGAATCCACAGCAGGTGAACGGTGATGGAGGAATCCCATGGGGTCCTATCAGGTTAGGGTATTCGGATGGAATGGTGGATAAGTATGGTGCCCTTCTTGAAAACTGCAGTTGAATGGCCGCACTTGGTGCGGGATGTGCCAGCTTGCTCTGTCCGCACTGGCCGTAGTGGTATAACGTACGCACCTTGTCAGAGGACGCGTAAGCCTGTGTTCTTGTTTCCACCCCCTTGTTTCCACCCTTCTTCCTATCTTCTCACACAACACAACCTTTGCTCCTGTACTGTACACAGCTTTCCTCATCACTTTCCTTTCATCAACTTAACACAATCAATTAATGATCTTCATCTCCATTATCGCTGTTTCACTTCACTGCGTAGAATCCCAACCGTAAATCATTTCCGTCACAACCACTATTTGCAACAGCCCTGAGGAGACTGGGTTCAAGTGATATGTGGTGATCGGCCCACCATAATAAGTTAACCACCACAAGCCGCACGAGCCTTTGTTCATTTCCTTCTCTCTATAATAATATGATACTTACATCAAACAATTAGCGCACTCTTGCTTTTTCTATCGCCTTCTTTCCTCTTCTATCACGGTTTCCCTCAAACCGTGACTTCCTTCCTCTACGTTTTCCATTCCCCATCAAACGATCTTGCAATCGACCTCTCCCGATCTCCAACCCACACAGTTCTCTTTTCTCAACCTGCCCTCCCTCTTGAAATCAGGCAGTGTTAAGTGTAGTAGCGTACGGGCAACCACCCTAGCTATATTGGGGAGAGCATAGGACTGCATTATAGGACTGCTTTTAGGGGTAAACCACTGGTTGGGCACACATGTTTGTTAGCACTATTTAAGTAGTGCGCATCTGAGAAGAATCGAAGTTATCCACTACGTCCATCCTCCAACAGGCCGGCTTGAGCCCCCCCTCGAATTTTCTCCTCTATATTACGGAATCCACACAAGAAGGTATAGTTCAAATTCCGCGAAATTCCTTCCTTTGATGTTCTATCACGACTGGAATAATCCCCTACTTACAAAAGTCGCCTTGAAAGCATAAAAACTCAGCGTTTGCCGTATTTAGTCCCCTCAGCTCCCACTCTCCTATGGTTTAAACCGTACATGTATCTCTAGGACTAACTAGATTGCAGTGTGTTTGGTTGAGGTGAAGGCTCAGATCCCAACTAAAAGGACTCCATGGGTATTACGCCACTTGAATGGGCTGCAAAGAACGGGCACGAGGGAGTGGTGGAAATGCTACTCGAACGAAGCGATGTCCAAGCCAACAGATTTGACGATTGCGGCAGATCACCTCTCTGGTGGACTGCTCGTCGTGGGTACGAGCGAAGTGTGGAACTACTGCTCGGGCGGGAAGACGTCGATCCAGACAAGCCAGATAATAAACAAAAAACACCGCTCAGTTGTGCCGCTGAAGGAGGGCACGTGGGAGTCGTGGAAATACTACTCAGACGGGACGGAGTTAACCCTAACAAACTCGATGAGCTCGGCCAATCACCTCTCTGGTGGGCTGCCCACGGTGGATACGAGGGAATTGTGAAAATGCTGCTCGGACGGGACGACGTGTACCCCGACAACGTATGTAACGCGGGCCTAACCCCACTGATGTTGGCTGCTTGCTATGGGCACGGGGAAATTGTGAAAATGCTGCTCGGACGAGACGATGTCAACCCCAGCAAACTTGATAAGCTCGGCCAATCACCTGTCTGGTGGGCTGCTTGCCGTGGGCACGAGGAAGTGGTGAAAATACTACTCAGGCGGGACAACGTCAACCCCGACAAGCTAGATAATGAGGTCAGAGCAGCGCTCTGGTGGGCCACAAAATCGGGTCACACACGCATGGTAGCTCTACTACAGCATCACACAGCTTCCACCCACAGCACGGACCAGGCCCGACGAGATATCGTCCTCCCTGCCGACCTCCAATTACCGTGGTGGGAGCCTTTCCACAATTCCTTAGGGGACTATAAAACTCGCTACCACTAACCCTCCCCTCTCAATGTAGGACGGAGGCTTTGGCCAAGTAGTGGTTTAAGGCACAGGAGATGTTTTTTTTTATTAGTGGCAATTTCTTCCTGAGTATATAGTATAACTTCGGTAGCAACCCGGCTCGATTTTTGCTCTTGGTAGAAGGGAATTATACGTTGGCGATGTGCACATCTATAACATCCTGCCCAGCCCTCTATTCCTATTTCCCTATTACTGTTATAACAGCATTTGTGAGCTCCTGTTTGAACCAGGAATCTAGAGTTTGTCAAGGCCTATTTCTACTGTATTGAGCTAAGCCAGCTTTGCCCGGAATTTCCACCATGCTATCTTCATTTCTTATTGTTCCTTGGATGCAGGCCCTCGTTTCCCCTTGAGTTTTTATGTATTTTTTCTAAAATCCTTCCTCTCGTTTCCTCCCCTCTGAAAACTTAGATGTGAGGGCTTATTAGAATCCGGTATAGAGACAATCTAAAATGCAAGTATTTCCAACATTAGGTGAAAAGCAATCTAGGAGGTTGTGATCAATTAAGGAATCATGGTAATTAACTTCTTTTACTCGCGTAGGCATAGTTTTATGACCATGATCCCTATTTGCTAGTATCCTCGCCCCCCAGAGCCAATGATAAGGTTAGAATCATATTCATGACTTCTTTTGATCTTGCCCTCACGGGAGCTTAACACATAAAAGAGCCTTTTTTGCTGAGAAATTGACTCCTGTATAAATGTTGAAACTGGCTATGCTAGGGGCCCTACACCTACAATTCTGTGGGAGTATTGCCCTCACAGTGTGCAACTCCCGAGAGCGGTACTCATCCTACTCTGGTATAATTTCTCCAGTTCCCTGGAACTCGCCCAGTGTTCCAAACCGTCCAGTCCGTCCGTCCTCGGGTCCGGACGGGACGGGCGGCGGTATCTGAAAGGGTGCCCGGGACGGACGGCTATCTTGGCGTCCGTCCGGATGATTGCCCGGGACGGGCGGGCGGAGACTGTAGGTGTCTCAGATAGCGCAACTTGTCGGGTAACTCCGGATGACAGGCGGGCCCTTCAGGCAATTGGCGGGCCCTACAGGTAATTGGTCAAGACTGCAGATGACGGGCGAAGACTGCAGATAACGGGTGAGGACTGCAGATACGGTTCGGGAGTTACCGATCTGTAGAGGACTGTAGGCACCTACAGTCACCTCTTAGACGGTAGTCTTTCCCAAAGGACGGACGCCCCTGCCCTATAGCTTGAGATAGACGCCCGGGACGGCCGGGACTGGAGTCCTGTAAGTGCCTACAGGGCGGACGGGACGCTTGGGAACACTGAACTCGCCTAAGTCTCTTGAACATACCACCAAGGTTGCGAGGAGGAGCACAACAGCAATTTTCAGAATCCCTGCTTCTCCCAGTCACAGGTACTGTTACGCTAGAACTTTGGCTTTCTCAACTTGCGGTTTTCTTGCTTATCTGAGAATAACCTAGACTGAATACATAGCTGGTCGTGATCTTGGCTTGCAGGGGTGTCACGTTTCTGCAGGGGTGGCTGTTGCCTAGGCTTGGCAAAATGGGGCTCTATGTAAGTTAGTTCCTCCGACCAGCCGCTGTCATCACTGGGACAACAACGAGGATTGTGAGGAAGGAACACAGCACAACGGAGGAGCTGTTTTGACTGTGGTTTGGGGAAGGAAAATTGGGCCTGTACCTAGTTAGTCGGATAACCTGTGAGGTTAGGCTATCTTGCGGTGGGAATTTTCTCTCTTTTGTGCCGTTTGGTGGATTGGTTTTGCGAAGTAGTTTAGTGAGCTTGAATTGATAGTGGTTTGTGTAGTTTTCCTTTCTAGTTGAGATATCTTGAAAGTGAAAGTTTATTTTTCCGTGCTTCTCCCCTTCCATAAAGTAGATACTGTTGCCCGGAATGTTTTGTTTTCAGTACGGGGACAAAACCTTTTGTCCGATGCCCTTTTTACACCAAAAATGGACATTCTTAAACAAACAATTCTCAACACTGCTTATATAAAAACACTTGAAATCTTTCCATCAGCTAGGGAATCACTATCTATTCAAACCTCTGCAAGTAGAAGTGTAAGGAATCAAAGCTGTCTTCATTGTTCGTAATTGCGTCAACTAGTGTGAAAGTGACTTAGATTTTTATACGGGGCTCCATACAAAAAAGTACATGGCAACCGATACCAGATACTTAATCAACCTTTTCTCTATTACTTGGTAATATTTTAAGGATTCTGTAAATTTCTTCATATTATCTACAGGTTTGCTAAGGCAAGGACAAATTTCCGCCGATTCTTAGAGACATTGCACAGTGAGAGAGGGTGGTGAAGATTGACACTTTTGGTGTAAAAAGGTCATCGGACGAAAAGTTTTGCCCTAGTACTGTAGTAGAAACTAATATTTAATCTGGAGAAATTTCTTTAGACGGTATGAAATGTTGTAAAGTGGCGGAGGTTGTCAGTGCTTCCTGATAACCTCGAACGAGAAGTTATGCGAAGAGACGCGAGGGGAAGTTTGAGGAGTTGTTTGGGACGGAGTGTGAAGCCTTACGGATTGGAAGGGGTACATCCCCTGGATGTGGTGGAAATCATTGGATGCGCTTTCCATGTTGGGAAAGTCATGTGGTAAGAAGGGAATCATGGTGATGAGGTACGATATAATAGAGTACGTATATCGGAAGTCATGTCAATAGCGGATTTGCTTCCTATAAGTAGCAGGGGGCTTCTCCCCTGTTGTAAGAGAGAAGGATGGATATTATACTTCAAGATAATTTCAACATGAAAAGGCAGAGTGATGAGGGGTGTCGCGTTGTTATCAATCGCAGGCGGGCGGTTAATTTTGTCCTCGCACCAAACTAGAAGAAAATAAGACTAAAAATACTGAAAAAGGTTCGATCCTGTGGGTGCTGTGCAGTAGGTATTAGCAGTGAGGTTGGTAAAGTGGTGGTATGATGGCGGGTAAGGAACATTCTTCGTCGTGCCCTCAAATTCGAGTATTTGATCCGCGCCCGAGTATCTCGTATTGGTCAGGGGGGTGCGCAAAGGGGAAATGATTGGATTGTGGTTGTTGCCACAACAAGCCACATCGCCAAACTCCTTTTTTTCCAGCTCAGATTACAGAATGTTCATCAAACTCCCCTCGTCCCCCTACAAATCGCTGCGCCATTTCTACGTTCAACCAAAAATTTGAATAAGGTATTATGGCCCAAAATTCATATTCAGTCAGCATCGGCGACGGCAATATCCACTCCGGCAACATAATAGGTAGTGTCAACAACACTTTCTATAGTTCGGATGAGGATGCGCAGATCATGCGCTGGCTCTCTCCGCTAGAGCCAAATAATCGACACCAAGACGTGCGCAACGACAGGTTCGATGGTGTAGGAGATTTGTTTTTGGAAACGGGCGAGTTTCTGGAGTGGAGGGGTGGTGATGGAGGAGTCGATCAGGCTATTTTGTTTTGTTCTTGGAATCCAGGAGTCGGCAAGACATATCTGAGGTGAGAGACGGGATTCATTGAAAGAAGTGAATACCACTGACAGCCAGAATTACCAGCTCGCTGGTGATTGACAGCCTGTGCGATCAGGGGGGCGAGGAAGATATTGCTGTTGCAGCTTCTACTGCGACTCCCTTTCCCAGCAACAGACAATCAACAACATCGTGGGAGCTATTCTAAAATAACTAGTAGGTGGGATCGCGGAGGATCTATACGAGGGGTTTCAAAAAGCGAAAAAGGATGTTGGTAGTAGAGGACCGCGGCTCCGGGATCTAATGAAGATGTTGAGGACAACTATTTCTTCACTACCCAAAGTTTTCATCTGTATTGACTCCTTGGACGAATGTATACAGAAGTTCCTACCGGAGCTTCTCAAGTCCTTGAGAGATATTGTTAGCGAGTTCCCTAACACGAGAATATTCCTCGCCGGGAGACCCCATGTCAGGGAAGATATTCAGAGGTATTTCACCAAGGTGGTTGTGATACCCATCAGCCCTAACATGGATGATGTCCGGAATTATGTGGAGATGAGGTTAGACGGAGATACCGAGCTGAAGGCGATGACCAACGACTTGCGGGCCGACATTGTGAGAATTATCCTAGAAAAGATATCCGATATGTGCGTAGGGCCGTTTCACATTTCCACTCATTAGTGATGTATACTCACCAACGATTTCGTTCAGGTTCCTCCTTGTTTCGCTCAACATCGACGCTATTTTAGGGGAGGTGACAATTCGCAGGAGAAAAAGGAACTAGAACAGATGGTACAAGGAAATGAATTAAGTGATGTCTACACTACAACTCTAACGCGATTGAAAGCCCAGAAGGGATATAAATCAGTACTCGGGCTGAAGGTCCTGATGTGGGTTGTGTATTCGGAACGGCCATTAAAAGTCCAGGAGCTGTGTCATGCCTTGGGGGTAGAGATAGGATCTACAGATCTAGATCCGGAAAACATCCCTGCATTACGGACACTCGTATCATCTTGTCTGGGTCTTGTCACTGTCGAGGCGTCTTCATCCACAGTCCGACTAGTCCACTTTACTCTTCAGGAGCATCTCTCAAGTGATCCGACCCTCTTTCATAGTCCTCACTCAACAATTGCCGAAGTTTACCTGACATACCTCAATTTTGAATGTGTCAGGGATCTTTCGCCGATTCTCAACTCAGCCCCCGCAACAACTCCCCTTCTAAAATATGCTTCTATTTACCGAGGAGGCATACAAGAATAGGGATGACAGAAAATACCAAAATTCTTGTACTGAGGCTTCTGGATAGATTCGATGAGCATATATCTGCTCAACTACTGTTATTACACTCTAGTCGGGGTGGCGGCGGGGGCCCCTACATTCACCGTGTAGGGGGGCCTATCGGATTTACGGGACTCTACGGAGTAGCACTTCTCGGGATTGCGGGGATAGTTCCTACTGAACTGGAGATGAAGGAATGGGAAGTTAATGCATCTGATTGCGTGGGATGACGGCTCTCACTTGGGCAGCTGCAAGAGGGCACGAGGAGGTCGTAAAGATGTTTCTAGGACGAGAAGACGTCAACCCCGACCAGGCAGACACCCAACATGGCCGGACACCACTCTCCTGGGCGGCCGAGGGCGGACATGAGGGAGTAGTAAAGATGCTTTTGGAACGAGAAGGCGTCAATACCGACCAGGCAGACACCATATACGGCGGAGCACCACTCTCCTGGGCGGCTGTGAGAGGCAATGGGGGAATAGTAAAGATGCTTTTTGGAACGAGCAGGTGTCAATCCCGACCAAGCAAACGCCAAATATGACGAGACACCATTCACTTAGGCAGCTATGAATGGGCATGAGGGAATAGTAAAGATGCTTTTAGAACGAGAGGGCGTTGATCCCGACCAAGCAGACGTCATTATGGCCAGACACCACTCACCTGGGCGGAAGAGTGCGGACATAAGGGAATAGTAAAGATGCTTTTGGAACGAGAGGACATCAATCCCGACCAGGCAGATACCAAATACGGCGGGACACCACTCTGGTGGGCGGCTAAGAGCCGGCATACTGGAATAGTAAAGATGCTTATGGAACGGAAAGATGTCCGCACTGCTATGCCGAATAACACAAACCAAACCCTGTAGCTATCGGCTCTCCCCGAAGAGCATGATGCACTCGTGAGCATCTAACGCGAGCGTCGCAGTGTCAATTGATCCACAGCAGATCGCTGTGGCTCGACATCCCTCCCACCCACCGCTTTCATTCAGGACGAGTTTATGTTAGGGGCACAATTCCGATCTCACGGCTTAAATACCGACATGACGGACTTTAAAGGCCAACCTGAACCCCTGCCAGCAGCCCACCATCAACATTCTAAGTTACTGGGCCTCGGAGATTCCGTTACCAGGCTCGCAGATAGCAGCCTCTCAACCCAATCACCCCGGTGGCCCCAGTCTCTCTCCATCTTGCCCCCAGGGCTCTGGTACCCTCCGCAGAAAACTGACGCCCATCCTAACACCCAACCCATCCCCTCGTTTGCCGTCGATTGTGATGGTATTATTATCCCAGTAGTAGAGCACTGTAATAGGAGCAGAGATACCGTAGGCTGATAGGCAGCGCGGGCATGTATGGAGGAACACAGAAGTGTGGGCGGGTGAACGTTCTAGGGCAAGCACGGATGATTAGGGCATATGCGGAGACATATGGGTATCACATGTAGAGAGCAGAGTTTTCCCTACTAGAGGGAACCATAGCTAGCAACCTCCATAGACAACGCAACTCAATACAACTCCAACATCTCCTCCGTTCAACACATTCCTAACGAATCGTGCAACTACCTCCATCAGATTGGTCTTTTATCATCGCCTCTCTGAGTTGTCTCTTCGCTTTCCTCTTTTACATCCTTCCTTCCCTGCCACTGTATATATTCCCCTTCCCGAAATGCTTACCAAGTGAAGGATTGGTGTAGTCAAGACCTCCGCAGATTCACGAATATGTTTTGATAAGAGTGTTTTTCTGGTTTCCGCTAGCTATTTACTATCAACTTTTGTATTTTTTTCTCTTTTTTCCCTCTCTCCTCCACTAGGGTTCTAGTCAGACTTAGTCCTATGACACTGTTGTTCTTCACTCCCGTTGTTCGCTACCTTTGCATTTGCCTCAGGTTTTGTGGATAGTGATGGATAGTGCATTACGGTCCCGCTGCAGTGGTCGGGTTGGAATAGATGGTAAACTGGAAGACACTCGTCCTAAATTCACAATCACCTAGTTTATTTCCTTCGTGTAGTTCCCCTCGCCTCCATCAAGCAGTCCCCAGCGGCTCCCTTTACAGTTTATCGTATTTCCCTACTGGTTCTGCTATATATTATCGGAGGAAGTCCCAAATCGTCGAGCCAGAGAACCCTCCCTAACTTACTAGAAAACCTTTTAACGCGGGTGAATGGTCTAGTGGTATCAAGAAGTGAGGCACGTTTTGCGGTGCGGGCTAGTTAAGCTAGATTCTATAAACGTAAGAGATCGTGAGCTGGCTTGCCCTGATGGGAATATTTGCTGGGTAAGATAATAAGTGTGGCCAGGATACATTATAGGAATATTACAAAAATAAAAATAAAATAAAAACTTAAATATGAGGCTGTATAAGTTAAAACCTGACTATTGGCCTTTTTTGTTGTGAGTGGGAAAATGCATAACAACCTAGGTAACCAAGGAGAAATGTTTTGAGATATGGTTCTGGAAGACTAGACTCTACCCCAATTTTCAGTCAAAAAGTGTGACAGCTTGGCTGCAACCCCAAGTGTAATACTACAAAATATGCTACCCTAACTCCTATATTATACAACCCTAACCAGTAAATTCATAAATATCACCACTTTACTGTTATATTGTATTGATAATTATTCAAAAGCAATGTATCTTGCCTGATATTTTGCAGGTTACATAGAAATACTACTAGAAGGAAACATTCACATAATGGATATATATAGAAATCATATTATATATGATCTTGAGAACTTCAAAAAGGATATGCATATAAAATACTTCTGATATTGATACATTGTACATCCTAAGTTCATGTTGACTAATTAAATTGAGCAACAAATATCATATTTATCTATTATATTACATTATGTTATTTCATTCTACATAATAATACTTATATCATATTTTATGAATTTATAAGTTAGGGTTGTATGAATTAAGTATTAGGGTAGAACATTTTAGAGTGTTACACTTGGCGTTGCAGCCAAGCCGTCACACTTTTTGACTGAAAATTGGGGTAGAGTCTGGTCTTCCGGAACCATAGCTCCACTTTTATGTAGGGATACCTTTAAATAACAACTAGACAGTCCAAAAAAACTTTAATATAATTCTTAATATACTAAAATTTAATCCCAGATGACAATTCCCAGTGTATGAAGTCAAAGGATAAAAAATATTTGTTAAAATAGTTTTATCCTTATTTTTGTCCGAAAGAGGGTGTAAACTTGCTTGATTATATGACAACCCCTTACATAATCCACCTATTTTAAATGTACAAATAGGATATTACAGTAGTAGTATTTTGCAATAATGATTTTCAAAGCTAAATAGCTCAACAACCAATAGCCTTCCAGCTATTATTATTAGTTTAGCAGGTACCTAGAAAGTTAGAATAACTTTACATGATAAAAAAACTATTTTTCAAAATTTTAGTTTTATCTATATAAAATGTGCTACAGAGGTCATCTATTGATAAATAATATTTTCTGAGCCACTGAATACATACTCTATAGGCCTAGCTAGATGGCTAAGCCAAAATAAATGTTTTGTGGTTCAGGCTCGATAGTCAGGTCTTAACCTATACAGCCTCATATAATATTATAATATGAGTGTGGTTTTATAGAAGCCTACACATTGGCCTCCAACACCAAATAATTTATTTTTGTATAACCAACTAGATAGTCCTTTAGAGCATACTGCCAGTAGCTTAAAAAATATTTCTCAGACTCCAATGACCTCTGTAGCCTCCTTTATATGCAAAAATATGAAATATCTCAAAATTAACTTTTTTCCATAGAAAAGTACTCCTGGCTTTTAGCTACCTTTGTAACTTATTTTTATGTCAATTGAACAAACCACTGTGTTGTTATTCATTGTTGAAATAAAAGTATGACTTTTTAGTTGCAACTTTCCATACAAAAGACACCTTAAATCTATACCTGAAACCCTGCCAAGACTAAAAAAAATATGGTAGATCACCATTCATTAAAGATTAATCTAGTAAAAATCTATATTAAATAAGGCCATTTAATATACTTAAATGCATAGAAATATACCTTACATATGACATTATATTTTGATAGAGTTATTTTATTTTTAAAGTTTTTAATTAAAGCTGAGATGTCATTTTCTGTTGATAAAAACAAAATATCATTTATCTCAGAAGTGGTTTTTGTGGTTGCCACACTCCAGACATGTTTTGCTGTTGACAACGAAAAATGCCAATGTGTAGGTTTCTATAAAACCTCACTCATATAGGTTCTTCACTGGTAACTAGTTCTAGATTTCCGTTAGTTTCTTTAACTACGGTATCCACGTTATCCCGCAGCAGAAGACGGTGCGTGGGCGGATGGCAAAAGTGGAAAGTTATGGATTGGATTGGAGAAATTAGCACGCTGTTGGAGCAGATAAAGGCTAGGGAGGTGGTAGACAATCCAAACCGTCCAGTCCGTCCTTTTTCCACTCCACTGATGACGGCTCAGGGCAGATGTAGGTAGGACGGGACGCCATGCCATCCCAGTATGGCTCCGGGGATTATTTTAGCTTCATCAGTCCGGATAAGTGCACTCAAGATTTTTAAGTCGGATACTTGAAGTTAAAGATTTCATATCCCTCACTATGTATCACTCCTAAACGGTAAGGGCTAAAGTGGCGGAAATATGACTCCAGTGAGCAACGGCGTAAGGAATACAGTCTTCACCGTATCCGTATCCACGACTACTCGCCCAAATCAAAAGTCTGTCCCCAGCTTTTGCCACCGCGGCTGTTCTTAAAATTTACTTTTCTTTTATTGGAGCACGACCTACTGGAATAAGGGAAGACCGAATATAAATCCTCCAATAGCCGCGGTGGCAAAAGTCGGGGACAGACTTTTGATTT
>Ga0307509_10009514_pt1 | contig 12122 bp, 10 predicted proteins | sample 10_EM_MG_FD_202245 | JGI IMG/M metagenome (GOLD analysis project Ga0307509, IMG submission 202245) | Populus trichocarpa ectomycorrhiza microbial communities from riparian zone in the Pacific Northwest, United States - 10_EM | ecosystem: Host-associated > Plants > Roots > Unclassified | place... | reverse complement strand
ATTTATTGTTTTACAAAATAATATCATTTTAATTTTTTTTTAAAATTATGTTATTTTAATTGGCCTAAAATAACCCACCCAACCCCATGATCTAGGTCTTGGATCGGGTCATGGCCAAGCCGGTCATTTAGATTGCTTTGGAGCTTATCAAGTTGTTTGGATTATATTAAAATAATTTTTATATTATTTAATTTTAAATCCGGATTAGATAAAGTGTTAGGTTATAAAATTTCAAAGTTAACTTGATGAATTGAGTTTAATAACAATATTAAATAATTTTATTTTGTTATGTACATTTTTTTTACATTCAGTTTCTTGTGGTCTAGCGTGTAAACTAATATTTATTAAATTATGGATAAACATAAGTGATTGTGAATGGCAAGAGTGATTCTCTCTTCTTCTTTTATTGTATTCATAATCTCATTTTCTGTATTTTTTTTGGCTTGTAATTGTAATAATAATAAATTAATATACATAATTAATTATAATGAATAGCTTTTCAGAAGCAGATATCATTTAGTTATTATTTCAAAAGGAAAAAACAAAAACAATAGTAGAAAAAAAAGAGGACATATCTCTTGTAACTTATTTTAAAACTATAAAAATTAATCTTAAAACTTAAAACTGTAGTAGAATTATATTTATTTTATATTATTTTTTTTTTGTTTTTGTATCAAAATAGATTTTCTAATCTAATATAGACAGATGTGAGAATATGGTAGCAATTGCTTTTTAAAATAATTTTTATTTGAAAATATATTAAAATAATATTTTTTTATTTTTAAAAAATTATTTTTAATAGTAACACATTCAAACGATATAAAAAATATAAAAAAAAAATTTTAAACAATTTATTTTTTCAAAATCCAGCAAAATAATGGCTACACCACCCAGCAAAACACCCCCCGTAATCTAAGGGCCAATAGAAAGTTATATCAACTTCTAGAAACTTGAGTAATTCTACAAAAATAAGACAATTCTAGAAAACTACAGCAATTTTGAAGAGAAAAAAATCTGAAATTTCTAGAATATACGTGATTGCTGAACATATTCTTAAAGACATTAGGGTCCAGAGACATAGAACTTGAGTTTTACGGTAATTTTGATTTTCGCAACAACTCATTTTCTTGACTTTAGTCGTGTTTGTACTGTAGTGTAAAGTTTTTTTAAAAATAATTTTTATTTAAAAATATATTAAAATAATATTTTTTTTTATTTTTAATATCAGCACATTAAAATAATTAAAAAATATTAATTTAATTTTAAAAAAAATAATTTTTTTTTTAAAATACAGGACAACTTCAGTCCTAAATGACGCTTTGTGTTAAAAGCTTTTTAGTATTTGCTATTTCCATGTCATAAAAAAGAAAGAAAGAAAAAAAGAAGTTTCGAAAGTAATTTGACGAGGATTAAAATCGAAGATTGGACCCGTTAGGAGGAATCAAAGCAAATGACAAGAATTTTCAAACGGTCAATAATGTCCAACACCTTGGTCTTATGCAATGACAAGAAAATAAAAAATAAAAAATTCATGGCAATGGTTTACATAATTACCCAACCATGGCCATCTTTTTGCTTTTATTTTTTTTTCCTTGTTCAAAACAAAAACACAGGCCGGTCAGACAGTCTTTTGCTTGTTTCTTTAAAGTTTACTTTGGTTTTTATTGCTTCTCCCAACCAACAGAAACATCTCTCTCATTAGCCGCCTTTTTGTCCTCAGGTTTGGTTTTGCCACTGTTATCTATCTGTATGTAAGTTGTGATATGTATATGGTTGTTTCTGCTCTTTGCTGTGGTTGTATGTTGTTTTTTAGTGTTGGATTGTGAGGTTTTTTTATTGTTATTATTCTGTTTATCTGGGTTTGATTCAGTTCATGATTTGGTGAGGTGGGTGGAAGAGAATTTGGTTCCACTTTGAGTTTTTTGCTATTTTTGGAAGGTTGGGGTTTTGATCAGTAACTGTTGTCGCAACTGGGGTTTGAATTTTGAATATTATGTTGGTTTGATGATCAGTTTGTGAAGGACTTTGGTTGGATTCTGTGGCTGTTGCCAGGGATTGAATTTATCTGTTGTTTAGAACAAATTTTGAGGAGTTAGAAAGTCATCATCAGTGTTTTATCAATTTGGTGAACTTGGTCTGAAGACAATTTTTGGTTTTTGTGGTAATTGTGAGAAGTTGAACTTGCCTGTTTAAGCAGCTTCAATTCTTGAACTGGAAGTATTTATGGGGTTTTAAGTTTCAGTTACTTTTTTATCTGGACTGCTGTCTTCTGTTGATTTGGTGGAGTGGGTTTTGAGCAATTCACCCGAGTTTCATGGTGATTGTAAAAAATTGTGGTACCTGGAACTTACGAATTTGAAGATCAGTGGGTTTTGAACTTCCAGCTCCGTTTGTTTCTGTGTATTTGCTACAGAGTTGGATGCGCTGGGCATGAAAGTATGAGCTGCATTGTTTGAATTTCTTAAGATTTCCGGGGTTGCAGTTTTGTATATCCTGTCCATTTAGCTTAGTTTGGTCTATATCCTGCAATGTTTCCATCATCTTTAAATTCCCAAAGATTGAAATAAATCACAATTTTATTTATTGAGGATGGCCACGGCTGCATTAATTATATTCTTATTGATGCAATTTCGGATTATACTGGCCTCGGGGTTTGTGATACAGTCAAAGGTTTGTGGTTCTGATCATATAGCCTATTCAAATTGTCACGGTCATGAATTGTTCTACATTAACGGGGAGCTCAAAGAAAAAGAATCATTTTGCAAGGCCCTCCATTCCTTCGACGTAAATGATTGTACCTTTGAGAACTACCTTGGGAGTAGCTGCAGTGGATTGGACCTGGATCTTTCATTAGGTATGCACTTGAACTAAGATTCATGTTTTGGTTTCTAGTTAAGAAGTAAAGCATATTAATGTTGTAAGCTTATACCTCAATGAAATGAGCCAATATTCAATTGTCAACAGTCAACATAAGTTCCTCATGTACTGTTGTTTTGGCAGCTGACTCTCCTCTCAAGCCTGAAAGAAGTCTTTTGCAAAAGGAGGTAAGAGAAGAATCCCCGAGTCATGATCTTAGTCAGGATACTCCAAAAGAGAAAACTCTTTCACCCCCCTATAAAGCTGGGATAGGAGCAGCAGGAGTTATTGTGATGTGTTGTACTTTTCTCTGCCCCTGTCTATATAAGAAAAAGAAAGCAACCACACACACTGTTCTTGAAAAGGATCCAAAGTCAAGTGAGTCTAAAATGATCCAATCTACATCTCAAATATTTGAAGTTCATGGATACTATTAAGTTGTAACTTGGGAGTTCACCATTTATATACAGTTCTATGATTAGGGAGTTCAATAGGAAGCCAATGAATGAGCTCTCTAGTATTTTTTGCTATTTTGTGACATTGTATTTAATCTTATACAATTTCCTTGCTATTTATGGATGATATAATTGACTATTCACTCAATTATGGTCTGGCAGCGGATTCAATATCCCCTTTCAATGTGAATTCTGCTTCTGAAAAAGTGCCGCCTAGTCCACTTCGGGTGCCCCCTAGTCCCTCTAGATTCTCTCAGTCTCCAAAACTCAGTAGATTAGGATCAGTTCATCTCAATTTGCAGCAGGTTGCTAGAGCCACACGCAATTTTTCGCCATCACTTCAGATAGGAGAAGGAGGCTTTGGAACTGTATACAAGGCCGAACTAGATGACGGTCAGGTGGTTGCCATAAAACGAGCAAAGAAGGTAAGCAGTAATACCCTTCATGATGATTGCCATTTTTTTTGATTAGCCTACTGTTGGTTATTATGAAAACATCATGTAGGAACACTTTGCGAACTTGCGAACTGAATTCAGCAGTGAAGTTGAACTTCTGGCCAAAATTGATCATCGGAATCTGGTGAAGTTGCTTGGTTATGTTGATAAAGGAAATGAACGGCTTATTATTACAGAGTATGTGCCCAATGGTACTCTCAGAGAACATTTGGATGGTAAGCATATGCAATTATAAGAGAGGTAAAGTTCAATCTACAACAACCTTTATGCTAATAGTTCTGAAATTCCTTGCAGTCCAGCGTGGCAAAATCCTGGATTTCAACCAGCGGCTTGAAATATCTATTGATGTTGCTCATGGATTAACTTATCTCCATCTATATGCAGGTCGGTTATTTTATTTCTAAGAAATTTCATGCATTGAAATGTCAATTCAACTTGAATAATGGCTTTCCAGGAAAGCAAAGAAGAGTGCTTAAAACATACAAATGTACATGGTTGGAATTTTTGTACATGCACAGGTGGCTCTGTTATTTTGGGGAGAACTAATTTGATTTAACAAGTTATACATAGAGAGCTCTTTTGGAACTGAAGATTTCTTGCAGGTTTACTTATTGGATTCTGTTTAATACCCCTGATCGAAACCCTTGTTAAATTGGAACAATGTTCTGCTTCCCCTTTTCCAGATATTCCCATAGATCTATCTCATGGCTATCCGTACCTTTTCTTTTGAAAGCTATTTAACTGCCTGTACTCTGCATTGTATAATTGTCAACTATTTAATTGCTTTTGTGTTGCGCATCTCACAACAGAGAAGCAAATTATCCATCGAGATGTGAAGTCATCCAACATTCTGTTGACAGAGAGTATGAGAGCTAAAGTAGCAGACTTTGGATTTGCAAGGATGGGTCCAGTAGACTCTGATCAAACTCATATCTCAACCAAAGTGAAAGGGACAGTGGGTTACCTAGACCCAGAATATATGAGGACCTATCAACTTACTCCCAAGAGTGATGTGTACTCATTTGGGATTTTACTTCTAGAAATCCTGACAGGACGCCGCCCTGTGGAGCCGAGGAAACCTGCTGATGAGCGGGTGACACTGAGATGGGTAAGCTTTCCTTATCTTAAATTGATAATGTGTATTTTGTGGTTACTAGTGCACTTATTGTGACGTCAAAACATGTGCAATTACCACACCCTGGATGACAAACGTTCCTCATAGAAGAGAGCCCTTGGCAAATGAGCTGATGATGATGATGATAATGACCTTGACCACTGTAAATGAGATGCCAACATTTTGTGTGGCTAGAAGCCAATTTTAGTTCTGGTCCAATCTCAGGCACATGCTTCAAAAGCAACTAACAGTGAGAAATCAGCGTTCATGATGACTGAGTCCTGCCCAAATTGCAATGGTTCTCATTGAGAGTTATGCTGGACCATTCTAAGCATGTCAAATCTCTAATGTTTTCGCTTTCCTTGTGCTGATCATCACCATTTGAGAACGCTAACTAAAATAATGTGGTTGTCTACTCTTTGTTTTTTAATCACTGGGGACTTTTATATTGTAGTTTATGTTTTATTTCTCACAAGGATATTATGCTAACATTGAGTGTTGAACCTGCATTAGGAAGTGCTGCTTGATTATACTGGACAGTTAACAAGCAATTCCAATGCAAAAGATCAATTGGACTCCCAGGATGCATTCTTGCAGAACTGAGAGTCTGAATTTGCTGCCTGGGAGTATCTGAGTGTTGATCCCCTTTCTACATCTGTGGATATATCTAACCACCTATAGAGTATTTCCATGAAAACTTGTGTATTTTTCAAAACAGTATGTCATCTCTTCCTTGAAGAGTATGACGGAGCATTCTTGTTTTTCTTTTCAGTGTGACTAGCTAATTGAATTTCTCAAAACCTAAATGCTGCTAACTATGGCACGGAGAAAGTCATGCTCCAATTTCAGTTGCCACTGTTCTTTTGTCCCTTCTGTATAATATGTGCGAGCTTGCCTCCAAGCACTAAGTCATTCATATCATATGGTAATTTGTGCAGGTCTTTAAGAAGTACAACGAAGGAAATGTAGTGGACATGGTGGATCGGCTTATGGAAGAAAAGGTGGACACGGAGGTACTGTACAGCATGTTTACATTAGCAATCCAGTGTGCAGCACCCATCCGATCTGAACGACCAGACATGAAAGTAGTTGTAGAGCATTTGTGGGGAATAAGGGCAGAGTACCTGAAAGGTGTAAAGAAAGGGTAAGAGGACAGCACAAAATTTCGGTGTTCTACTGGTCGTCCCATCTCATTCCATTCCATTCTGTTCTTTTGTTACCCTTTCTTTTATCCTACCTGTAAACAAATTGTGTTTTTAACCTTGAGACAGAGACTACTTCCTCTCAGATCTTTAATCTCCACTTTGTCGCTCATCGTTTTATTAACATACTTCGAGATATGCTGTTCACCTCGTTTTGTAGAGGGATCCTATTATGAGAAACATAAACAAAGTTAAGTCCTAACATGTCATAAGAGGAGGTAATCATTGCAGTTCTTCTGTCAAGTATCAGCCACTTGTTCCAGGATTATTAAAAAATAATGTTGCATTGCTTGATTCGTCCCTAGTTAACTTGGCCCGAATCATAATTAATGCCTAGAAGATTTACATTTTAGGTAAGTGCGACGTGGATTATTAATCTTTTCCTCCACTCCAAACAGAGGATGCAGGCCCAGTATATGTTCTGGCATGATATCATGCCTTGTCAACTTAGCCACGATTGAAGGAGATTTAACATTAAACATTGACATTTGCATGTGAACTTATTGGGGACAAATTCTCTGCATGGATTAGACTAGAACAGTGTCAGCAACCCATTACTAAAAACAAGAAATAATTAGAGCCATGGTGAGATGCACAGAGAGGACACAAGGCAAGGAAACCGAGTACCTACAGCATGGAGAATCCCATAGGCACACAAAAAACTAGGGCTTCTGAACTGAGGCAAATTGGATACAGTACAAGGATGAAGAAAATAAGGAATCAACTGTCTGTCACAAGAAAAAAAGTGGGATGGGTCGAGTCATTCAAACTAATTTTTTAAAATCAATTTGGAATTCCAAAAAGATCACGTTGGTGGAGAATTCCATCTGCAAGCATGGCGGACACCTTCTGGTTCAAAAACAAAATTATTGAACTAAAAGTAGCTCTCTTCCTTCATAGGATTTATGAAGATTCATGTATCGTACTTGTTCTCGTTTAGCTGCCGTTTGTTTTTGAAAATGTTAGCTTTGGCAAGCATGTCGGATCTAATTTTTATTTTTTATTTTTAATGGGCTAAATGCTTTATTCAAGTTAATATTTTTTTGTGAATTTTTTTAAAATTATATTATTTTAAATAAAATATAACTTAAAATATCACATAAATGAATTAACTCTTCATTTCTCATCTCCATAAAAGAATTAGTTTTATGTTGATAATTTCTTTATTTTTAATATTTTTAACATATATTTTTAAAGTATCTCTATAAAATATTATTACACTAAAATAAAATACTTATTTAAATATCTTAAATCCTCAAATTTATCAAGTAAAATTTTTTACAGTTACAGCAACATTTTATTACTAAGCACCAGTAACAGCTTGGCTGGGAAAAAATGGATGATTTCTTGGTCCAGGAACCCCAAAAAAAAACCCAGCCTTTTCAACTACTGGTGTCCAGTTACAATAACCCCCTGATCGGTTTGCATTTTAGAGCTGTTGAAACATGGCTTTCGGCAGAAAGAGATAGAGGGATCGCTCATCTTGTAAAGCAGAAGGAACCGTTTCATCAAGCAAGCCCGTGATAACATTCCGGAAAGCAAGAAGCCTGTAAGTATACTGTAGTAAATAATTTTTCCTGCTTAAGAATAAATTGAAGCTAAACATGAAATAAAAATATTTTAATGTTCATTTTCAGTGGATTCCAAAAAATTTATGAGCAAAATTGGAAATGTTTTGTCAAAGCCAGCAACTCTTAAGGTTCCAAATGGGAACTTGGGGAGAACAGAGTTGTTGAAGTGTGATAATGGCATCGTTTATATTTCAGAATGGCTGGGAAGATTTTGTGGATTTGTACTCTCTTAAGAAGAGAGATCTGCTAGTTTTTGAATACAAGGGAAATTCCAAGTACTCTGTATTTGTATGTAAAGAAATGGACTGCCCAGCTGGTGCCTGGTGATACTAATTCAGCATGCTGTGAACGAGTTGGACGCTTTGAGGAAGGTATGGAAGATGGAGACTATCTTGAATTCTTGGCTAAATTTTCAAAAGAAAAATCAGAAGTATCCCATTCAGTGTCCAAGTCCGAGTCTGATTCACGTAGTTGTATAAATACTTTTAAAAAAAAATTAAAAATGAGTTTATATATATATATATTAAAAAAAATCCTCATTTTCCATGCTACACTAATGGCTTGATTTTGGGCACCTTGTCTTTTTTTTTTTTAAGACAATTAGAGCAGATGATATATCACCCGTCTTATTAATTAAAAAAATTAAAAGTACACACGTGCAGGTTTTTTATGAGTGGGATAGGCGTTAGGCTTGGTTCTCCAGACCTAGTAGCGTCTGGTCTTATTTATTTATTTTTTTTAAAATGATTTTTTTATTAATATTTTTTATATATTTTGTAAAATATCTAAATATATGTTTTAATTAAGATTTCTTCTCTATGATTTATTTTGTCTTATTTAGCATTTTTGAAATAGCTATTATTGTTTAATTATACTGGGTGTTTTATTGTTTCCAAAAGGTTAGTATAGTTCATTTATAATATATATATATATAAATTCAGTGTGCATTTTTTTATATTACTTTTAACATATGCAGCACTGCATAATATTTTTTTTATTTTATTTTATTCAATAAATTTTGTGTGTCAATTTTTATTATAAATTGATTTTAATAAACAAATTTAGTAGACATAACTAAGTAAATGATTCATGTTATAATATTAAATATCTTGAATTACATTGATTTCTCAAATTTTTTGAATTATATTTTTATTTATTATTAATGATTTTTTTTTTGTAAAATTTATTTACAAAATAATCTATGATTACATTTATTATTTTTTTAATGTAAAGAAAGGCATTGAGAGATTCATGTTCAATTTTTTAATATATATTGGTGTTTTCAATTTATTTTTTTCTTAAAATTTCTTAGTTTTTTTTTCTTAATCCTTATATAAAATTTTTATTATTTATAATTTCACTCTCCAATCTAAATTGATAATTATATTATTTTTATAAAAACTAACTTATTTAATTGATTGAGACTATACCCGAATTATTAGATTTCTTTTCTTTCAAAACGTGCTTGCGACGTTAGTTTTCAACTATAAATAGGCATCATTTGTATGAGCAAAGGAGAGCCGATTGTCGAAAGAATAGAGAGGTAGAGAGCTGTCTTGGCAACAGCTTGTAGTGGCAAGCTGAGTGAGAGTCCTGGGAGTTTAGTGAGAGTAAACTATAAATTAATGGTGAACTTTCACATGAATAATCTCTCTCCCTAATCATCCGTTGCCCTAACTATACAGTATCTCTGATACTCAGATAGATTTTTAGCCTGCCTGATGAATGATGACGAGCTTCTGGCTTCAATTTCAACTTTTGGTCCTCCTTCCTTGTATTTTCTTGAAAACTGGGTGAAGCAATGCAAGAAAAATGATGAGAGTTTGTGGATAAATTTATATACAATATACCCAATTATTTTTAATGTGTGATGGTAGGAAAGATGTTTTTCAACAAACTTGTATCCTATAATTTTATATGCTTTGGCTGAACATGAGAATAAATTCAAACTCCTAAACATGGCAGAATGAGAGGGTGATCCTTGAAATAATCCTATCATGCATCACCTACTGCAGTAAGGATTTATTTGAAAGAATCAAGTGTCGCAGGTTCCCTCCTGTAAACTATAAATCCATGCATCATTATGAACTCGTCTCAATGGCTTGAGGCTGGTAAAACAAAAAAAATAAATAATTCAAAGTGAATAGAAAAAAAAACCCACTAAAGGGCAATTGCATTTATTCACAACGTCTCCCTGGCTATCAATGCACCATGAAACAATGATTTACCTCCTCGCATACATCATACTACCTATAAATAGCCGAATGATTTAATGAATGTTCTTATCTGATCTTCTTTAGTTCTGGTTTCTATGAAAGAGTTTGAAAATAGTGATAGCATGATACCATATTGTGGAGCTCAAATAAAAGAATGAACAAATATCATTTTCAAGGGCGAGCTCCTTCTGCTTGACTCCAACGCTCTAGAAGAGTTTGAATAAACGAGGTGCCTGGATTCTTAATCTTTTCCACCTGCTTCTAATCAGCATAGGATGCAGACCAAGTATATGCCCTGGCATGAAATCGTGCCTAGTCAATATACCCACAACAGGGGACCTCTGCAGCGAAGGAGAAATAACATTAAAACATAGACAGCTTATCTCACATTAACTAAAAGAGTGACATTGATCTCATTGCTACAAGTAATGACACAAAAAAAAAAGCGCCAAAATTGCATCCACAAAGAGGACAAAGAGAACGCAACCAACAAGTAATCCCATATGAAATCTCATAGGCACACCAGAAACGAGGTGAACTGAAATAGCAGGTAAATTGAATGCAAAAGGAGAAGCCAAGTGAAAGAAGAAATCATCTGCAATGAAGATTTGCTAGTGCATGGTAATTCAGGGTGTTGCAGCAGGAATAGTTTTGTGAATAAATAATTACTGGAAAATAGTATTTTGTTGCGTGCAATTTACAGTGCAAGTGCAAATCACATGCAAACTTCAGGAATGGCGAAATTAATTGAGCATGATTTAAGTGAATACAGCTTTCAAGGGAGCGAGAAGCAAAAGGAGGTGATTACAGATCTAGCAGAACATACATGATCAAGGAGACAGAATCAACAAGACATTAATTAATATCAAGTGCAGAGCAACAACTTGTAAAGTGCCTTAAATTTGTGTAAGCTACAAGTAGACATTTTAAAAAACAAAAAGCGAGGATAGAATTCCTTACACCAGATATCTTGGGTATCACCAGTAAATGCCTCAAACCAACTTCTCGGAAAAGTATGAGAGCCTTAGCCAGTGACATTGTCTCCGCAACAGTATAAGGTGAAGCATTCGTAAATGGATGTAAATCTAAAAACATCTCCATCTCTTCTTCGGTAAATTGCAGATCCTCTATCTTGTCTCCATTGCCTGAGCCCCTCTTTGCAAAATCACCAGCAAAGAACAGCTTGAAGGCATCAGTGCCTGTTGGTACTGGAGTTGGCACAAAAGCTTTCTTCTTTAGCAATTCAATTAGATGAGCACGGAGGATTAGACCATAAAGAACTGGAGACTCAGAAAGCGGAGGCTCATCAATTACGGGAAATCCATTATGCCTTGTAGTTCTTAGAACATGTACTATTTTGCCAACCTTTTCAATGCCCTGAAAGATCTGAAGTGGACCCCTAACTACTTCACCAACTGTCAACTGCCTCATATAAGGCTCGGTGTGAGCTTCTAGGTAAGGAAAACCCTTCGCATTCATGATAAGGTCATAAATATTACCATTGAAAGCATCAGCCACAGTCTTGGAAATAAGAAGAACAAGCATTATCAAGGGTAGCATCAACAGATTATTTGTCAATTCTAGAATAATGACACACAGAGAAACTGTCATCCTCATAGATCCGCCTAGAAATGAAGCAGCACCTAAGACAGCATAGAGGCCGTGATCAAGATTTGAGTGTGAACCAACTAGCATTCCAACAAAACGTCCATAAGATGCACCCGTCACGATAACTGGTATGAATAAACCCGCGGGGGCAACAATCCCATAGCTAAAGATACTAAGAAAGAAGCAGGTCACAAAGAATATGAGAATTGACGAATATTGAAACTCAGAGTTGGTGTCCTGGCTGAAAAGATTTTTAACAGAATCATCATTTGTGTTAAATATAAGGCTGGCCAGATCATTGTACTGTCCAGGAGGACATTGAAATTTCTTGAAATTACCAGACCGGCCTATTGTTGGACAAGCTTCCGACGCATCAGATGGACAGGGTTGGCAAGAGGCAAGCCATGGTAGTCCAAAAAGAAGACAGGATGTGAAAATGGAAATTGCACAAGCAAGTAAAATTTTGTAAACAACGCCTTTCCTGGAAAAGGGAAAATATCAAGAAATATTATTCAGAAATATGTTGTTGTCATATTGGACAATGATTTTGTTATAACAGCGCTGAAGAGAGCTTACTCATTGATGAGATTGTATATTCGAAGAACCTTGTCTAGAAGGAAGTTATACAAACTTCCCAATATGCCT
>Ga0307509_10009513_pt1 | contig 12123 bp, 12 predicted proteins | sample 10_EM_MG_FD_202245 | JGI IMG/M metagenome (GOLD analysis project Ga0307509, IMG submission 202245) | Populus trichocarpa ectomycorrhiza microbial communities from riparian zone in the Pacific Northwest, United States - 10_EM | ecosystem: Host-associated > Plants > Roots > Unclassified | place... | reverse complement strand
CTTTTTTTTACCAAAGATAAAGTATCAGGCGCCTGACCTGTCTATTTTCTGAAGGGGCAGTTAAAAGATCAAGAAGAAAGAGTGTTATTGGCCAGTTCCTATGGTCCAATGGCTTAGGAGACTGGTCTACTAATTTGAAACAGGGACCATCACGAGTTCGAATCCGGGGGGCAGTGGAGTAGTCGAGCATTTAAAAAAATGCTCGGCGAACCACTTTTTTGCTGGGGGGTAACTTAGGTCTAGGGTTGGTAATACACTTGGGTCAATTTCCGCCAAATGTTGCGGAGGGGCTGCTGGCTGGAGTTCGGGTACTGTATGCTTGGAACTTGCATATATATTATAATATTATATATCTATATTATATTATTATAAAAGAGGCGAGGGAGTCAAGGTTAGAGAAGACAATAATATGCTATCAAAGCAAAAGGAACGTTAGCTAGTGCTCAAAAACTGACATAAATATTAGCTTGTATTTGGATATGGCTAAAAGAGGTGCACTCACATCTGAGATCCCTAATTATGCTCCACCCACTGCCTAGCTAAAAGTAAAGTATCTCGAATGCACGCAGGAATGGGTACTAGAGGCCTTATAGCAATTGGACCCGAAATACCGGATGAAAAACCCTATTGCTCTCCGCAATTAGACTATGTCGCACCCACAGCACCCAACTTCCCTCTACCTTCTGAATTGTTCTCATATTATTAGCTATTCACCACAGCTAATAGCTCAATCATACAGGAGGGCCACACAACTAAAGCAAGCCCAGGGAGCCATTCTCAGATTCAATTGCACCGCTGTTCCTCTTCCTTAACTCCAACCCCCTAGGCACAGGCAGTCCTTAGCAGCGAAGAAAATGCTGCTTGCCACCGATTAAGCATTTACGGGTGCCGTTAGGCGGAGCTTTAGAACCGTTTCCCGCTAGCTAACTATGGCAAAAAAGAAAGAAACTGGAATGTTCCCGTCAGTGCCGAACTAGCGGTCAGTTAATTTTTCCCTGGATTTTTGTCTATGGTTGGCCACCGGCCCAACAGCACAATGGTAGTAAGTAAGCATTATAGATCACCTGCGCAGTACCAAAAAAAATCCTCATTTCATAAAACTGCTGCTGCTACCGTTGCACCCTTTGTTCCCCTAGTATTCATTAACTTCTGCGCCTCGGGATATAATATATCCTCAATTCGACACAATCGCCAAGCCAGCAGCCATTATACTCCTCATTGGACGACCAAGAACAACCTCCCTCCCTCCCACTGACCCACCGGCGCAACAGCATGACATACCGCAGCCACCCGTAAACTAGCCGCACAGCCATGGCACTCTCCAGCGGGGGTGAGAGTAAGAGTAAGAGTAAGAGGATAATGGAAAACCGGCACCGTATACTGTGCTGCATATTTCTTATATTGTGGCAGATACTTCGGCCCCACCAAGTAGCTGATACTGGCAAGTACCACGCCTCACACACACACCCAGTGCGTAAGCAAAGTTAGTCTGTTCAAACGACCGAGTGCACCACTTGTACCAAACTTTATTGGGGCACGTTCCAGCATTTGGGGGTAGGAGCAATATTCGTGCTTATTGAATGATGCATGTCCTGAAATACTTGCTCGATGGGTGGATGGATAGATGGGGCGCACAGGTGTGTATTTAGTCCCGTGGTAGCTTCTGGAGCTGTAGAACTCGGCCCTTGAGCTTTGATCTGTGTATCCTCTCGCGTAGAGTTTTCTTTCCTTCTCTTTTCTCTTGGTTGTTCGTGGTTTTGGTGGGGTCATGGTGGGTCACTCGGGTCGGTGTTTTTGTGAAGCTGGGATTGAAGGGTCTTGTTGGTTTGGCTTGGTTGGGTTCGGGGATGGTAGTGTGGTGAGTGGGTGTGGTGAAGAAGTTCCGTACTATGGCTAGGGGAGTTTTTTCTGTAGAGAATGGGTGGTTTGGGTGAGTTGGGTGAGAGCTGCTGAGGTGGATTTTGGCTAGCTGAAATTCTGCGCGTGGATTATTCTCTAGAGGGGAGATGAAAGTATTCTATGATATTACAAAATGGTTGGCAATCTAAAAGCAAGTTTCCCGAGCTTCTAACAAACAAAAAAATAAAGAAATAGGGGGCCCATCCGATCCCCGCTACAGCTTCGCTTTAATCCCCTCCCTCTCCCGAAGCCAACACCCCCTCCACCACCAATTCTCCGCGACAACCCTCGCCCCAACGGCCCCAGCCACCGGTGGCAACCCCCAAAGCATCCACTTCCACCACCCATCCCTACCCGCCTTCAACCTGTCCACAACCCTGGCAACCTCCTCCCGCAACTCCTCCAGACTCCCATCATTCGAAATGGCCGTTCCCCTTCCTCGCGTACCGCCAAAAACTCTATCGCACCGCTCGGCCTTCTCTTGAACGCTCATCTGCGACGCCACGCGCTTTTCCGCGTCTTCGCGCGTGAGGTGGGTGTCGCGGGTGAGTAATCGCCGGAGCTGTACATCCGGGGAGGAAATGGAGACGACGAGAACCGCGCCGCAAATTAGGTCCAAGGAGGACTCGAAGAGTAACGGGATGTCCAGGACAACGGCCCAGGCCCCGGAGAGGTAGTGGTATGCTATTGATTTGTACCTACGGTTTCCCTTATGTCAACAAAAGTCTACAAGGGGAGGAGGAGGAGAAGAAACCAACATCTCCTTTCTAACAAGCGGGTGCACAATCCCGTTCAACACCCCCCGATCCTTCTTCCTCTCTGGGTCGTCGCCGAACACGCGCCGGCCTAGGATCGCGCGGTTGAGTGTCCCGTCCTCGTTCAGTAGGCCGGGTGTGCTCTCAGAAAAGTACCTTACTATGGCAGTGTGCCCCGGTGTGCCCACTTCCACCACCTTCCGTGCGAGCTCGTCTGCATCGATTATTGGGAGTGCGTGGTCCTTCGAGAGAATCTTTGATACGGTGGATTTTCCCGTCGAGATGGAGCCGGTTAGGCCTATTAGGAGCATTCTGGTTTGTTTGTTTGTTGGTTGTGGAAAGGAGGGAGGGATTAAAGGGATAAAGGGATGAGGGATGGGAGAAGGTGGTTCTCGACTCAGATGGTGAACGAATCTCAGAGACTTTTTGTTTTGTTTTAGGTGGTTTTGTCGAGATGGTGGGGAATGGGGCGAGGGTTTAAGCTCTCGGATGACGTGATATGGGTAGGACCGAGGTTGGTTTTTTGGTTGCACTTGTCCTATCCGTCCTACTATCATAACTTACCCTAATCACCCAATTGATCTCCTTCAAGGACTTTATTTCCCTTTTTCGATAGGGAAGCCAATTGCACTTTTCACCCATACCACTGAGTACAGCACAGTACTGGGTGTGCTGTCGGACCGCAGTTATTCACTTGATTGATCGAAATGCCTCAGCTTGCTCAGCCTTCATATCACACCAACCCACCACTTTGCTCCATATTCGCCTATCCCGACCTCAATAAACATCATGCTCAGTCATATCACAACTCCCCAAGCAACAACCCATAGATTCAATCCGAGTTAGTTATATCATACAAATACCAGGCAAACATTTCCGTAAAAATAAAACAAAACTTTTCACCCTATCATAACATCGAGATCTGCGAAATAAAATAGGGAAGCCTTATTTTTTCGCCTTCTTTTTGGAAGGGCCGTCGTCCTCAATGCCATTACGCCTCTGCTTCTTGCGGTCGACATCGACATCATCTAGGATTGGACCGTTTTCGATGTCGGAATCGGACTCGATGTCTACTTCGTCTTCGTCATCGACGTCCTCCAACGTTTCACCTGCTTGTATGTCAGCGAACCAGGATTTCCCGAGGAATGGGAATGACGCACTGAAATACTTGGGAGCGTTGGGGTAAACATCCTCGCCTAACTGAAAAGCCAGCTCGCCACCTTTCGGGAAGACTTCCACGATTCTATCTTCATCCTCTTCATCTTCATCGCTCTCTTCATCTTCACCGCCCTCTTCATCCTTGACTTCCCCAAGACTATCATGCTTCCCGGTCCACTCAAACCAATTGAAGAAGCTAGACGGCCCCTTCCTCATTAGATCCCCAAGTTTCTTCATTCCCTCACCATCCTTCTTCCCGCTCTTGCGCTCCTCCCAGGCTTCGACGGCCGCAGCGCTGACCCCCTCGGTCAAATCTTTCCCATCCTTCCACTTGATGCCGACAGGGACACTACTCATGGCCCCGCCCTTTCCGAAAACAAAAGTCTTTGCCAGAACAGTGTCTTCGAAAAAGTCATTCTCCTCGAAAGTGAAGCTAAGGCAAATAGTGCGCGGCTCGTTGTCGACATCTGGGCGGGAGAGGGTCATGGAGCGTAGGGACCCCAAGAGGTGGCCGTCCTCGGTTGTGATGTGCTCGTCAAAGCTGAGCATTGAAGAGGCCTGCTCGATGACCAATGGCCAGAAGCCTCTAATTTGGGAAGTTATGGCATCGCGTTTTTGGAAGAGGGGAATATGACGATTGTACGTGTCGCGTACTATTGTTTTCGCATTTTTCGCAGTGGTTAGTCAAGTGTTCACTCTGTAGAAGTTGTCAGGGGTGAGAAGGAGGAAGGAAGGAAGGGCGGAATTACGAATTTGCACGTCCAGCGCGTCGAATTCTCTCTCGAGAGTGGCAAGCTGGCCTATGTATTGCTGGATCGCTTCGTGATGGACAATTTCTTCGGTCATTTCGCCAATTTTCGAATTGAGCGACAAGAGAATAAAAGGGGTTGTGTTGGTTGACGTGGTGGGTTCGGGTTTTCTCTCTTGTCGCTGGAGAGAGACGAGGAAGGCTGCCAAGAAGTCAGGGTCGAACAGGGCGAGGTTATGGTTGGGTGCAGACCTACCGGGAATTTTTGAGCCTCCTCCTCTAGGTGATGCTCTGCACTACTGCGTCTCCTGTATTTATTAGAACGGCCAATCAGCAGCTGCACTCACATAATAATTATTATAATACGAGAGGAATGAAATTTTGGTGATCACTGTTTTGAAGTTGAGATGTTTTGATTATTAAGGTATTATTCGAGCACGCTTTCTGCAATGCCGTCGACCCCGTGCATTGTAATACCCGCAATAGTCCTCGCTGCCGCCGAATCCGATGCTGCGCATCTATCATGAGCTCTCAGCCTCACCTATCTTTGAGCATGCAGCATCACTAATCAGGAGAAAAGGAGGGGGAATTGCAGAGGAGGAGCTTGTTAACGCGATACAGGCGCGTGTACGGTTTGGGCAGGGAGTATATAGGTGTAAGCACAACTGCCCTATCGTATGATACATATTAGATTCGTAGCCTTTGGTGGGCTCACTGAGCAGGTGTTTCGTCTTAGACCTCTATCACTGACTAGATCATAGGATGTCACTCACTCCCGGGTCAAACTGACCATAGATCTAATCTAATCTAATCTAATCTATCTGCCAGACCTTTTATTCGGAGATAGAATAAGCACCACCTCTCTTCGCCATAACCATCACCCGGGCACAGAATGAAGTTCGCTATCGGCGACGACGTCGGCCAGCTAAAAGGTCACCTTCATCAAAAACCCCTAATCTAATACAATTGCCCCCGCTGACAATTTGTAGTAATAACTGCCCCCCGCGGCACCGATACTTCCCTCAAGACCTCCGTCCGCCCACGCATTTCTTCGTACTTCACGCCGGATAGGAAAGAACCGGTATATGCTGTTTTTAAGATTGATAAATACCGGGGCGAAGAGCGAGCTGGATTGGTACATTCTCCTCGCATGGGAGTCGAATTGAGCGAAAGGTAGTTAATTACAAGTAGGTAGCGGTGGTCTTCACCTTTGGAAAAGTCAAACTCGTCGATACAAGTGTTTCTCCGATCAACGGCGAGGAGAAGTACCTTCTCTATACGCATGCCTCCCCAATAACTCCTTCTACCACTGCTCCAGCAAGCCCGGTGGTATCCGCCGGTGTACAACATGGCATCCTTTACCTCTTCCGCTCGAACGGCGAAGTTGTGTTCTATCGCTTCGATGGGGAATCGCCGCTTGTTAGGACCGTGCCCCTCCCTGGGAACGTAGCCGCGGGAGCGGTATTCACAGAAGCGCTCGTGAATGGCTGGCCGGATGCTATCGCGATCGGCGGCGAGAAGCGAGACTTGGAAATTTTCGAACCTACGACAGAGGAAGGAGGCTGGAAGAGCATTTGGAAAGCTAAAAATGTGAAGCAAGATAAACTGGGCTTAGAAGTCCCTGTTTTTATCTGTAGGATTTTATTTTTGAGCGCTGGAAGTGGAGAAGTAGCGGGTAATACAGCAGCGGCCCATCCTAGAAGGCGAGCGACCGTGCAGACGTCGAGTAGGAAATATAGGCTAGCAACTGGAACCTACTACTCACATCTACGAATCTACGATACCACCGTCTCCCGCCGTCCAATCTTCACCACAACCCTTACCAAATCCCCTATATTATCTCTCCACCTTCACCCCTCTACCCAGTCTCCGTCCCCCACCCCCACACCCTTGACCGCACCCAACACCTCTCCCGAATTATCAACAACCTCGTCTCCCCACAACTGGATCTACACAGACTCAAACGGGCGCTTCGCGCTCTACAGCTCTACTACCCGCCGCGAAGTAGGAATCTACAAGGGCTCCACCGGCGCCGTCAATTCCACTGCCACATTTTCCAAAGATGTCGTTGCGGGGGTAGGCTTTGATCGGTATCTTCGTGTTTATGAGGGCGCCGAGAGGGAAGTTGTTGTTAAGGCTTATGTCAAGAGTAAGGGTACGGCAGTGGTGGTGTTGGATGGGGAGGACGAGGTGGTTCAAGTGGAGAAGTCACAGGAGGAGGAAGAGGAGGGGGAGGTTTGGGAAGAGATGGAGGAGGTAGTGGGTGGGGGGAGTGGTGAGAGAGACGGAGGGGAGGGGGGTGATTTTACTGAGGCACTTGTGAAGGTTCGTAGGAGGAGGCCGAGGACTGATAAGGAGGGGGGTGGGAGTAAGAAACGGAGGGTGGAGGTTTAAATTGGGGCGCAGGAGAATGTATAATATGACAGGGGTCTAAAACTCTTTGCTCTATTTTAACTTGAAAAGTGGCCTTTTATTTAACTAGATCTCGAGCCCGGAATCTCCCCTCTTTTCCCAGTCTTGAAGTGTTAAGCTATGGCTGGGTTATGGACACTGGTAACAGCATTAAATGGTATTGTAACTCGAAACTCTCTACTAGCTAACAGCGTTAACGATCGGGCTTATGCTGGCGATGCACGATGACTAGCGAACGCCGATTTACAAACGAGACTGATACAAGCAGCTGTCATTAGAACTACGGTGTTGCTTTTAGCTCCATCAATCATACTAGAGCCACCGCACCATAGACCTCCATTCCTTACCAAACCCCTTACTGGTTAGCCTGGACAGAACAGTAACCTTTCCCTTTCAATTCTTGAAGCGCACTAGTGTGATAAGTATTTCCTCCCAGGGTGATGGCAAATTTACCAGAAATTCCCCAGTTACAATAGTTGGCATACCGTACAGTAAGTACTCAAATAGCGGGGAAATGTGCTGGGGGACGTTGTAATTCCCCTTCTCAGCTTAGCGGGGGGGGGGGGGGGGGGTTAGTGCGCTGGAACGACGCCAGTGATGCAAGTCTTGGTGCTTCGTGAACATCGGGGACTGGTACTTTCTGGGGGTTTGCCTCTCGGGCTTGGGAAATATGTGGCTTGAACGTGTTGGATTTTGTTGTTTTCGCGGGGGGTATTTAGCGTTGGTTTGGTTCATGTGTGGTCACTCGTGTTTTGTGGAGGCTGGGAACGTGGAAGAGGGGATGCTGTAGTGGGAGTTCTGTTTTCGGGGGATAGGAGGGGTAGAGATGCCGGGAAACGCGAATAATTTCCGAAGTGGAAGTTGGTATGCGATTGCTATAACTTTCGGGACTGCTTATCAGAATGATGCATATTTGGAGTGGGGTAGGGTTGGTTGTGATTTATCGCCGCGTCTGCCTATTCTGCACAACCATCACCGTACCTTAGTAGGTATGATATTGTGAAATTTATAGCCTCTGGCGCCTTGCTGTACTACTCACACAGGAATTGAGGTGACGAATACCCTACCTTTGCTTCAAGATAGATCCCTGTACATGAATAGGGGTTTTTCTTTTTCTTCTTCTATCATACTGTCGCAAGGGCTTTGGCTCGCGATGGTATAAGGTCTTTGCGAGCTCTAGGGACCCCTGGGTTGTTTATTTTTCCTACTGTGTTCAATGGGTTTATTTATAACTAATCAGAAGAGCCTCTCAGAGCCAACTGCCCTTCTGGCGAGTGAGCTGGCGAGGTTCATTTAGTTGGTGGGAATCTGACTCTAATGCTGTCCATCCGCTTGATACTGGGGAGTACTTGCGATCTGAGCGATGAGTCCGTTAAATTCTGAGATGACAAGTTATCTTATCAGAACAATTTTCTCCCTCATTTAAGGGACTGTGTCTACATTCTGCCAGCTGCTCGAAAAGCTCTTTGCAATAGCTTGTCTGTGCGGTGAGATATTGAAGGATTTATGGGGACGACGTAATAGTATTCTCATATTCTCCCGTTGGGACAGCAAGGAAGCCTCACCGGTATGCCTCAAGTGAAGGAGGCATTTAGCCTTGGGTTTGAGAAAAGCATTTTTCGAGTTGCAAAGGCCCGAGTTGACCTGTCAGTTTTTGTATGCGGAAAGGCGGTACGATACCATACGCACCACACCGGAGTCTTTCGATTCGAACACCTTGCATAAACGGTTTTCAACCCCTGGGGGGGGGGCTGAATACCACTAATATTAAATACAAAGTGAATTTAGTTGTCAATGTTCTTGGCATTCCCGAAAGGTGTATAAATATGTGTATCGAGGCTCGAGAATCCCATTCCCTCTGCTCTTCACCACGGCCACGGAAAACGGGGGTATTTAATTAAACCCACCAAAAAGCAGATATATACCCCACCGGATAGACTACTCCAACGTTTCAAGAAATCATGGGATTCACCAAAGACTTAGGCCTCACGCTTCTCCTCATATTTTCGTCCACCCTCCTGACCTCCGGCACCCCGGTTCCCAATTCTCCCGCCGAGCTCTCATCCTCTGACATTGCAGAACTCGCACTCATCAACCAGAAATCCTTCTCAATCAGCATCCCAGTCTACCAACTCTCCGACGACGGCACGGCTGAGCTCCTTGGTGAAACCGTTGGTGGGCAATTGGTCTGCGAAACCAGCGCTGGGAGCCCATACATCTGGGACATCTACATGGCCTCAACCCAGCTCAATAGGGCCGGTTGGTGCCAGCAGCTGAACCCCGGCGGCTCGAAGTGCACCTTGCATTCCCGCTACAAGACGGCGGCGTTGAGTATTTGCGGGACTTGGCTGGTGGCGGTGAAGTGCGAGGAGTTGGCCCAGGTGGGGGCTCTGATTACGGAGCATTGCAGGTGGGGGGCTAGGGCTGGTGGTCAGTATTACTACGATAAGAGCCCAGGGTTTTTGAAGGGGGTTGTGCATTGGAATGATGTGTAGGGGTGGTGGTGGTGGTGGTGGTGGATTACTGGATGGAGAGAATTTGGAGTTTGCTATTGTGAGACTTGAGTGGTGTGGGTGGGTTGTGTTTATGGTGAATGTGTATATGAATGTGAATGTGGGAAAAGATGTGATAAGGAGGTCTGGCGTTGAATGGCTTGTCTTTTTTGAAGTTAGGGAGCGGCTTGGGCCTTTAGTAAATACACTAGTGACAGCACTTGTCTAGTTTGATCTTGGCTTGAGGTGGTCTACTAGTTGGTGTGGCAGAATATGGACACCCTTAATGTCTCTCTGGGGAGGGCGGTTCGTGGGCATTTAACGATTGAAGCATTGCTTGAATTGGTCGAGTGATACTTAATGATCACCCACTGTCTACATGACTACAGCCTACGATCATCTTTAGAGTAACAGAGACCGAAATATCTCTCCCACTATATCACCCGCTCCAACTCCTCATCCGCTTCCACCATCTACAAAGTGGGTAGGGCCCGGCCTGCCCAAATCCCCAATCGCAGCACTCAAAGCCCGACTACATCCTCCCCGGTAAAGCCAGCAACTCTACGCCTTCAACTCACCCTGGATAGTAGCAATAACCTTCCTCGTATGCCGTGCCCTCCTAAACTCCAGGTACCAAATCCCTGAAAAAACGAAAGACGGGAAAGGGCCCAACAGATTAGCCCCTACCCCCCAAACCAAGCAGTGTGTGTAATAATGAGAGAAAAAAGAAAAAAGGGGGGGGGAACCCACCCTGCCAAGTCCCCAGCCCCAACCTCCCCTCCACAATCGGTACCGTGACCGTAACACCCACAAGTGAACTTTTGACATGAGCCGGCATGTCGTCCTTTCCCTCCGCGTCGTGCCTGTACAGCCCCTCGTGCTTGTGGTCCTCGGGCACGATGCGGTCCAACGAATCGCTCATGTCGGCACGCACATCGCTGTCGCAGTTCTCGTTCAGCGATAGCGCGCACGAGGTGTGCTGGATGAAGAGGGTGAGTAGGCCGACGCGGTAGTTGGCGAGTTCGGGCAGCGAGGAGGTTATCGTGTCGGTGATTAGGTAGCTGCCACGCGAGGAGGAGGGAAGGGTGAGGGTTTTTTGGAACCAAGGCATTGTTTGGCTGGCTTGTTGGTTGGCGACTGGTCGGTGGAGGATGAGGGTAGCTGTGTTTGGAGATTGGATGGATTGGCGGGGGTGGTGGTCTAGTGGTGGGGTGATGACATTGTGAATGGTGGGGGATGAGTCAGCGGGTTTTTTTTTGATTCAAGTCATGATTGCTCACTCGGAGGAGTGGGGGTATGTTTTGTTCGTATATGGTTTCTTTTTTTCCAAAGCTTGGTCCTTGTCTGAACTGAATATGTACTCTTTTATTGTTTCTTTTGTTATTCCTGTATGGCTTCTTTGAGGGTATTTGTTTCCTAATTCCTTGTTGAGATATTGACAGTAATAGCTGAATTGAATGACTCTACTATATAGCTGGACTATGTCTTGCTTATTGTTCAATTGAAGATCATCATTACAAAAAGAACCCTTAACAATTATCTGTAACCATTCTTTGTTTGAGTGCTAATTGCATACTATAACATGTTTAAATTATGTATAGTATAATATGATAACTAGCTTTTGATCTATATATAGTACTAGATCCCAACTCTCATACTAAGATGCCTTTTTTCTTCTCTAATCTGATGCCTGGTCTTAATATTCTCTTATAACATTCTTGTTTTCTCATCTCTTGCCTCACTTCAAACTCTTCTATTCTCTTTTGAATGCTGCATTCATCAGCAAAAAGGTAGCCTGCGTCGGATACAGGAGTGTTGCGTCCTGACTCTCCTAGCATGGACTCTGCGTCCTGTGCGTCCTGTGCGTCCTGTACCCATGCGCCCCAGCTGGTTGCGTCTGGTGCGTCCGGAGACCCTTGCCTACACTTGGTTCCGTCCAGACACATGGCACTAAGCAACCCTGCCTCCCATGCATCCTGACTTAAACCTCAACACCATCGCACATCAGGATTCACCACGACCGCTGATTCTCCTTCAGCCTTCTTTGTTTTCTAGCCCGGATGTGAGTAAGGAGTATTTCTTGGCAAAGAAAATATGGTTAGTGCTGGCGCCTGGTGAGAAAGCCATCATACCCTTAATCTTAAATTTCCGCTGAAGACCCCCGGGCCATGTCACACTTGCACTCAGAGTTCTATTTTCAGAACATCATCTTTGAATGAGCGAAAATGCCAGCTCACTCCAGTCTGAAAGCGAGTGATAGCCATAACACTCTCAAGTCTAGCATACTGCCAGGTGGGTTCTCGGCACTTAGCCTCAAACCGGACGAGACGCGACACACTCTTTTCATCACAACACTCAATATCCACACTCCCAGGCCACTGCTGCAACCCTCCACCACAGCCAGACAATCAATCCTGAATCCGACACGTGGATGTTCCTGGGCTCTATGCCAGCTATCCAGCGGTATAAAGGGCGTCTCTGTGGCATCAAAACTCAGGAAATCGCTCACCCTTTTGAGAGTGGTCTTTATAGATTGTTACGGGGTAGCTAACACGGTAGGATTCCGGGCTAACTAGGCCGAGGATATTCGAGACAACGGAATATAGGTCAGGAAGGCTCAAGAAGAATTGTTTGATAAAGTAATAGAAGAATATCGTAA
>Ga0307509_10009512_pt1 | contig 12125 bp, 12 predicted proteins | sample 10_EM_MG_FD_202245 | JGI IMG/M metagenome (GOLD analysis project Ga0307509, IMG submission 202245) | Populus trichocarpa ectomycorrhiza microbial communities from riparian zone in the Pacific Northwest, United States - 10_EM | ecosystem: Host-associated > Plants > Roots > Unclassified | place... | reverse complement strand
TGGCCTCGAAATGCCCCTTATGACCTCGAAATGCTCCCTCACTCTCGTGAAATGCCCCTTATGGCCTCGAAATGCCCCTCATCCTTGCCAAATGCCCCTTGCGGCCTTCGAAATGCCCTTACGGCCTTGAAATGCCCCCCTCACCCTCGCAAAATGCCCCTTATGGCCTCGAAATGCACTTTCACCCTTGCGAAATGCCCCCTCTGTTCCTTTTGGCCTGAAACAGTTTATTGATGTGTGTAATATATTTCAAGAAAATTCAATCTAATTAATATTTGTAGGTCTTCTCGCAACATGGAGTTGGATGACAGCCCCCTCAAGACCTGTAGTGGGCGTTCCCGCATGCCCCAGCCACAAGTGAAAACCAAAGGCAAGAAGGCTAGGTTAGTTTAAATGTGTATATTAGTTTTTCTTTCTTTATCCATTTATACTATAGAAAAACCTCTGCCATGAAAGCACAGGAAGATGAGGCCGCCAAGGCAGCAGGGCTGCCCGAAAAACTTCCACCGTGGGTTACAAGTTCATTTATATATATATAGATACATATTTAATTCTTTTTTGAAAAGTTCTGAAGAAGTTATGTTGGAATCAAACACAACAGTTGCCCCCCCTGCTCCAAAGGGCCAATCTACCCATCTTCCTCTTCCCTCTTCTGTTACTACCAAGTCAGCTTTGCGTAAAGAAGATAATTTTTTACCAACTGTTAAACAGAAGGTTGTAAACAGAACTACATCTTCAAGTTCTGAGTCTGGTTCTACTTCTGACTCTACCTCTGACTCTACTTCTAATGAGGAGTCTGGTTCTGATGAAGTCTCTGATGAAGTCTCTGATGGAATAAAGAAAAAGAAGAATGTGAAGAGGGTTATGCAGAAGGAGACTGTTCAAGAGGAGAAGAAGATTGATGGTCAGGATTATGGAATGGATGTGGATCTTCCTGCTATACCCAAGAATGTCTTTGCTGATAAAGGTGAGTTTTTCTGAAATGAATTATTATATTGTTTTATATTGTTCAAATTTGTTTTATTTTTAGAGAATGCAGTCGATGATAGTCCTAACATATTGAAGGGATCATCTCGTACTCAAGGTGGTGTTATTCGTGGCCGAGCTGTTGGTAGCACAGTCAATGCTGCTGATATGGAGGGTAATGCACCATCTTTTCTTGATATCAAGGGCAAAGTCTTCCTTTATGTGACCAATCTCAATCCTTCTATTTTTCGGCTGGCTGAGATTAATCCCACCTGTTTTGTCACTATTGAAATCTCTGCTTCCATTGCAATAATTCTTGCAAAACTCAAGCGACGCTTTGAGCCTCTTGCAGAGGGGCAGTATACTTTCTACACTTTGGACAAGGGTTCTGATTGGGAGCTCCGTGGAAAGTTTGATGTTGCAGTAGATGATGATGAAGATATAGTTTGGCATGATCGAGAGGAAACTGCAGTGGCTTATATTTTGGCTGTAAGTTCTTTTTTTAAAATAAATATATAATATCCAATATTTGATATAGAGCTCGTTTACCGGCTATGGTGGACCTTCTGTTACTTCTACTGGTTCTCTTTCTGGATCTGGAACTACACGTTCTGGATCTATTCCTCGCTCCATCTCTGGATCAGCTTATATTGCTTCACGAGCTGTCTCTCATAATAACCAGCGGGCTCTCTCACGATTGTCTGAAATTGCACCTCACTCTCTGGGTCCAGCAGTTCCTCCTTTCAATATCTCTGAGGCCCTTGATGAAGTTCGACAACATTTCAACATTGATGACACCTTGATCTGGAACAAAAATGAATCTCCTTCTCTCAAGATGGCCTTTTGCAAGTACCAGGCTTATATTTCCTTGTGTGCCAAGTTCAGCACTTTTGTTTGGCCTGATGAATTCAAGTCGCGTGGCTTGAAAAAACCAAGTCCTACTGAACTTATCAATATCTTCACTTCCACCACAAATTATCATGAATATTACAAGAAGAACTTTTCAAAGGTCATTGATGGACAGCATCTGGATATGATTGACTGGCTCTCTGACAAAGATGATGCCCTTTCAGATCAAGAGGTGTGGGGTTTTTCTGCAGCTTCGTATAATTTTGAATATCTGAAAAAGTGGTTGGGAGAGAATGGAGTAGCAGCAGAGGAATCAAAGTCAAAAGGCAAGAGTCGAAAGATGGATAGTGATGAGAGTGATGATGAGAAGAAGAAAAAGAAGCAGAAGACAGAGGATAAGGATAAGAAGAAGAAGAAGAAGAAGAGTGCTTCTAGTTCAAGCAAGAGGTGATTTTTGGGTTTGTATATCTTCAATAAATGATCCTATTTTCAATCATGTATAGTTTTGTATCTGTGGTTATTTCAGGACTGGTTCTAAGTCTGATTTACATTCTGGAAAAACTGTCAACACATGTTATTCTACTTCTGGGCTATCTGGCAATTCTTCCATGTGTTTCTGCAATGCCAAATTCAGCAACTCAGGATTTCCCTCATATTCCATTTAAGCTCTTTAATGAGTTTATTCAGGAGAACTTCAGCTCCAAAATCTCTCTTGCCACTGTTCTCACTATTCTGTTCTCTCTGGTTGAAAATCCTGATCTTCTCAATCTTCATTTTCGACGAATCAATCCAATTCCTGGTGAATATCAGAAGAATGATAGTAACTGGATGTCAATTTTTTCACAAAAAATTATTGAGCATTTGGATGATGGATTGGCCCATCTTTTCCAAAAGCACACATGCCCAGTTACAGATGCTGAAACTGAACTTTCTGTTAGTAAAAAGCTGACAGCAATGGCTGAGATTTTAAATCTCTCTCCATATGATGGTGATGGTGACTTTCGAGGGAAAGTTCTTCCCACTTCATATTCCAAAATTGATCCTATTCGAATTCTTTGTCCTTCTAATATGGTCTGCATTTCCTCATCTTGTCCTAGATCTGGTCGTTCATTATTAAGATCTGGAAAGATAGAAGATATTCCAAATGTGACACTCATCAAAAATACTACTGTGTATAAGAATGTCGCCATTCTCTCTGCATTGTGTCCAGCTTGTGATACAATTTACCATGTGGACCATGATATAGTTAGATCCCCAAGTGGTGGTAGAGCTCAGGTCTATCTGAATTCTGCTTCATATCTTAAAATTGGACGTAGAATTTGGGTAGATCGTATATTCTCTTCTTCAGTATTAAAGGGCATGTACAGCTTCCATGCATCAGCTACAGCCTATATGGACTTCTGGAATCTCAGCTATGCTTTCAACAATTCTGCCTCATCCTTTATAATTTCTCGACGGCATATTTGGCAGGCCTTTATACAAGAATCTACTCGGTCTGTTGCTAGTGTCTCAGAAACAAATCTCATTCTTTCTCCACATGCTACTATTTATGAAGTGGCAAGAGAAGCTTTCACATATCTTGGAGATGGAGGAATTATTCGGGTAGCAGATGGTCATTCCTGTGGTGAATGTGCACAGCCCTATAAGAAAACAGCAGATGCAATTCATCACAACAATCCTACAGCTGTACTGGAAGATAATGAATTACCTCTTCCTGCTTCTGTTCAGCAACCACCAGCTTCTTCTAATTCAAATGCAAATCAATCTTTAGTAAAGATGGTTGTTCTTGATGGCATTGTAATGGGTCCAACTGTATGTTTCATTTTTGTTTTGTCTGTAAATATAATTTTAATCTTTTATTTCAGCATTGTGCATTTGATGGTTGCTTACAAGACTTGAAGAATGCTCGGGGCAGTTCTTTTTGTGAATTTCATAATCTAGCATTTGTTGGAAAGTGTTATGTACGCAACTGTCGTGCTAATGCAGTTCAAGGTACAAAGGCCTGTCGGCAACATGCATTAGAATGGCAACAACACCAGAAACAGAGAACTCGATCATCATATAGTGGAGTTCGACGAATGCTAAGACATCCTAATGAAGGCTATGAATGGCAACAAGAGGCTTCCTCCTCTAACCATCCTCATGAACAACCCCAACCATTAATTGTCCATAAAAACTTTTTCAGTCCTGCTCGATATTATTGTGTAGAAACTATTTGTGCTCCATGTGGTACAGTTATTGCATGGGCCAAATTTGACAAGGCAGAGTCTGCAACCAATATTCTCAACTTTCTGGAAATGATCTATCCAACTGAAGAATCTCGGCCTCAATACATCTGCGTTGATAAAGCCTGCTTGGTACTTCGAACAGCTATTAGCAGTGGAAAATGGGATTCTATTTGGAAAAATACTACTCGCTTTATTGTTGACACTTATCACTATACCAACCACAAGGCTACTGATATTCTTTGTCGAACATATTGCAATCCAGCCCCAACTGATGGATCTGCGCCAAATCTTGTTGTTCTTGCTCAAGACAAGAATGGAAAATCTGTTCTCAAGCGGGCCTTTAATACACAAGTCTGTGAGCAGCTTAATGCCTGGCTAGGAGGCTTTGAAACAATTCTGAAGAAGATGAAGCCTGGAAATTTTAATTGGTTCATTCATGTGATGTTGTTTTTTCATACACAAACTGTTCTTGCAAAACAGAAGGCAAAGAAGGAGAAGAAGGAAAATGCTGCTCAAAATAGTGATGATGAAGAGAGTGATGAAGAAGAAGCAGACTAGACTGATATCAATGTGATTTTTTTTCAATATACAAGTTATGCAAAAAATGTATAATATATAAGTGGTAAAGATTTTCAAATTATAACAAAAGTACAAGAAAAACATCAGTAAACTATAAGAAAATACCAGAAATTTATCAGGAAAATACAAGAAACCATCAGAAATACATAAGGAAATGTGTCTGAAATATATCAGAAATATGTGAGAAAAAATCAGAAAGATATCAGGAAAAAGTACCTAATAAATATGAAATTTACCAGTAAAGTATAGGTAAGATACTGGGAAAATATATGGAATACAGAAGAAATATTGGTTATTACCTGTAATTTACAGGTATTTCACGTGGAAACTGGGGGTAGTGTGATGTACTGCGCATCGCAAGGATCGCGTCTTCGTCGAGGTGGTTGGCTTCGCAGATCTCCTCCCTGTGTCTCTGGTTGTCGGGGTCGAGGGTTAGTGCTACGTTGAAGGCTATGAGGTTGTGGGTTCGGGGCTTGAAGGCGACGTTGGGTCCGATTGCGCTGCAGAAGGCGGCAGCGTTATCCTTCTTCCTGAGCCAATTGGCGGTGCTGTCGTCGTCAGTTTCGAATAAGACTCCCTTGTGTTTTTGCGGAAGGGCTGAGCGTATTCCCTTTTCCTTACGGCCGAGGCTCCCGAGGATCCTATTGAACTCGTTTTTCAGCTGCATACCGTTCATCTGACTGACCTTCGAGCCCCTCTCAGGGCCCTCCAGCATGAATTGCCTTGCCCGAATTCCTTCCCTGGCTGCTAACTTCGGATTTGCATGCGGTGGGGCGGTGACCAGGGCTTCCGCATACGAGCGAGTTCCGTAGGGGGGTTGAGGTGGGGTTGCTGCTGTGTAAGTGGCGGTGGGTGTTTTTTGAAGGTGCTCGTCTATTTTTTCTTTGGCGTCCGTGACAAGTGACCTCATATCTAATGTTAGCTCATTAAGTTGAGTAATTACCGCATCCCTAACAGTCGTGTTAATCGCTGTTTCCTCCATTTCTTCTATTAGGAAGCTGACGGCCCGTATTGCGTTGGAGGTCTGTCTGTTCATTCCCTTCATTTTCGAGATTTGGTGTAGGCACACCGCGATGGAAGCATTCGACGCTGGTTCTCCGGCAGGGCACAGGAGCAGGCGTTCCTCGAGGAAAGCTCTTCCCTCAGTTGCGTCGCGGATGTCTTCTACTGCAGCTGGTGGAGAGACTGTGGTTCCTGCGCGTTTCGTCTCGTTTCTGGTAGCAGGTCTAGTTGTTGCTACAGGGTTAGTACCGGCTCTGCGATTTTCGGGGTTGCTTGTGCCGGTGGACATTTTCTTTTGGGGGTAGAACTATGTGGTCTATGTAAAATAGAGTAGTGTGGGATAGATTTGCACTAGATGATGCTGCTGCACCCTCGTACTCGATTTTCCTTGCCTTCTGTAAGGCGTGGGAAAAGAGTTGTCGGTGGTGGTTGCGGATCAAGAGGCCTTCAGTAATAACATACAGTGCCATAGGTGCGCTTTGGCCATAATTGAGGCATTTGGATAGGCATTTGAGTGCGCTTTTTTCTTGTTTTGGACATATACACACCATTATGGGAATAACACTGCAGATACTGCCAGGAACTGGCTGGTATTTGGTAATTATGTAGTTCCTGTATTGTTAATTGGAATAGCCAGTGCGCTTTTTCAACAATTGGGATGTAGGAATGGATATTTGAGTGCGCTTTTTGGCCTTTTTTGGGCATAGGCCTACTATTTTGGGAATAACACCACAGAAACTGCTTGTATCTGGCTAGGATTTGGCACAAATCTAGCTCTAGTAGTATTGAATGGAACTGCATACTTTTCATGGCCATATCTGAGCTGTAGGAAGAGGTATTTCAGTGCGCTTTTTCTGTTTTTGGGTATTTTACTACTATTTAAGGAATAACTCAAGGTAAAGCGTGTCAAAGCATGTCAAATTTGGGAATTACATTGCTATAGCATCTAATTACCAAACCGCTTACTTGACCTGACCATAACAGGGCTGTGTGGAAGCCCAGAGCCCAGAATTGCTGCCTGGGAGGAGGGCTTGATGGGCCATCAATCCTTCCAAATCCGGAAACGGCACTGGCAGAGGTGGCTATTTCGGGTAATGTGGCTATATTTAGAACGTCATCCAACATCCCCCTTCCCAATCCAGCCCTTCCTGCCCTCCCGAGGGCCTGCTCATTGTGCAGAACAATAAATAAATATTATTACATTATTTCGGCACTTTTCCCATGCCCAAAACGGTGCCCAGGAGGGTGCTACAGCCCAAACACCATTTTGGGCAGTGCCTGGCACTGTTGACAACTGTTTACATCAAAAGACCATTGATGGCATCACCCACTGCCTTTAGGCTCTCCTGATTTATGAGCTTAATGTGCCTAAAGGCACACTTTGAACACTTCAAGTAGCTGTACTGGCTGGTACGTATACCCTCCTTTTTTTCTTGTTTTATTCTGACTTGCAGGCCAGACATTCTGTTCTGTTGGCGGATAATTCAAGAAGTGTTGGCCTTCATGAGAGTAACTTTTGCGATGCGTATGCCCCTCTTATGCCTGCATTCTCTTTTTTGTGCTTATTGGGTACTTTCAGTGGCTTTTTTTTGGGCTCTGGCGTCCTCCCACCATCTTCATCTGTTTTCTTCCATGCACTTTCTCTCCCCACCTAGTCATGACTTAGACTTCATGTCGGTTGTGGCTCCTTGACCTAGACTTCGTGTCGGTCCAGTCATTGATTGATTAGCCTTCGCATCATCGATTTTTTGTTCATTGCCATGAAACTGATTTGCCATGATCCCTGGCTATGTATCTCTGGGCTGTTTGCGCACAGCCATACCTCTAACTTCTGACGCGTCCCGGTCTGTCATTCCGCACTGTTGGTATATAAAAGTCCATCCAGCTATCCAATGCGACTCCCTCAAATTCTTCAGCCTTTCCCATACCATGGCTAAGGTTCCTTGCACATGCGGTTGTGGGCGAGAAGTGATGAACCCTACAAAGCAAAATCACCTAAGAGGCTGCGGGACAACTGCACTCCAAGCCAGAGTGTTGGCAGAGACAGAATCATTGAGGACAATTACTGGAGGGCGACAGGAACGAAACCCGCTTCTGACACCAGGATCCAAAAAGTGGTCTTATTCCAATCCTCCTGACCAAGGAAACAGCTGCAAATGGCTCAAGGCAGCTCAACTCGAGGCGAACCCAGAGCCCGAGAATTTTCAAGCGGACACAGACCCAATGGATCCGCTTCCTGTTGTAGTGGCACAATTGAGCAAGGTTGTAGAAAGAACTAGGCACGCGATGGAACAGTGCTGGGGAGCTCGTCGAGGCAACGGTTACGATGATGGTGGTGGCGGAGGTAGGGACAATGTCCAAGATGAAGATGATGAGGCCAATGTGGACAAGGCCGACGTGGACGAGGACGACGAGGACAATGAGGCCGACGTGGATGTAAACAAGGAAGACAAGGATGAGGCCAAAGATGAGAACAGAGATGGCCTGCCTTTTTCTACCTCTGTGCCAGGTCTTTCTACTTGGGACCTGCTTGGTGAAGACTTCGAGCGTGAAGCTGCACATCTAAGTTGTGAATCACCTACCAACTAATAATTCTTCAGATGGACAGTCTCTTAAAGAATCGGACATGAGCCTACTTCGCTCTTATACACTTAAAGTCGAGGATCACCTTTCGGATCGTACCTTCCGCCGACTTGCCAAGACTTTTCCGAGCGACAATCATGAAACCCTGAAAATGATCAAGAAGCGTGTTCAATCGCTTGCCAGATTTCAGCTCGTACGATACAGCTGTTGTATAAACAGCTGCATTTGTTTTGTTGGACCGTATGAGAACCTCACAGAATGCCCCAATTGCAAGGCAGCACGATACGGTGCAAATGGAAAGCCGCGCAAATACTTTGACTATCTTCCCATCATACCTTGGTTACAAGCTATCTTGGCGAACACTGCACATGCGAGGAAGATGCGCTATCGAGCGGGGTATGAGCACAAGCCTGGCGTTTTCAAGGATGTTTTCGATGGCTCCCACTATCAAACTTTACTCAACACTGTTGTCCCCGCTGGTGAAACCCATCCTTTTTTCTACTTTTCCGATGAACACGACATTGCCCTTGGCCTTTCAACAGACAGTTTTGCTCCATTCAAGAAGCGCAATAAAACATGTTGGCCCATCATCCTTTTCAACTACAACCTCCCTCCTGAAATATGTTTCCAGAAGAAATATTGCATCCACGTTGCCACAGTCCCGGGTCCAAAAAAACCTTGGGATTGGGATTCGTTTTGTTGGCCACTTGTTCAAGAACTCATTCAGCTAGAGATGGGTGTCAAGACTTTTGACGCAATTAGCCTGACAATATTTTTACTTCATGCCTATCTCATCCTGGCATTTGGTGACATCCCTGCTGTAGCTCTGATCATGTGCATGAAAGGGCAGAATGGCATCAGCCCTTGTCGAATATGCAATATTAAAGGTGTTCGCTTCAATTCCCGCACGTACTATGTCCCTCTGAAATGAGAGAACATTCCTGGAGCTCAGCCTCGTGGATACAACCCATCTAATCTTCCCATCCGCACTCATGACAAGTTGTTGGAACAAGCACGCAAAGTCGAAATGGCTCCCAATAATGCAACACGCAAGCAGCTTGCTAAACAACATGGCATCAAGGGCGTACCTATTCTGAGTTGCATTTCCTCCATTTCTTTTCCTTCCTCATTCCCATTCGACTTCATGCACCTTATCTGGGAGAATTTAATCCCCAATCTCATTGAATTCTGGACTGGTGTCTTCAAAGACTTGGATCATCAAGGCAAGGACTATGTCATCGAGCCACATATTTGGAAAGAAGTTGGAGCTGCAACAGTAGCATGTGGTGCAACGATCCCAGCAGCTTTTGGGGCTGTGGTTCCAAACATTGCAAAAAACTGGTCCCAAATGAGTGCCAAGATGTATGCCAATTGGACGCTCTTTATCACTCTGATTGTGTTACGTGGAAGGTTCAAACAGGCTCGATACTACAAACACTTCATGAAGCTTGTCGAGCTTCTCAAACTCTGTTTAGCACTTGAGATTTTGGTGGCAATGTTGAATCAGATTGACGAGGGTTTCCGGCTGTGGGTGGAGGAATATGAAAAGTGAGTCTCTTGGTTTCCTCTCATGGATCACACTCAAATCAATACAGGCTTTACTATGAGCATCAACCTGCTCGAATTCCTGCCTGTCCGTTGACCATCCATGGCCTTCTTCATATAGCATGGGGTATCAAGGTAGCTGGTCCTGTCTGGACGTACTGGGCATATCCCATGGAACGTCATTGCAACACTTTACTTCAATTGATCCAAAGCAGACGCCGCCCCTATGCGTCTATCAGTTCTTTTGTCACTGCAACTGCACAACAACTTGGTCAAATACGGTTATTATATGATCTCCATGAGGCGCTTTACCTTGATCCTGACAAAAAAGAAAGCAGGGACCTTGTCCATGATTCGTGTATGCAATTAACTTCTCTGCCTGTCTCATCTGCTAATTTTAAGTAGATCCACTCTTCATGCTTGCTGCCCCCTGACGATGTGAAGTCTTACCCCTGCCAATCTGAAACAAAGTTTGGGCCTGTTTAGCAACACGATTCAACATCCAGAAGAAGGTCGTTCAATCAACCGTCAAACTGGATCAGCCAGTAACTCAATATGGAAGAGTCCGTCGTCTTGAAGGAGGCGATCTTATGATTGGCTGTCATTTTGTTAAAGAGACCGAGGATAGTCATGATGCATCTTTTGTTTGAGTTAGGTCTTTTCGTCTTTCTATGGATGCAATATCTGACCATTCTCTTGTCCAGTATACTCAATATATAGATCGACATGCCTGCAACAATAGGAGAACACCTGACTTCAAGGAGAAAAACTTCTTTGGCCAACTAAAGTGTATTCTTCTGTTGGAGTTACCGCTGGCACCACGATTAAACTTAGCCGAGCCAACAACACTCATCTTAGCCCTGATTCATGAAGTCAAGGCAACGTTAAGAGATGGAATCTACTACTACAAGGACTTTGGCGTTGAAGAGGTTGTTGATCTGAATACAGTACAGTGTGTGGTTGGAAGGATAAAGGACAGAGGCGAGTGGGGTATCATCGATCGGAGTGATAACGTGGTAATTCAGGTGGACTGAAATTATTGTGAGTTCTTTTTTGTCATCCTTTCAAGGCAAAATAATGATTTCACACATAGCCTATCCAGATATTGCATTGAATATCCATCGTCCTTTGTTTCATTAGCCTTTTGAACACTACTCAACATTGACAACTCTGCACAAACTGAAAATACAACCGTCATTGTCCTTCCAATGAATTGCACAAGTTTCCTGACCTCCCAGCATGTTCTTTGCAAAGTGCCCGTCCCCTGGCTGCTGATAAATCCACCTCTCAATTTGTTACCCATAAATCTATGCCAATCTCCCCTGATTCCTGCTCTTTCCTCATTTAAATCGTCCCATAATACCCAAAGCGGCTTTTCAACCTCTACTCATAAAATATGAACACCACTCAAATTTTTGTCCATCGGGCACAACTTACTGCTAGGAACAAGCTTTGCTGGCAGCCTTACTCCCAGTCAACATCAACTTTACCAATCCCAAACATGAACATCCAAAAGCCCTCCTCTCAACCTCCTTCTGTCTTCGTCCCAATATCCCCTGAATGTCTTCTCTCAAGCCCCTCAGTCTTATTGGTCCATTAGCCTCTGTTTAGGTGCTGGTCTCAGCAGTTTATCTTATACTTATCTGGTGTCGTTCTAGATCAAGCTGTTGACTGGCTGAAATTTGGCGTCCCAAGGACATTCCTATGGTCTTCATGGGCCCAACCAAGGCCCATCTTCAACCCAAACTCCCCAACTTTTCGTTTCTACTGGCGCTGAGACCACCACCTCATTGCTTCTGCTCAAGAATTTTGTACACGAAGTTTTGAGATGATCCTGGACTTCCAGATCCATCCCACAGACTGTGCTCTATTAGCTCAAGGCAGTCTGCTCAAAGCTTCCTGACAGCTCTCGTGATGAAAAAAACATGGATTTCAATGTATTTTATTCTGGAATCGATGGTTGCTAGCCACTGAAGCAGAGCTAGAGATCGATAAAATCCTAATCAACCTCGAATCACAGCAACCATTTGTTCCTGCCAACAACATCATGAAGACAGTCTGTCAATCAGACCAAAGTCCGGATATGGCAATGTGCCGCAGGGGTTTGTCGGATGCTAGTCTTTGTGTCGAACCAGCCCTTCTACCGCTTTTTCCGCTTCACTTCCATCGCCCTGTTATGTCCCCGCAGAACCTTTCTCGCCACCCTTGTCCTTCGAAATTCTCACAAGACAAATGCTATTCCAACTGCGCATGGGCTCGACAACAAGAGCTTGCTCGCCTCCAGGAAATGGCTCGACGACAGGGGCAGACTTGGGTCAAACGAGAGGGCTTGATTGCTGACAAAAGGCAACTGAGGAAGGAACGGGAATTGCT
>Ga0307509_10009511_pt1 | contig 12126 bp, 13 predicted proteins | sample 10_EM_MG_FD_202245 | JGI IMG/M metagenome (GOLD analysis project Ga0307509, IMG submission 202245) | Populus trichocarpa ectomycorrhiza microbial communities from riparian zone in the Pacific Northwest, United States - 10_EM | ecosystem: Host-associated > Plants > Roots > Unclassified | place... | reverse complement strand
GACGATCTGTTCGAAGCCGACGACGAAGACGGCGGACAGGAGGGCGATGGCAGGCACGGTGGTTCCCCCTTCGGGCAACGGAAGCAAAACTTCCACCAACTCGGAGAAGTTGGTAACCAACTCTGCTTAAGTTGTTCCCGTTTGGTACCTACTCACACCTACTCACAATCAAGTTCCAAACAACTCCCCTTAGATGGGGCAGAGTTATACCGTTTGGTCGTGACCCAGGAGAACGTGGCAGTGAACGGCAGCAGAAGCTTCTCGCCCCAGGAGATCGCCGACGCCCTACGGGACCGTATCCGTGCCGGTGACCTCAAGGCGGGAGACCGCCTGCCCACCCAGGCCGACCTGGCGGAGGAGTTCGGCGTAGCCCGCGGCGACGTACGACAGGCCCTGCGGGTCCTCCAGGAGGCCGGCCTGCTCACCAATGTCAGCAAGGGGAGCCCGCCCAGGATCGCGGAGCCGCCGACCGGTCCTGACGAGCCCCAGCCGACCATGGTGGCGCTGGCACCCCGCCTGTCCGAGGCGTTCGCCGAACCCCACGTCAAGGTGGACGCGGCCTGCCTGACCGCCGAGAGCCTGCTGGTGGCGGTGGGCGAGTCGGTCCGCCAGATCCACGAGGGCCGGGTCCGCCCCACCTCGATCGACGTCCGGGTGCTGCTGCCCTCCCGGGACATCGCCCTGGCCTTCCCGGTCCCGGTCGACAACCCCGGCGAGAACAACCCGGTCCACCAGCGCTGGCTGACCATGCGCAACGCCCAGGCCCAGGTCCTCCAGCACAACCTGCTGGCCCTGCGGGCCACCCACGGCATCGACGTCCACGTCACCTTCCGCGCCCTGCCCTTCACCCCGCCGATCAAGCTGTACCTGCTCAACGGCGAGGAGGCGCTGCTCGGTTACTACGTCCTCGACGAGCGCGAGGAGGAGTACAACAGCCAGACCCTGGAGATGTACGACGCCCTCGGCTCCAGATCCGTCCTGTTCGCCTTCCTCAAGCAGGCCGGTCAGCGCGACGCCGCCTTCGTGGAGGAATCGCAGAAGTGGTTCGACGCCCTCTGGGAAACCATCACGACGGACCTGACACTCTCCTAGTGACTCCTGATACGGCGCAGACTGTTCCGGTGACAGAAGAGACAGGCAACGTACGCGAATTGATCACCGGCGCTCGCTTCGTCCTTTTCGACTTCGACGGCCCGATCTGCCGGCTGTTCGCGGGACGCTCGGCGGAGGGTGTGGCGAAGGACCTGGTGTCCTGGCTGGAACGGCAGGGGCTGAAAGGGCTGTTGACGCAGGAGGAGTGTGAGCACCCTGATCCGCACGTCGTCCTGCGCGCGGTCAACAAGCGGCACCCGCGCAGCGATCTGGTGGACGAACTGGAGGAGTTGCTCACCCAGCACGAACTCAAGGCGGTCGACTCGGCATACCCCACCCCGTATGCGGACCCGCTGATACGCACCTGGAACGCCGTCGGCGTCCATCTCGCCGTCGCCACCAACAACTCCCCGCGCACGGTGACGGAGTACCTCCACGGCCGGGGCCTGCTCAACTGCTTCACCCCGCACGTCTACGGCCGCACGAACGACCTCGACCTCCTGAAGCCGAACCCCCACCTCCTGAACCGCGCCCTGCGCGCGATGGGCGCCGCCTCCACCGACGCCCTGATGATCGGCGACACCCCCACGGACTTCGAAGCGGCCCGCCAGGCGGGCATCCCGTTTCTCGGCTACGCGGGTAAACCGCCCAAGGAACCGTCCGATGAGCCGTCCAAGGAAACGTTGCTGCGCCGAGCGGGCGCCGAGGTCGTGGTGGGCGATTTCGAGCCCCTACTCGACTTTGTACGGCGGGTGTAGCGGGACAGTAGAGCCCCTCACCTCGGTCGGACGTACGTGTCGTCGTTCGTGTCGGTTCAAATGGGCGGGTTCTCCGGCGTCGCGCAAGACCACAGGAGTAACGTGCGTCATCCCTTACATCGGCTCAACCGGAACGGGCTGAACCCAGCGAATGACATCCCAACTCACCGGTGTCCGGCGGCGAGCCGCCGAACTGGTCGGCGAAAGCGGCATGGTGGTCGGCCCTCTTGAGGGCTATCACCACGAGACCTATGTGCTGACCATGCCGGGCGAGACGCGGACCGTGAAACTCAGGGAACCGCGCGAACGGATCCTGTGGTTCGACCGCAGGTGCTTCCGGTCGGAAGAGGCCCTGCTCCGCGCACTGGACGGACGCATCACCCGCATCCCCGTCATCCACGAGGTGGAGGGCATCGCGCTGCAGGTCTTCATCGAGGGCCGCACCCTCAAGCCCCGCGCGTGGGACGACCGGCGGGTCCCGGACGCGGTCCACAGTCAGATCGTCGGCCTGTTCCGGGAGTTGGCGCAGGTGACACCGGACACCCTTGAAGTGGAACGCAGTTGCGAGGTCCAGGACCGCGCGGAGGACGGCGACTGCGACGGCTTCCTGGAACGGCTCATCGTCTTCGTGGAGAAGCAGGTCTACGAGAAGAACTTCCCGCACTTCGGGCAGCTCTACACGGACCTCGGCCTCCAGCCCGACGCGTTCGTCCAGCTCAGAAAGAACGTTTCCGGACTGACCCGCCGCGAATTCTCCCTGCTCCACGCCGACCTGCACAGGGAGAACTTCGTCCTCGACCCGCGCAACCAACTCTGGTCCATCGACTGGGAGTTGGCGATGCTGGGAGACCCGCTCTACGACCTCGCCACCCACCTCTACCTGATGTCCTATCCGGCGGAACAGAAACACCGTATGGCCGAGGACTGGGCGAGAGCCGTCGGCGAAGTACGTCCCGGCAGTGTGCAGGGCTGGCGGGACGACCTGGAGCGCATTCTCGCCTTCAAGCGCGCGCAGTCGGTGTTCACCGACGTCATCCGGCTGTCGCTGTCCCTGCGCGACGGATCGCATCTCGACGAGGCCCGGCTTCCGTCGGCGGTCCGGAAACTGCGGACGATCATGCGGGCCGCCGCGAAGCCCCTGGGCCTGGCCGAGGTTCCGAGCGGAACCCGGATCGCCGAGGCACTCGTACGCTGGGGCGACACGCCCGCCCCGTCGGCCGTTGCAGGAGCGGTAGCGTCCGGGGCATGACTGATGCCACCGACTTCACCGACTTCGAGGACATCCCCACCACCACGCTCGCCGAACTCCTCGGCCGCGAACGGGTCATGGACATCGGCATCCGGCCCCTGTGGGGTCCCCTGCCGCGTCTCGCCGGACCGGCCTTCACCGTGCGGTGCCCGCCCGGCGACAACCTCATGCTGCACGCCGCCATCTACCGCGCCGAGCCGGACTCGATCGTCGTGGTGGAGTCGGGCGACCTGGACTACGCCCTCGCCGGCGGAAACGTCTGCGCCATCGCCCAGCAGCGGGGCATCGCCGGGTTCGTCCTCGACGGCGTGATCCGCGACCTCGGCGAGGTACGGGGGGCGGGCTTCCCCGTTTTCGCCCGCGGCGTCATCCCGATCCCGGGCGTCAAGAAGGCCGTACTCCCGCTGAACGAACGCGTGCGCTGCGGAGGAGCCACCGTCGACGCCGGGGACATCGTGGTGGCCGACGAGGAGGGCATCGTGGTCGTACCGGCCGACCGTCGGGCGGAGATCCTCGCCGGGGCCCGGGCCCGCCTGGATAAGGAGTCCACCGAGACCCTCGACGACTGGGAGAAGGCGCATCGGGCGCGGGTCGACGAACTGCTGCGCGCGGGCGGTTTTGAGGGCGGAGGGTTGTGAGACGGGGGGCTTCGAGGGCTGACCTGGGAGGGGCCTGCTGATGCTTCTCTTCCTTGACGTCGACGGGACACTCCTGCCCTTCGGCGCGTCCCGCCCCTACCCGGTGTACGACTCCGACTTCGCGCCGCCCGCAGCCGATTCCCCTCCGCTGCTGACCCGCATCGACCCCTCGCTCGGACCGCGGCTCGCGGCATTGCGGTGCGAACTGGTGTGGGCGACGACCTGGATGGACGACGCGAACGTGTGCGTCGCGCCCTGGCTCGGTCTGCCCCAACTGCCCTTGGTGGACTGGCCCGACCCGGCCGAGGAAGGGGTCGGGAACGGCGCGGGCGGCCGACTGCACTGGAAGACCCGGCCGTTGGTCGCCTGGGCCGCCGGGCTGCCCTTCGTCTGGGTGGACGACGAGATCGGGGACACCGACCGCGACTGGGTGAGCGCCCATCACCCCGGACGGGCCCTGCTGCAGCGCGTCGACCATCGGTACGGGATCACGGATGCCGATCTCGCCGCGATGGAGGCGTGGTTGGCGGCCAATCGGTGACGGGGGTCTTCTGGAACAGGGGCTCGTCCGGCGACAGTTTCAGCAGTGACCTGGCGCTCTCCGTCGCGCCCGCCGCGCGGGTCGCCGTGGAGGCGCCGGGGAAATGGCGGTTCCAGGACGCCGCGCGGCCGATCGTGCCGAGTCGGGTCGCGAGGGTGAGTGCGCGGTGCAGTTCCGCGGTGGAGTGGCCGTTTCCCGTCCAGGGTTCCAGGTAGGCGTCCCGCAGCCGGGGCAGTGCCTCGGGGCCGTAGCGTTCGGTGACTCGTCCGGCCGGGACCAGGAAGCTGCAGAAGGGGTGCGAGACGGCCGCGTCGCCCCAGTCGAAGAAGGTGTAGCGGCCGGGCTCCGGGTGGAACAGCTGGCCGTCGTGGAGGTCGGAGTGGTCGAGCGAGTCGGGGATGCCCAACTCGGCGAGTTCCGCGCAGGAGTCGAGCAACAGCGGTCGTAGGGCATGCAGTTGGGAGGGGACGAGGTCCGTTTCCGCGGTGGCCTCGATGAACCGCACCACCTCGTCGAAGACTTCGGGCAGGGCCGTCGTCCGGGCGCTGGGTACGCCGAGTTGTTCGAGGTCCTTGGTGTGCGGGACCAGGGCGCGTTGCATCGTCGCGTACTGGCGGAGCGGTTCCTCCCAGGCGCGGGGGTCGGCAGGGGTGCGGTCGAGGAACTGCCAGAAGAGTTCGCCGCCGTGGGGGAGCAGGGACCAGCCGCGGTCGGCGTCGACGGCGAGGGGTTCCAGTACGTACTCCGGGACCCAGCGGGCCAGCGCGGCGGTGAGCGGTGCCTCGAAGGCACCGGCCGGCGGATTGGCCTTCAGCCAGACGGCGGCGGAGCCGGGAGCTCCGGCCGGCCCATCGACGGGGATCCGGACCAGGACCGACCAGGGGCGCAGCCGCACACCCAGCCGGCCCGTCTCGCGCAGGCCCCGCGCCGCGAGTTCGCGGCGGGCCCAGCCGAGCGCCGCGTTCCGCCAAGTCACCTGATCCCAGGGCGTCTTGGCGCCCTCGTACGGTCCGCGGTCGATGACCTGCGATGTGTCGTCGTCGTGCATCGCGTCATTCCAGCATTCGGGTTGATCGGCGTTCCATCGAATTACCGGTCCGCGCTACCGTGTCGATCATGGCGGACTGGGCGATACGGCCTGCGGCGCGGGCGGACGTCGAGACGTTGGCCGAGCTGCGTGCCGTCGTGCTGCGGGATGATCTGGAACGGCTCGGGCGCTACGACGCCCGGCGCGTGCGGCAGCGGTTGCGGGACGGCTTCGAGCCGGAGCACACCTGGGTGATCGAGGTGGGCGGCGAGTTCGCCGGCTGCGTGGCGCTACGGCCCGACGCGGACGCCGGCTGTCACTGGCTGGAGCACTTCTATCTCGCGCCGGGGTTCCAGGGCGCCGGGATCGGCTCCGGTGTGCTGGGCGAGCTGCTGGATCGGTGTGACCGTGGCGGTGTCGCGGTCGTGCGGCTGAACGTGTTGCAGGGGAGCCCTGCCCGGCGGCTGTACGCGCGACACGGGTTCGTCCTGGGGAGCGAGGATCCGGTGGACGTGTTCATGGTGCGGGCGGCGCCCGGCCGGCCTCGGCCCCCACAGCCGTCCCGACAGTTGCCCTGACAGTTGCCCTGACATTCTCGGGGGCTGCGTCGTCGTAGACGTATGAACAGAATCCGGTACGTCAGTCTCGGCCTGCTGGCCGTGGTCAGCCTGTACACAGGGACCTGGGCCTATTTCGCGCCGACGCAGTGGTACGCGAACTTCCCGGGCCTCGGACTGAGCTGGTTGCCCCAGCTGGGCCCCTACAACGAGCACCTCGCCAAGGACGCGGGAGCCATGTTCCTCGCGCTGGCCTGTCTGACACTCGTCGCGCTGCGCCAGGCGCACAACACCAGGCTGGTGCAGACGACGGGTGCGGTGTGGCTGGTCTTCAACGTGCTGCACTTCAGCTATCACGTACAGCACCTCGACATGTACGGGACGCGGGACCAGGTCCTGAACGTGGTCTTCCTGGCCGCGCTCGTCCTGCTGGCGGCGGTGCTGCTGGTGCCGGTGCCGGCCCTCTCGGCGCGACGGGGTGACCCCCGATGAAGGAGCGGAACGGTATGCGGATCGCGGTGGCGGGCGGGACCGGGCTGGTCGGCCGGTACGTGGTCGAGGAGCTGGCCGCGGTCGGACAGGAACCGGTGGTGCTCAGCCGCTCGCGGGGCGTGGACCTCGTCGCGGGCGGCGCCGGGCTCGATGCGGCCCTGGAGGGGGTGGAGGCCGTCATCGACGTGAGCAATGTGACGACGACGAGCGCGAAGAAGGCCGTCGCGTTCTTCGACACGGTCGGGCACAACCTGCTCGACGCCGGCGCACGGGCCGGCGTACGGCATCACGTGGTGCTGTCGATCGTCGGCATCGACCGGGTCGGCCTCGGCTACTACCGGGGCAAACTCCGGCAGGAGGACGTGGTGGCGAGCGGCCCGCTGCCGTGGACGGTGCTGCGCGCCACCCAGTTCCACGAGTTCGCCGCGCAGACCCTCGACCGGGTCCCGGGGCCCCTCGCGGTGGTGCCCCGGATGCGGACCCAGCCGGTCGCGGCCCGCGAAGTGGCCCGGCACCTGGTGGAACTCGCCCTCGCCCCGCCCCGGGGCATGGCCCCCGACCTCGCCGGACCGCGCGTCGAGCAACTCGTCGACATGGTGCGCCGGTTGCTGCGGGCCCGGCGCGAACGCCGGCTGCTGCTGCCGGTACGGATGCCGGGCGCGACCGGGGCGGCGATGACGGGGGACGGGCAACTGCCGCTCCCCGGCGAGCCGTTGGGGCCGCGGGGCAGCCAGACCTTCGACGAATGGCTCCTGCAACAGGCCGGGCCGCACTCTGTCCAGGGAGGATGACCGCGCCGTGCCCACCCCGCCCCCGCCTTCGCCGCCCGAATGGGGCGACCCCACCCTCGGTTCCCTCATGGCCGAGCGCCGCCGACTGCTCAACCTCGGGTACCGGATGCTCGGTTCGGTGCAGGACGCCGAGGACGTCGTACAGGAGACCTACACCCGCTGGTACGCCCTGTCGGAGGAGGCGCAGCGGGAGATCGAGGCGCCGCTCGCGTGGCTGACCCGGGTCGCCTCGCGGATCTGCCTCGACCAGCTCGGGTCGGCGCGGGCCCGGCGCGAGCGCTACACCGGGGAGTGGCTGCCCGAGCCGGTCCGGCACAGCGGCACCTGGGCCGGCACGGGCGGCGCGGGCGCGGACGATCCCGCCGACCGCATCACCCTCGACGAGTCGGTCAGCATGGGCATGCTCGTGCTGCTGGACTCGATGACTCCGGCGGAGCGCGTCGCCTTCGTCCTGCACGACGTCTTCGGCCTGCCGTTCACCGAGATCGCCGAGACGGTGGGCCGTACCCCGGCCGCCTGCCGCCAACTCGCCTCGTCCGCGCGCCACCGACTCGCCCGCAGGTCGCCCGGCGGCAGTACGGCCGAGGAGCACGGGCGGGTCGTCTCCGCGTTCCGCGAGGCCTGCGAGACCGGTGACTTCGACGCGCTCGTCGCCCTGCTCGACCCCGACGTCGAGTCGCGCAGCGACGGCGGCGGCAAGGTAAGGGCCGCGCTGCGACCGGTCGTCGGCCGGGACAAGGTGGCCCGCCTCTTCCTCGGCCTCATGCGCCGGGAACCCGAGATGGAACTCGTCGAGGAGGATGTCAACGGCACGCCCGGTGTCTCGGTCCGGATCGCCGGCACGACGTTCGCCGTGCTCGCCGCGGACGTGCGCGGCGGACTGATCACCGACCTGTGGCTGGTGGTCAACCCGGACAAGCTGCGGGCGTGGACGGGGCACGCGGGCGATGGCGGCAACGGCGGTGCGGGTGCTGTCAGTTAGCCGGCAGCTCTCCTTCCAGGATCGTCTGGACGATCGGGGGGCGGTCCCAGAGGGCGAGGATCTCGTTGGCGAGGGTCACGTACGGCAGCGGGTCCCATTCCCCGTGGGCGACGATCTCGGCGGCCGACAGGCCGCGGGGCACGGCGTCGGCGTCGAGCAGGACCCGCCAGTCCTCCGGGCCGAGTTCCAGGAACTCCAGTCCGGTGAGCCCGGCGATCTCCAACGGGTCGGCCAGCGTGCCGGGGTAGGCGGTCAGGGTCCGCAGGCGGGGCAGCCCGAGGACCGGGACGAGGCTGAGCGGCGCACCGTCCCACACCCCGATGGACAGCACTTCGAGACCGGGGTGCGCGACGGCCTCGACGCTCTTCAGGTTGCCGATGTTGACCCGGGCCACGATGGGTGGTCGCCGCTCCTCGGGGCCGGCGGGTTTTGCCTCTGCGGCGAGCCGGCCCAGCACCAGGTCCGTGAGCGAGTCGGCGACGAGCGTGGCGCCGGTGTCGTCCTCGCGGGCGAGCATGATGATCTGTCCCGTGTGCCCCCGGGGACCGGGTGTCAGGTCCACGGCCAGCGGGTCGCCGCCCTCGCCGACGCCGAAGACGATCCAGCCCGGTGACCCGACGAGACCCTGCACCGCCGCGTCGGGCGGGGTGTCGACGGCTTCCAGCGCCGCGATTCCCCAGGTGCTGCGGCGGTACGACGCGTCGGCGACGTACAGGCCGTCCAGGTCGAAGGGCTCGCAGCCGAGCGCCTCGGCTTCGCGCTCCTGCGACTCGTCGTCGCCGTCGTGGTCCTGCCAACGGGCCCGTGTCACGCGGTAGAGCGCCTTGAGTTCGGCGGGCAGCGCGAACCCGAGGCGGGTCTCGGCGGCGGCGATCTCCTCCTCCGTGGCACCGATGGCGTCGGGCAGCCGCTCGCGCAGCGCTCTCGCCAGCGCCTCCGGGTCCGCCGAGGGCGCGGGCGCCGCCCCGGGCACCGGGTCGGGAAGCCTGCGCCAGGGTTCCGGAACGGCACCGTCGACCAGGACGAGCGCGCCGGGGTGCGGGTTGCCGACAGCCGGTTCGACCGCCGGGCTCGGGTCGAACAGGCGCAGAATGACCCGTCCGGTCCGGTGTATCTCCGCGGCGAAGGAGACGTCGTCGATTCCGGCGTCCGCGAGCGCGCCCTGCACCCGCTCCGCCGCGTCGTGCTCCTCCTGCACGTCCTCCATCTGGACGGCCCGGCCCGGTGCCGGCCGCGGTCGCCGCAGGTCCAGACTCCAGCCGTGCTCCCGGATACGTCCCGCCACTCGGACGGAGCCCGGGGACGCGCCGCCGTCCCGCCTCTCGCGGTCGGCGCGCAGCAGCCGTAGCAGGGGTTCCCAGGTCGCGAAGTCGTGTATCGACGACGGCGAGTGCCTTTGATCAGCCATGGCGACGACCGTACGTGCCGCCACTGACAACGGGTTCGCCGCTAGTCGAACTGTCGGTGTCGGGCGCGCGCGACCCGCTCCGTGCAGCTGTGGGCGACCGTGTCGGCGAAGGTGCGGGCGAGCGGGGTGAGGGCGTCCCAGCGGCGGACGGCCCAGCCGACCGGGAGCGGGGGCAGGTCGGGGAGGAGCACGAGGCGGAGCGGGCCGGTGCCGGGGGTCCGCCAGCCGGGCAGGAGGGGGACGACGGCGTGCCCGAGGCCGAGTTCGGCCAGCAGGAGCGCGGTGTCCCAGTCGGCGACACCGGTGTCGGAGCTGCTCCGGACGCCGAGTTCGGCCAACGCGGCGTCGAGACGGGCGCCCGAGGTGGAGTTCGGGGGCAGGCGGACGAGGCTGATGCCGTCGAGTTCGGCGGTGTCGACGCGGGACCGGGCCGCGAGCGGATCGTCGGCGCGGACGGCCAGCACCCAGGGCAGGTCTACGACGGGACGCTGCTCGATACCCCGGACCGGGCCGTCGATCGTGACCCACGCGAGGTCCAGGTTGCCGGCGGTGAGCGCGTCGAAGCAGGCGCGACTGGAGGTCTCGGTCCGGAACTCAAGACCCACCTTCGGATAGCGCTGCCGGAAGGCGACGACGGCCTCCGCCATGAAGTGCCGCACGGTGGTCCCGCCGGTCGTGACCCGCACCGAGCCGCCGTCGCCGTTGACGAGGTCCCCGAGCCTCCGCATGGCCAGCTCCAGCCCGGCCACACTCTCCGAGGCGGCCTCGCACAACACCCGCCCCGCGTCCGTCGGTACGACACCTCGCGGGCGACGCTCCAGCAGACGCACGCCGGCCTCCCGCTCCAGCCGTTTCACATGCTGGCTCACCGCCGACTGGGTGCGGCCCAGGTCACGGGCGACAGCGCTGAGACTTCCCGCCCGGCACACGGCCACGAAGACACGCAGATCCTCCAGAGTCACAACTCCAAGCTACAGCTTGGGTATTGACGGAAATCCATAGGATTGACGGGGGTCACGGACTCGACGATGCTCAGTGCAGGGCCCAGGCGGCAACCCGTCCGGCGCCTTCGCCGGGTCCGGACCCAAGGGCGAAGACACGGACGGGTGCCGACCTCCCACCTCCGACTTCCGACGCGCGACGGAAGGACAGCGGTTCGTGTCCGACTCTCCTACGTCAACTGGTCACTCCCCCCGTGGTGTTGATGCTGTTGACGCGGCCGTGGCGCTGCTCCTCCGGCTCGGCGCCGCAGACATCGAGCACCCGGGCGGCACTCTCGCCGCCCACCTCCAACGAGTCCGCGACCGCCTCGCCGGCTGGGGCGCCCGCCCGGCCCTCCAGCTCGCGGGCCTGTGCCACGCCTGCTACGGCACCGACGGCTTCCCCACCGCCCTGTTGCCGGCGGACACGGGCCGCACCGAACTCGCCGAGGTGATCGGCGCGGAGGCGGAAGGGATCGTGTATCTCTACGGGGCGTGCGACAGGAAGGCCACGTATCCGGGGCTCGCGGAGGCCGACGGGGTCTTCCGGGACCGTTTCACGGGCCGCGGACACATTCCGGACTCGCGACTGCGCCGGGACCTCGCCGAACTGACCGCGGCCAACGAACTCGACCTGGCCCGGCACGACTTCGCCTTCCGTGAGCGCTGGCGCCCTCAACTCCTCGCCCTCTTCACCCGGTTCAGGCCCTTGCTCAGCCAACCCGCCTGGTCGGACTGCCGGTTGGGCCTCACGCCGTGACGGACTCCGCGATCCGCCGGGCGGCCTGGGCGGGCGTGAGGTGGGTGGTGTCGACGACGAGCTGCCGCCAGGGCGGCCAGTGCTGGAAGTTGTCCGTCGAGGGCAGCCCCGGCGAGATGTCCATGAGCGTCTCGCCGACCTTCTCGGCGTCGAACACCCGTGAATCCGGGATGAGTTGCTGCACGAGCGGACTCGTCGTCGTCTTGCCCGCGCCATGGGTGCCGTTGAGCCATACGATCATGGGCTCGACGCTGGCGGGGAGGGGGACATCAGGTCTCCCGGTCACCCCGGCGGCCCGTCGAGCTTGGCGGCCACCGCGTCGAGGACCCAGTCCAGGCCGGTCGCGAAGGTGGTCTCGGCGTCCACGTCCGTGCCGTCGTGCACGGCCTTGGACAGTGCCGGGAAGCGGCCCGTGGCCAGCATCTTCGTCACATGCGGGCCGGAGGCGCGCTGCCAGTCGCGCTTGGACAGGCCCGTGGCGCGCTCGGCCCGCAGGTTCGCGATCTCGCGTCTGATCGCGCCGGTGAAGTAGGCGCTGACGGTCTCCACGGCGCGCATGACGGTGTCGATGTCGGCGTGACCGTCGAGAGCGGCCAGCGTGGCCTCGGTCACGGCGAGGCCGTTCGGGCCCAGGCTCGGACGGTTGCCGAGCAGGTCGGCCAGCCATGGGTGGCGGAGGGCGGCCAGCCTGGTGCGGTGGGCGAGGACGCGCAGCGCCTCCCGCCAGTCACCGGCTCGCTCCTCGGGGAGGATCTCGGCCTGGACCTCGTCCACCATGAGGTCGAACAGCTCCTCCTTGGTGGAGATGAAGCCGTACAGCCGCATCGGGCCGGCGTTCAGCCGGGCGGCGA
>Ga0307509_10009510_pt1 | contig 12129 bp, 10 predicted proteins | sample 10_EM_MG_FD_202245 | JGI IMG/M metagenome (GOLD analysis project Ga0307509, IMG submission 202245) | Populus trichocarpa ectomycorrhiza microbial communities from riparian zone in the Pacific Northwest, United States - 10_EM | ecosystem: Host-associated > Plants > Roots > Unclassified | place... | reverse complement strand
CGTGTCCTGATTGCGTCAGGACGGACGGCGCCAAGTAACGCAAAGTCAGGACGCAACGTCGATCCGACGTTGCGTCCTGATTCGCGATTTGCGTTCCGGCGTCAGGTGCGTCAGACGCACAGGACGCCCAGAACGCAGGGTATTATTTTTGCTGATGTTGTTATGGACTTTGTTAATTTTCCTCTTTCTAGGAGTTCCTCCTCTTGCCTACCCACTTTTCTTAAGATTTCCATCCGTTCCTCATCCGTGGCAAATGAAAAATAGGATTGGGGACGTAGAATTTCTTCAGAGAGTTTGCTTTCAACACGGACCCTCCACGCTATTCGTGAGAGTCGAGCTTTGGTGTTGAGAGTTTCGTGGAGCAGAAGGAGTATATCGATTTTGCCCTTATAAGTAATCCTATCCATTTCATTTAGGACTCGACATTCTGCCACAATCCCGAAATATCTTTTGATAATTTCTTGTTAGAATCTCTTCCCAGTTGAACAATCGGAATTGCTAGTGCCACGTCCTATGCCTCCCCATCATGTTTCGATATTTTTCCCCGAAAGGGACTACCTTGTTGCCCTTTGTTTTACCAAGAGCGAAAACAATGTGGTGAGAGTGGTTCTCCCATTGTTAAGGGGTCTGATCAAAGTAATCTTCACATGCCGTTAGTCAGTTCCTAACATCCTGGTTATCATTACGGTCAAAAAGGAAGGGGGTTCAGCCGCATTTTTCATTGATCCAGTCGGTGTACTGAGTTGTTGTAAAGATTCTAGTATGCCTCTCGTATGGGGAGAGGTATCTCTAGGAAGCAATGGTCTTTGAGCGTTGTGTTCCGGATGTCCACCTTTCCTGCCCCTGCCATCGTCTGCCTCCTTTATCGTTATCGTCATCATGGTCACAAGGGTCTGGGTCTGGATTACCAGCAATATTACTTGGCAGTGGTGGAGGCGGTTTGGAATGTGCTCCACGGTCATGCCCCTTTCCTTTATCTAGTCTGGGAGTTGAAGCTGATTGTTTATCGAAATGCGAATTATTTGGAAGAATCCAAGGATTGAATTGTCCATGGTTAGCAGGTCCTGGATCACCATCACCTGTCTCTGTAGGTGAGATGGTAAAGGTGGGTTGTTCGTGATGATCGATTCTATCTGTCAGGGCTTGTATTGCTTTTTGGAATATTTGATTTTGTTTGTCCAGAAGCTCCTTTGCTGCTTAACAATCCTTTTGATGCTGTTCGGCTGCATTGGTCTTTTATTGATTTAACAGTTCAGCAGCGCGGTCTTCCTGGTGTCTCAGGACTCGTTGCCATTTGGGACCTTGTTTTTACATTGTTCAGCAAATTGTGAATTTCGAGAAAGTAGTTCCACTTTCAATATTTTTTCTCAGACTTAGGAAGATTTTGCGCTTTCCTTTTGCCGAGCTGCTTGGCGGCTAAATTCCATTGCAATGGGTATTTTTAGCCATTCCTGTTCATCATCCATTGCTTCTTTGAGAGTTGTTAGTGCTTTTCTTGCATCCCAGGGTTCCTTGTCAACAATTAACTTGCCCCTTGCTAACCTTGTTTGTAATAACTGTAGTTTAGTGTATTGGGCCCTAGCATGTGCCGATAAAGCATCCAAAGCTATCAAGTTCTCATCTGGACTTTGGTTGATGGATGAAGCAATGTGTTGGAAGTCTAGTCCGATTTGTTGTTTAAGGAGTTCCATTTGGTTGGTAGTGTTTCTTGCACGTTGATGGGAGTTTGATCTTGACGGGTTCTTTTTGACAGGGAACTGCGCACTAGGGAAGCGACTCATGGGGGAATTTACGACCAAACCAGGATTTGAGGTAGTGGTCGTAGCACGGGAGGATGGGTCGAATGAGAATGCATGAGAAGTGGAAGTGTCGTCAGCTTCCATGGGTGGATCAGGATCACGAATGACTTCTGGGTGAGGGGAGCTGGGACTCACGAAGGCGATGGTAGAGGTCAGTCATCCTTTGATCGAAGTGGGGGTTTCTAACTCTCCTGTATCGTCGAGTCTTTTTACGACATTTCGCTATGGTATGACATTGGTGGCGGAATGTCCTTTCTGGTGTTACCCACCAACTTTGTTCTTAAGTCACGATAAGTTTCTGAAGAATTTCCTTGTTTTGATCCACTTGTTTGATGTCTTGCATTGGAAGAATAATAGTCTCCGGGTTGGAAGGCTGAGACAAGCCAACAGGTGGTGAAGGAGAGGAACAAGGTAAAGTTATGCCTCCGGCCAAATCAGGTTCTCAATCGTGTAAGGAATCTGAATCTTCTGTGATCGTGGGTTCAGGTGCTACAATGGCAGCCTGTTGTGTATCTTCAAGGATGAAAAACAGTGTGGTAGAGGATAAAGCAGGCGAGGATGTCTGTCAACATAAGAGCTAATAGAGCCTTGGTGACCGAAGAATAACAATATAGTGTGACCGGGTAGCTAACAGGGTAGGATTCCAGCTGGACTAGGGGGAGAATATTCGCGACAACAGATTATAGACATAAGCAAAAATGTTATTCGTCTTGCTGTGCATCAGATGCACAGGATGTAAACTCCCATTCTGGATGGGACGTCGATCCGACGCAGCGTCCAGAAGATTCGCTCAACATCGCATTGCCTCCTGACAACGTCCTGAAACGCACCCTACGTCCTGTGCGTCCTGACGCCTTCCGACGCTAGCCTATCATGTGCTGAAGTCTTCCGACCCTAGCCTACCATGTCCTGAAGTCTTCCGATGCTCGGGCATCATGTCCTGACGCCTTCTGATGCTTGGCCATCATGTCCTAAGGCCTTCCGATGCTAGGCCATGGTGTCCTAACACCTTCCGACACTAGGCCATGGGGTCCTGACGGCATCCGTGCGTCTGTTGTGTGCGCCTTCCCCGTCCCGATACCTATACCCTCTGCACTACGTAACTGATCCTTCCAGAGGCTGGTTACTTCGTGTCGTACCTTCCAGACTCAGGATACTCCCGCCCTCCATCCAGACGCACGGATCACATAGCCAGTATTCTGGTCCTCTTCCTCACACTCGCTGATGTTCTAGATTCCAGCTCGTTTTCCCAAAGTTATCGTGATATTGCTCATAATTTATTGCACTCATCCCGACGCCCTATACTACAGTATCTACTATGATACTATGTGACTCTTGCATATGACCATTATTACCCCCGCTTCTGGGCATCCCATGTCTAGAAAAAAAATTAAATCTACCTACATGTACAACCTCCAATTAAGCACCCTCCGTGGTATTCGCACTATCCTGCCGGCCACTGGGTTCCTCCAGCGCCCCCGAACACCCCCCTGGCCCGGCTTCTCCGCTCTGGGAATCCGCCAGGCTGAGCTATAAGCGAGTGCTCATTTGACAGTCGACGGCCCCCCCTGCCTTGTGAGGACTCCCATGATTTGACCTATCCAAATCTAGAAACGTTATCTCCCAGTCAATCGACGTTTGACTGAGATCCTGTCATGTTGCCGTCACCTGTAACCGATTTTGACAATCCTCGAGCCCCTCCAGGCCGCCGACGTGGGTGTCAATCGGCGTCTCTCTCGGTAGGGCCGGATTTCCTGGAGTCTGGTTGCCTAGCTGACACTTCAATTCTGCATAAACGGCATCGTTATCATCAGAGAAGCCCTCTGGCGGCACCGGCCAGATGCAATGCTGTTTCTCGAGCCTCTGTGCGATCTTCTCATGAAGGTTTAATATAACCATGTCCTGTGTCGCCCGGGGGAACCCCCGCCACCTGTTCTTATGCAGGAGCAAAAGATCTTGCGTTTTTCACGATTAGTGGACGCAGTTATCAAAAAACATGCAATGATTCGGACTCTCCCACCACCAACTACTGCAGGATGGAAGTTGGGGGGTTTCTTATATACCCCCGTTTGCAATGCCCGTAGTGAATGGCACAGTATTGCACATGTCAGAAAGACCATCCTATCGTTTATGCGCTTCAGAAATCCAGGGTGCAGCATGCCTTGCATTTTGATTCCGTCGAAATACTTGCCGTATATAGGATCGGCAATCTTGGGGGTAAGGAACCTGAAGGTTAAGTCCTACGTTCGTTCTGCGATTCGTCATGTCCTCCCAAGTCCAATGGCTTGAACCAACCTTATATCCATGGGGTGGGCACATGACCCTCTCCCATTCTAGCAGATAATCAACCCAGCGCGCCATGGTGGTAGGATCATCTGGCGGCAGATCGTATAGCTGTCTGATATTATGCTTCACATGATACAAGAATTGCGCTCTCACTCCAGTATGTTTTTGATGGAGCTGTCACAGTCAGTGACCATCTCTACATCGTATCAGCTCCGGCTGAGTCAACTTACCTGCTTGACACTCTCCTCCAATGGCTCAATATTCCCAGCATCCGATATCGTCTGGAGCACCTTTCCCCAGACTGTGTATATCTGAGATGTCAAAGCAACTGGGTTCGGCAGTCGGTCTTCAAAAAGGGTGTACTGGAGCATCAGTGCCATCGCCTTCTCTAATAGGGTCCCCTCAGCCCCGGTAACAGGATTCCGCTGTGAATCTGTCAAGGGTCCTAGGCCGCCCCGGTCGTAGGATACCTGCTTCACCTACCGGACTCAAGGATCTAACACCAGGTGTAGTACCACCCTGGGTGGCTAGCGAAGCCGAATATCCGACACTTCATGACAGAGAGGTTGGCACACCATAGGTTCTACCACGGATTATGCGTCCACGATCTGATGGTGTCCATCTAATGAGAGGTACCTCCTGTGATCCGGAGGTGGTGGAGATTTGCACCATCGGTGGTTGATCATTTGTCTGTCTGCTGGATGCCTGCGACCTATGATGGCGTCCGGATGTTGTTCCCTCGGAAATGTCGGAGGCGTCAAAAATGATCTCAGTCTCTGATCCAGTTTCATCTGCATTGCCTGGGTTCTGGTATTCATCACTGCTATTGTAGCTTAAATGAACAGTTTCCAAATGCGCTTGCCCGTCGGGCTCCGCCTCGGGTTCGATATTCACCCTGGTTTGTATTGTCGTTCTTCACGTACGCTTGGGCGGTCTTGCTTGAACCCCGGTCTCACCCAGACTACGTGATTGGCTTCGACGCGACCGCTCAGCGGTTAAGAGTGTCTTGGAGCTGCCAGATTCGTCTGACTGCATTCCCGATTCGGATCCAATAGGGTCGGGTACAACGTCGCGCCTACCGCTGTGGATATTCAACTTGCCTACTCGAGGTGCTGGCTGAGTGGATGCCATGCTATCCGGTACGACGTTGCATCTACTCCCATTCAAATTACCAACACGAGGTGTTGGCAGACTGGATCCCAGGGTTGCTGGTACGACGTCGCATCTACACTTGATCCGATTGCCTTCTCCATTGGTCCGCTAACTGCCTGAACTTTTCTGTCGTTGCTGATGCATCATGGAATACTGGATAATCAGATGTTGGCCAAAATATAACTCTGATTTTTGGGAGCGAAGAAAATAGTTCAACCTATATCAAGTCTTGTGAAGTGGAGGAGTTTGCGTGGTTTGCTTCTTTTCGATAGGACGCGTGAGGTCTTATACGCTAGGACTTACAGGGGGGTGCATCATACACTAGCACTCTGTATTGAACGCAGATATGCACTTGCGAAAAATGGTTTTCTGAATATTCAACATTGTGTTCGTCGTCCTTCTACTTGCAGCACTCAGAGACTTCAAGACTCCGGGCGTAAAAATGTGTGACGAAATGGGGGTGTTCCTAAGGTGGGGCACTAGCCACAAAAGGTATCTGTTAGCGACAATAATTCTCGCAAGACATGGGCCACACCTAAAGCGGAAGATAAATATGGAAGCTCATCTCCAGCTGATCAATCAAGACACATGAATGTAGAACCCACTGTAGTCGCTCGATGACCGCCCACAGCGCCTGGACAGTTCTGGTTTGATAAAGCGATGTGGGCCGAATCTAGTAAAGGTTAAACTTCAGCTAAGGCGAGGCTGGGAGTTTAAGATGCAAGGGCAAAAGGGGATTAGGCAGAGGGGATTGAAATAGCCAGTCATACAAGATGCTCACACAAGGGCACTCAATTGTATGATTAATATCCTATGGTAGCCAAGGAAATCCCAGGGTGAAAATTCAACATCTAAACTACGAACCTTGCACAATCAGACAGGTAATTCAAAAGTAAAAGAAAATGAACAGAACAAAGAATCAGTTGCCGGCAACCCTGAGGCTTCGTCGACGGCCCTTTGGTGGCGTTGGGGTGTTTTGGCCCCCCAGCTGTAGGGGCATCATGAGATTAGGAGCTGGCGATCGAGGGGGCGTAGGGGAGGTCGTGAGATCCTGCTCTAGTGTAGAGGCCGGGGTTTGCGGTGCCGGCACAACAGTCTCTGCATTTGGCGTGCTGGGAGCCAATGGGATAAACTCAGCATTTGGTGTCATGTGAGCCAGGTCAATTGTCTCAGCATCGGGAATTGTGGGATGTGGCGAAACTGTGGGGCTGACGGGGGTGGGAGCACCGACCGGACGCTGATTGAGTGTCCCAGAGAGTCCAGCACGAGGACTATTCACGGTGCCATTGTATGCATCACAGTCGCTTCCTCTCCGGTCAGGATTTCTCAGCCAACCTGTTAGGTGGTAGCTTCGGCATTAGGTATTCCGACAGCTAGGACCTGCATTGATTTATATTGGAGCACTCGCTAAGAAGACGCGAGTAATGTAGGTTAGATATAATGGTATACTTCGGGATTGATTGTCGAAGTATTGATAACACTAAGATAGAAACCTATTTTATTGATAAGATCTCTTCTCCGTGCTTGTTGTTCTCTATCTACTCCGGGCTCTTGCCAGCCTCTTATACCCTTTCCCGGGGTACATCTAACTATTATACTAGCGAAGTATCTTTTCCAAGATCTCCTAGTTTCCATGAATGTGCAAACACCGTCCGACCCTGAGTGCTCGCACACCACATTGGCTTTAATCATTGCCCAAGTAATTGCGTCCAATTACAGGGTCTCGATTCTTATGCCATATAAACTTGGTCTGTATATGCAGCCTGGCTCGCTATCATACCAGTCGTTCCTTCCGGTCATGTTGTGATCAACATTTCTCATGCCGGGTAATCATATGCTTATGTCTTACATATCAGACTACATATGTCGGTCGGCTTAACTTTGAAGCGCCATCACTTCTTATCCAACGGTTCACACCTCACCGTTCAACTACTTACTGATAGAGAAATATTTCTTCTATTGTAATCGGCGAAAACCCCTCGGTCGCATTGCTCGTGCAGCTGCGTGGAGACTGATAACCATCCGTGACGTAGTTATGAAAACTATGACAGGGGTGTGAGTTGAACACGTGATCTTCTGTAACAAGTCACGTGTTATTCTGACCAGACTAATTTGTGCGTGTCAATGTAGGGTAACCTTTGCCCTGTAAATCCTTACGGGGAGTCCGTGCGCCTAACACAACCACCCAGCGATGGCGTCCCCTGTATGAGCTACGGAATGGTAGTGTGCTGTTTGGAATCTCACAGCGCCAACCGGTTTGAGCACGACACTGGCACGATGGGATTAGAGCCCGATGCCTCCTCCTCCATGTCCAATGGGAGAAACCTGCTGGTGCCCGATTACCTTGAGGGGCCAGGGGCTCCTGAATTGTTGTCCTATTCAGTATGTTTTGTTATTGAGTGTGGTATTCTTCTAGATAGCTGAAACACAATAAACTTAGATTGATAACAATTGTTTGCCGGTCCTGAGGCATCGCAGATTCCCCTTGGCCCTCCAACACATCCGCCTCGCGGTCGTTCTCCTCACCGCCCGCCCCCTCGTCGTCCACGTCCTCGTCCATATCTTCCATTTCATCCCAGCGCTCTCCCGATTGCTGCGTCATATGCCAATTTCTCACCACGATGTGGTTGTACTCGTCATCGTCGTCGTTCCATTGGACGCTCCCCACATTATCTGCTGCCTAGTGGGAATGATCCCCGACATTGCTGTCGAAAAATGCGTGTCGGCACCCGACGGGCTCATGCATTGGTCTCTCATCCCCGGCTTCCTCGAGGCATGACTCCAGAACCATGAGATCCTGAGGATGTTTGCCATCGTTAGCAAGGAGCTACACACGCAGGTTATGATATTTGTGGAGGACGAGGAGGTCTTGGAGGGGGAGTGGGGCTGTACGATCCAGACTTAGTGCGTTGCTACCCTCACGAGTTGCGCTGATGAGATATCGAAGGCAGAGAATCGCCTCATCAGCGCTTTGCGCCTTTATCCCGCTAAGCAGGTTTTTTATGCTTCACGAGTCGAGGACTCGCGAAGCTATTCCCCAATCGGAGCCAATCTGCCACCAGGCATGGCCAAGGGGCGCATGCTCACGTTGAGGGTCACCCGTTCAGCGAAAAATGTGGATCCTGATTGCCCGTGGGGAATATGCAGAAGTCGAATTCAGTGATGCCACAGAAGATATCTAATACTACGGGAACGACAGAACTTTATGTGGACTGATCAGTTACTCGGAGTGCAACATCATCACTAGCCTGCTCTGCGTAGTCATGCTCCATGGCTGTCCATAGTTTCTTAGCCGTGCCCTTAACTATAATCCTCAGTTGACGACTGACCTCCCGGACATCGTCAGCCTGCTGGGTTTTTTTTTACAAATTTGATCTCTGATTTGACAGGTGGAAGAGAACTGGCAATGTCGAGAATCACCTTCAATTGATCGTCGGCTGCCCGTCCTGGATTGAATCAGTGGGACTTGATATAGCCCGATGCATCCCAAGGCCATACGTTGTATACTCTAGTTTTGGTTCGAGTATTCTTGAATCGACACCTGCTTTTTGCATATGCTATGTGACCATAGCACACAGTAATTCATCTATTAGTTTAAAGGGTTCTTGGATATATGGGTAAGTTGGTGTTGACGTACTCAGAATCCTCAAAGGCCGGAACGAAATAGGGATTTTCACGGAATCCCGAGGGCCCAATGTGACATGAATGACAACTGTCAGCCCCGCATCGGAGCATGATTGAAGAATAACGGTGTCAATGGATAATTGGTTACCTGCTCTCGGCATTCCGTCTATGGGCGGCAGCACGCGAGAAGCCCTTTGTTTACCACCCTGACTGCACTTTCGTCGTGTGGGACTGCCGGACGTCTACAAGCAATCGTAATATTAAGATCGAGGGCATGTCAATGGTGTCACGGTGCGAACTTACTTTCCTAGGCTGACGGAGCTTCCTTGTTTATTCTTTGTGGCTGGTACGCCAGGCTGGGTGAGGTATTGCGATATTAGTATCGCCAACGATTAAACGATTGGACGAAGTGTACTTACGCTGCCCTTATGCCCAGGAGCTTCAACCGCTCTCGGCGGAGCATTTTAGCGATGAGAAGTGATGAAGGGGGGCGGGGGGTGAACGCTGTGAAGGAGGAGGGAAGCAAGTGAAGGAGGTGTTAGGTGGTGGCTTCGGGGTGAGGTATTCTGACAGCTAGGACCTGAATTGATTTATATCGGAGAACTCGCTAAGAAGACACGAGTAATGTAGGCTCAATATAATAGGGTACTTCAGAATAGATCGTTGAAGTATTGGTAAGGATAAGATAGAAACTTATTATATTGATAAGATCTCTTCTCCGTGCTTATTGTTCTTACTAGCAGTGAGGATGCTTGGATATTTATATTCCGCGTCTGAGCAACCGCTGGATACATGCTAACTCTATACTAACTAAGGATCTTGCTCACATTTCGACAAACTTCACCTGAGTGCGAACACTCATTGACCCTGAAAACTCTCTATAACACCTTTTTGCTCCCATGGTGAACTTATCGGTCTGCGCATCTGTTATTCCTGATGGAGTGGAGACCACGTCAGGTGTCAGCTTATCCGTTTATCCGTTGACAACAATGGTTACGAATTACCTTCCCTCGTGGTCATCAAGGGTTGTCTAACTCGCTGGACAGAAGATGGCCAATCTTCTTTGGTTGGTTCTGTCGAGATTTCGACCAACAACTCCATGCTGTATTCTGGTCTTCCGGCATTACACGACTTGTCCTCAGCATCGTACCTATAGGTTTGTTCCCTTGGACTCCATCGTTTACCAACCTGTCCTTTGTGGATGCACCCGATCCACTTAGTGGGAATAGTTACCACCTTCATACTGTACACCTCTTTGTAGGTACGAGGGGACTAACCTTTCGGGCAAAATGTCCTGTTACCTTCGACCTACTCTTCCAACTGTCTGTCTTCATGTGTCGGTAACCTTATGCGCCGTCGTCTGATTCACCTGTTTCCACTTGCATATTGTGCCCGAAGGTCTCCCCCCATATATGCTGCCAACGGAATCCGGTCGGACGGACGGCCGCGACGTATATGGTGTTATAGGATGTGTGCCATTGATAATGGGCTTTGGTGTTGGGACCCAACTACACAGGTGCCCAGTGATGACGCGGCGTCCCAAAGCCCGGGCTGGAGGGGCGTGTTATCCTTTTCCTTCGATGGTTGTGTATGTCAAGGTAGGGTAACCTTGCCCTGTAAATCCTTACGGGGAGTCCGTGCACCAAACAGGAGGGTAGATGACGACCTTTATGGACGTCGGGAACGCTCGCGGTGCATCTCAAAAAAAAAGCCGACGCCGGAGTTGTGTAAACATTGAACTCTACGATGGGATGAGCTCGTAGGGTTTGCACAACTCCAACCATATCGCCCCCAACATTCAAATGAAGACCTATGTTTGTAAGGTCTAACTTTAGCTCAATAGATAATTCAAATCGATGCTTATCGTGTGTCTTTATTGGTATATGAAATAAGGTTTTAAGGCTCTCCCTGCATCAGCAAAGATTATTATATGCGTCCTGAGCGTCCCGTGCATCAGACGCTCAGGACGCTCAGAACGTTAACGGTTACTCTGGACGCGACGTCAGCCGGACGTCACGTGCGGACGCCATTCCCTATCTACCCCTGCGTTCTCGACGTTCACCACCAAGCGCATGCGTCCAGATGCCGTCAGACACTCAGCTCTCCCGCATCCCGACGATCTCCTTCCTGTGCCTCCCTCGTCATGGCGGAATCCAACTCCACTCTAGCATCCGGAAGACTATCTGGATGCTTAGTCTTCCGGATGCTACACAGCGATATTTGAACCCCCTCTGCATCAATTGCCATGTCTGGCTATAGGCTCCCAATGCCTTCCCAATAGCTCACATGTTCGTCGCGACGGCATCGTGATGGCTCACTTGCATACTCTCGACGGCGTCGTGATAGCACACATATTCCAGACGCCGTCTTGACGACTTCGTGATAGCTCACATGCATACTCTCGACGGCTTCGTGATAGCACACATATTCCAGACGCCGTCTTGACAAAGTCGTGATAGCTCACATGCATACTCTCGACTGCGTCATGATAGCACACATATTCCAGACCCCGTCTCGATCGCTCCAGTATTCATTTGTATTACTGAGTGCCATTCACAACAGCTGCGAGGCGCTGGTGCCCCTTGTATCGTGACTTTGAACCTCATCCGCATCTTGATATTCTATTATTACAAGTCTACTGCCGTGACCAGGGGGTCCAGGACACCCTGGCCACGGCGATTCTACGTTTCTGAGCTCTCGCTCAGATCTCGCTCAGAAATACACCCCAAATTGTCCTCACGGCTCCACAGATCGGCCAACCAAAATCTAATAGTTTACATTTCCTGCAAATCAAATTCCATAAACTCAACTGTTCACACATGGCCAAGTCTACAAAAAACGATTCTCTCCCACGCCTGCGTCATTTCCTGCGAGTCGTCCAGGCTCAACGATAGCCGACTGGCGAAACCCGGGGTCGCTGGCCCCTCTTGCGCTAGTCCCAGCGTCAGCTCCTGTGAGTTACCTAGGCTCACCGGATCTGAATCTAGCATCTGAAGCGCCTGGGCGAACGACGCCTGGTTGTAGTCAAATGACAGTTCGCTCCCCTGGGATGCATCTTGACTCTGCCGGTAGTGCTCTAAACCCCCGGCGTGATTGTTGAGCGGTGTCTGTTCCCGCACAGCAGCTCGTCTTGGATTCCGCCTGGATAGCTGACGCCTGGATAGCTGACGCTCCAGTTCAGCATGAACTGCGTCATGATTGTCAGCAAAGCCTTCACAACTTTCCTGCATCATACGATGATTTTGCTGGATCCTGTCTGTAATCGTCT
>Ga0307509_10009509_pt1 | contig 12131 bp, 9 predicted proteins | sample 10_EM_MG_FD_202245 | JGI IMG/M metagenome (GOLD analysis project Ga0307509, IMG submission 202245) | Populus trichocarpa ectomycorrhiza microbial communities from riparian zone in the Pacific Northwest, United States - 10_EM | ecosystem: Host-associated > Plants > Roots > Unclassified | place... | reverse complement strand
GCTAAGCCACAACTTGCATTGAGCTGTAAAGTTGCATTGAGCTGTAAGGCACTCTTTAGAGTGCCCCAGGTTGTGAGCCTGCGAACATCTGGGGGTTGCCCAGCAACCTTGGCATGAGTATCAGATTTCCTAATACCAGTTGGCTGTTTTGATCAGGGAAAGGTTTGTGAGATGTTGAAGTGTAGAGAGGATCTCTGGTCGACTGGTGACCTGTTATTAGAGCAGCTGCAAGTGAAAGCAATTCCGGCTTTCAAAGCATCATTTCCTGGATATCAAGGCCTCTGGGCATTCGATAATGCCAAAATTCACCAGAAGTATGCTCCTGATGCCCTTCAGGTGGGTAATATGAACCTTACTCCAGGTGGGAAAAATACAGTACCAATGCGACCTGGATACTATATTGATCCCAATAATCCCCTTACAATACTACAGCAATCAATGATGTTACCGGATAGCCGTATAAAAGGCTTAAAAATTGTCTTACAAGAAAAAGGTCTCTGGCCACAACAGTCAAAGTTTCTTACATAATGCTCAATACAGGGAAAGAATCCTGGGGAAAGAAAACCTAATCCAGCATGCAAACATGCCAGCAATGCCAACTGTTGTGCCTGGGCACTATCTTCCCAGCCTGATTTCCTAGCACAAAAGTGTCAATTGCAGGAAACATTAGGGGCTACAGGGCATCAAGTAATATTCTATCCAGTTTTCCACTGTGAACAAAATTTTATTGAGTATTTTTGGGGTCGTGCTGGGTTATACACAAGAGCTAATTGTCAATACACCTTTCCTTCTCTTGTTCATACTATACGAGTGGCCTTAGCCCAAATATCAAACCAGTTAATCTGGAAATATTATCAGCGAACATTACGCATGATGGATGCATATCAAAATAACATTGTCTATGGGTCAGAGGATTTTAAGCGGCATGTATGTACTAGATATTCATCCCATAGGCGGATTGCAGAGTCTGAAATTGATGTAAATTAATTTACTTAAACAAAACATCTTTCCACTTTTATCACTAAAGGTAAACCTAACTTGTTTTAATACATGAAACAACTATGATAATTCTAAACATTTTCACTATTATGCTTTTACAAGATAAGGTTGACTAATTTAGGTATGAAAGTTATGTAGTTTTTGTATGTTACACTTGGCGTTGCAATAATATTGTCACACATTTTGTTTGAAAATTGGTATGGAGGCTAGTCTTCCAGAACCATACTACAGAATACAGAGCTCTCACTTAAGATGAAGCTTGCTTCTACCCCAGAGGTGCTGGTAAGAGAGGTTTAAATAGCGAAGGTGATGCAACTCTGGTCGCAAGTGTTTAAATATTGGTAACTTAGGTGCTTACTTGTGGAAGTGGAGAGGATTATAGACAACTCCAAGGAGAAGTTATTGGTAGATAATCTAGAACTGGGTAACTAGCACTAGCTTATATAATATATAATATAATACTACATTTCCTACAGTATCATAGCAAGAAATATTTAGCAAATAGTTTCAAAAGAACTCAAACGCTGATTCAAGTGGAAAGAAATCATGAAACAGCATCTAGCTTGCAGCCCCTAGGGTATCTGTAGCCTATCCCAATGCTTCAAAAAGTGCTACCCCCTGTACAGCACTGCCATAAACCTCAAACCTGAGGACTATTTTATTTTATCCCTTTCAGGTCCCAGCTATGATACTGGTAATTCTCCACACAGCCTTTCTTTTGTTATTTTTCATTAAATTTTTCCCCAAGGTTTCGTTTGAAATTTCTATTATACCGTTTGTTCTTAGTTCTACAGCACCTTGTTGGTATTCCATTAATGGGAAACAACTTTGATATTTTTGTTAGAATGTTTTTTGTTCTATCAGTTTAGCAGTAATTCGGTCACCAATTTTTACAAAGTGATTGATGAGTATTGATATGACTAACGAAAGGAAAGATGAAAAACATGAACAGTTCAGAAAAATAGTATCAAGAAGGAAAAAACCCATACAGTCTCCAGTATCCCGCTGGTCTATCAGATTGTTCCACAGGCGGAGGCGTTGGTAACATGGTCGCTGCCCTTGTCGCCGGAGATCGTTGCCACCGCTATAGCTCGGGTTGACAATGAGGGCGCTTTTTGTTATGGTTAGGGGGGTGGGAAATAAAGAACGCGAGGTGTAGGGAACTTGGTGATGGTGTGGTAAGGGGGTTCGAAGTCAGGTATGGTTATATGTGCCAGTGTTGCAAAGAAGGTCTTTGATGATCGAACCCGGAGGGTTAGAAGGGGGGGGGGGTTGAACCGGGGCTTCTGAAAATGAGGATCGAAGGGGGGGTTCTTTAATATCTTAGTAAGCAAAAATAGCAGGAACTCTGATGGGAATTTCTACCTTTAACCCAGATGTGCAAGTATTCATTGCTCAGAAGCGAAGTGGAGTGCCAGTGCTAGTTTATTTGCTTTTTCTGCTACATTTTGCCCTCTTTTCCTATCATTTTATTCGTTTCTTTGCTTCCAACTACCCTCAAATATCATGGTTTACCGATTTGTTAGAAGGGGTTCTATCTTATGACCCCCCGGTTCGAAAAAGCGCGCTCCTAGCCTTCGATCGTTTTTTGATCGAACTCCCCCCTTCATTGCGACATTGATATGTGCCGGCAGTCCACGGGCCTCGTGTCGTGGGGTCATGGCTCAGGGCAACGCTAGTTACCGGCTATTTGTATCATATGATACCTTCTTTTCAATAGCGCCCGAGATGAGGCTCGTATCTGTGAGCGGTATCTTCCGCACTTTGCCCAATTGGCAATAGGTTCTTCAACCCGACATTTGTTAGGCTCTGTAAACTGAAACAACTTTTTGCGATTTTCAAGCCGCCCAAATCATTGACTTACATAAAATATTTCCTGTTGCTCGGAGGTATTCTGGTACCTTTGCTATTATACTAACAATACCTTTTCTGGACATAGTTAAACTCCAATCATATAGTGTCAACATCCTCCTAGCTTGTTATGAAAACATTATGTCCAAGAAACTGAGGATCTAGGGCTTCCCATCCTATCACCCATCACATGCATAGATGTGGGGGCGGCGTCCTATGCTCCAGCACTGGGGAAGCGCTTGGAAATTTTGTCCAAGCGCCTACATTACCGATCCTGTCGTATTCAGAGGAAACCCGTATGAAAAGGTACTATACTTCCCTTCATGAAAACCGACGATCTCGGGAGTCTATGCAAGCTATAAGACTACAGTGCCACTCTTTTGAACCTTACTACCGATGTGTTTGGTATGATGGTGGAAGCATTCATTGAGCAAAAGATGGACATTCTTGAAAAACTCACGACTGCATTGCGAAGCCATGAAAGTAGCATCTCTCGCGTAAGATATAGGACAAATGATCAACCGCAGTTGCACCCCGCTCTCCCAGACAGCCAGAATCCAATGACTCCGAACGGTGGCGGGTGTTATCAAGAACAACAGGATAACCCTTGGTATACAGTAGAGAAATTTGGAACCCTGGGATGTTCATACAGGATAGTGAGGTATTGTACTGTAGGTGACTACTCTGGTAAGATGCGGGGAGGGGGTCCTTCCTTGTTGATGCTATGATGCTTGCGTTTTGTAAAAAGCTTCTGGGGATGTGGAGATAGACCTGGCTCCGCAATAGCTTTGGCGGCCACACCCAAGTTTTCGCCAAGCCAAAGCCCACACTTCCGGAAACTTTTGCAATACAGTACAAGTACCTGCAGGCCATTCAAGTGTCTGACAGGACGATACAAACGGGGCTCTAAGCGAGCTGATTGCCCCAGGTCTTCGCCAACAAAGCGGCAAAGAAAATGATGGACCCCTTTTCTTCAGCCTCGCGAGTCGCAAATTGACCCTAAGTTAGCGCGCTCAAGAAATCACCCTCTGCACCGAATCAACAACCTTGTAACAGCAAGAAAAAAAGGAAATGTCGCATTCACATATCGGGGAAAATAGCAACTCCTTCAACAATAATTCCTTTAACAACTTTCTCACCATCAACAGTGCGTGCAACGTGAATAGCTTTGGCTGTGCCGACGAGAAGGCCCATATTCTCGCATGGCTATCTCCGCTGGAACCGAGGATACGGCACGATGATATTAGAGCCCAACGAGTCGAAGATGTGGGAGATTGGCTCTTGCGAACAGAAGGATATCGGAGATGGTTCGAAGGCATTGGCGGTGGGGATTCCTGTGATTCAGCTTTGTTTTGCTACGGAGGTCCGGGGGTCGGCAAGACCTACATCAGGTAAGAAAGTACATCCTCTATGAAGTAAAAGTGCTGCTAAGAAACAGTGATACTAGCTCCTTAGTAGTAGATACGTTGGGCGATCGGGCAAAGGAACAGAATGCTGTGGTTGCGTGCTTCTATTTCGACTTCGCCGCCCAGAAGGAGCAATCCCCAACGAACATCCTGAGTTCCATCCTGAAGCAGGTGGTTGGCGGACTAGAAGAGATTCCGGCAAAGATTGTCCAAGCTTTTCGAGACCAGAGAGGGGTTGCCGGGGGCCGGAAACTAAGACTGAGCGATATTGTAGAGATGTTACAAGATATCTCGTCGACAAGGCCCACTTTCATATGTATTGATGCTCTAGATGAATGCATAGTCGAGCACCTAGCAAGCCTACTTGATTCACTAAGACAAATTATCCACAAGTCCCCGAGCGCTCGGGTATTTCTGGCCGGAAGATTGCATGTCCGGGACGAAGTGGAGAAGCATCTTGCTGGGAGGGTAGCGGCTGTATCCATAACACCCAGCAAGGACGATATCATTAGGTTCCTACGAGCGAAACTGAGGGAGGACACAACACCGGAAGCAATTGACAAGACCTTGGAGGAGGATATTATAAAGAGAATTCCCGAGGCGGTTTCAGAAATGTAAGTAGGGAGCAACGACGCTAGCAAAAATATGGAAAGTTATGAACTAACAAATCTGTCTAGATTCCTGCTAGTATCTTTGAACATCAAGGCAATCCTACAGGAAACGACACTCCATCGGAGGCGGGAGAAGCTCGGTACAATGACAAATGGGCTGGGGTTGGGGGATGCATATGATGCAACCATAGAACGGATAAAGGCCCAGGAAGGGGATAGAGCAAGACTCGGAATGGCGGCTCTAATGTGGATTTCACATTCTGAGCGGCCATTGAGCGCGGATGAGATATGTCACGCCCTCGCGATCGAGATAGAATCAACCGACATCAATACCAACAATGTACCTTCGATCCGGACAGTGTTAAGCTGTTGTCAAGGACTTGCTGCCGTCGATGAAGGTTCCTTGACTATTAGGCTGATCCATTTCACGCTCAAAGAATATCTTGCCGGCCATATCGACTTGTTTGATGGAGCTCACTCGAAAATAGCGGAAGCCTGCTTGACGTATCTCAATTTCCAGGCTATCAAGGATCTTCCGGCCAGCCCCTCTCATGACACCCGAGCCACACCCTTCCTAGGATATTCTTCTTCATATTGGGGAATCCACATGAGAATAGAGCTCTCGGATCGTTCCAGATACCTCGCGCTCAACCTTCTTTATCAATACGATAATCACATATCTGCCGGGTTACTGTGTGGGTCAACTGGGGAGTGGTACTTCCCTTCCCTCAAGCCTTCTTCTGGGCTGCATTGTATTTCCTATTTCGGCATTGCTGAAGTCGCAATCGATTTGATAAGGACGAAAAGATGGGACCTGAACCAGAGAGATAGTATGGGTCTTACACCACTTATGTGGGCTGCGAGGCAAGGGCGCGAAGAGGTTGTAAAACTACTCCTGCAACAGAAGTATACTCAACCTGATATGCCAGACGAGCGATATGGTCGAACAGCACTATCGTGGGCTGCTAGGGGTGGGCATGAAGGGGTTGTCAGGCTATTTCTTGGTCAGCCATCCGTCAATCCTGGGAACATAGGCCCTCGGTGGGAAAAAGCACTCCGCGCAACGAGCCTACTATTCGGACGGAAATACATCAATCCTGACAGGCCAGGTAATAGCGGCCAAACACCGCTCTCACTAGCCGCTCAGAATGGGCGTGATGGAGTAGTGAAACTACTATTGGAGCGAGAAGACGTTAGCCCCGATAGGCCAGACAATGATGGCCGAACGTCGCTCTCGTGGGCCGCCGAGAATGGACATGAGGGAGTAGCAAAGCTATTGTTGGGACGGGGAGACGTTAGCCCCGATAAGCCGGACAATGTTAGCCGAACACCGCTCTGGCTGGCCGCCCGGAACGGACATGATAGAGTAACGTGGCTACTGTTGGAACGAGAAGACGTTAGCCCCGATATTACAGACAATTATGGCCAAACACCGCTCTCGCTAGCCGCTAAGAGTGGGCATGATCGAGTAGTGAAGCTACTCTTGGGACGGGAAGACGTTAGCCCCGATAGGCCGGACAATCATGGCCAGACACCGCTCTTGCTAGCAGCCCGGAATGGGCATAATGAAGTAGTGAAGCTATTATTGGGGCGGAAAGACGTTGGCCCTGATAGGCCTGACAATCGTGGCCAAACACCGCTCTCGTGGGCTGCCCGTAATGGGCGCGATAGAGTAGTGAAACCACTCTTGGGGCGGGAAGACGTTAGCCCTGATAGGCCTGACAATTGTGGCCAAACACCGCTCTCGTGGGCCGCCTGGAATGGGCGTGATGCGGTAGTTAAGCTGCTACTGGAACGAGAAAACATTAGCCCCGATAGACCAGATGATTATGGTCAAACACCGCTCTCGCGGGCCGCCCGGAGCGGGCATGATGAAGTGGTGAAACTACTACTAGAACGGGAAGACGTCAGCCCCGATAGGCCAGATAATTATGGCCAAACACCGCTCTCGTGGGCCGCCTGGAGTGGGCGCGATGGAGCAGTGAAGCTGCTGCTAGAACGGGAAGACGTTAGTCCCGATAGGCCAGATAATTATGGCCAAACACCGCTCTCGCTGGCCGCTCAAAATAGGCGTGATGGAGTAGTGAAGCTACTGCTAGAACGAGAAGACGTTAACCCCGATAGGCCGGATAAATATGGCCGAACGCCGCTCTCGTGGGCCGCCCGGACTGGGCGTGATGGAGTCGTGAAACTGCTCCTGGAACGGGAGGACGTTAGCCCGGACAGACCTGACAAGCGTGGCAAAACACCGCTCTCGCTAGCCACGCGGAATGGACACGATGGGGTAGTGGGCCTCCTTAAGGAACGAAAGGCTACATCCCCGGTTAAGGATACGGCTCAGGAGATACGACCCTCTCGGCATCCTCGAGCCTAGCCACGCACCCCGTCTACAAGACCAGCAGATACTTTCCCATTTCCGTTAACATCTCCTTCGATTCCCACCCAACCCCCCAGAGAATGCCCCTTGGGCACCACCGTTTGTTTGTGCCCGAAATATCAAGTGAACTGGCGGAACCTACGCCATTTGGTCTGAGATATATGAAGTACATTCCTTTTTTTAATTTCCCTCCATTTTTTTCCCCGCACTCCAGGGACTAAGTTTGGAATTTTTTTTCGGATAAGCTCCGCCTTCTACGATTCTCGTGTCGCTCCATTCCTTTACCCAATAATAGAACGGATCTGGGTCCGGATGTAGCATATGATTATGGCAGGGTTTCTTTTGGGAGATCCGTCAATCTTGTCTCTTGTATGTGCAGTGAAAAGACAAATGTAACGATCTATTATAGAATATCTCATAAAATCTATTGCATCCTTTCCCCTTCTGCTCTGCCGCCTCCCGCCTGCCAACCACAGAGCATGCCTAGAAGCCCGGGCGGAATAAGCACAAATAAAAACTAACAGAGCAAAGGCGGAACTAACGAATATCCCTGATTTGGCGCTGCAGCATTACCTGGCAAGTCCCGATTCGAACTACGGTCTTGCAGTGGATTGATGCCATGGCATCTTATGCTACTAAGCATAGGATCTGGCTTTTCAGCTTTGTTAATACTCGTTGCCGTCAAGCATCAAGTATCAGGTATTTAGTTCAGTGTTCCTTCTTTCATGATACCGCTACACCCTATCCCATTAGGAATCGGTAGTCGGTATAGGGCGCAGGCTTTACCGATCACCGAGGATCATGGGATATCTGGATAGCTCTATGGTTCGGGACGTCTATCGCGTGCACCAAATAGTTTGCGACAGGAGACGCCTTGGCATTCAGGCACACAAATTCGAAAAGGGGTGGATGTGTTTAATTCCAAGATGCTGTATAGATATTTATAATATTCCTAAGCCACGCAGTTTCAATTGTGATAAATTGTTTGAGATCGTGGAGGATCGTGATTTATCAGCTCAGTGCGTTTCTTTAGAGGTCGTTGAGTTTCCTTGAGTTTTGAGATAGATACCTCCTAGCCTGTTCTTAGCTACGCTCAAGTCTATCGTGATCGCACCCCCAGCCCCCCATTCTTTAGTGCTCTAGTTAGCCTCCAACAGTAGGAATGGTAGGAGATGCATCTTCCACAACCCTATTCGTGCTCTGGTAAAACTAAACCAACGGTAAAGATAGACGTATAAGCAAAACACAATCTACGCATCCCGATCCTTCCACGAACCACCTCACTTATCTCTGTCTCCCTACACGTCTACATCCCTCCGCACACTCCGTGATAAGAAAGGAAAGACATCTTGGCAGACTCTCTTATTTAAACCACTACAACACTCGAATAATCCATCCCACTCCCTAACTATCCGCAACACTCCTGTAACCGCTAGCGTTCACCACACCCTTCTTCATATGAGATGCCAATTTGGTGTAATCCTTCCCTATTCTTAGGAGGGAGGAAGAAAAAAGAAAAGCACCATGTACCATATCTAACCCCTCCCCAGCCCCGACAGCAAGCACCCAGAGAGAATAACGAGAACTTACCGCTTGGGTAGCAGAATGCGAGGAGTAGTGTAGTCCTCCATGTATTCTACTACAGTGGCCCTAGCAAGCGCTGAAGGTAAGTTAGCCTATCCTGTATTATCTATCGTGTTTCTCATGTAAGCCAGGATCGTTCGCATTGTGATTAGCTAGTTTTACCCGGGTATTCTCCGGGAAAGAACAGAGGACACCCCTGGACACCCCGCAATTCCCCGGAGGACGGGGGCACATATCTGCCTACTTAATTGTAGCCTTACTAAGCTGATTCAGGGGAAGAGAGGGGAATGCGTGAACGCTTCGTGAGCTAGGTTCGGGCTCATCCTCCGATGACGCAGAGCGTGAATGGAGGCCCACACACAGGACCCCAATGAGAAACACGACGTATTAGGTGAACTATTGGTGGGATAAAACGGGCACCATGATGCTGCAACGTTCCTAGGCTATGCACGCAGCATACCGGAACTTCATCACCCCCACGGACTGCGTGGGGTGTATCTTTCCTTGACGGAGTCAGGGATCACAGGACGTCACTCGACACTATGGATAGCTTAAACTATTGTAATATGCGATCGGAATATGTGCACAGAACTTGGACGAAGAAGTGATAACAGAAAGTAGTAAAGATCTCGTATTGTAACGACGCTTATTAATTAAATAATAAGAAAGCCATAGCTCAGCTATATAATACAGCAATTGAGTTCAGCCATGACCACCACATTCTGCTAATAAGGAAAGACAAAGACTATCAAAGAAGTATCCTGAGAGGAACAAAAGGAACAATGAAAGAACACACAATAGGCTTTCAAGTCAACCAGTAACGAGTATGAAAACATAAAGGGCTGAAAGCAATATTTGAGAGGAGAAAGGAACCATATTTGAGAGGAGCCGAAAACCATATACGAACATAAACTGTTGAAACGACTGTTGTTGTATTGATTGAGAGAGAGAGAAAGGTGGGGGGTGACCCCGGCTATGTAACAAGAAAAGACGCAGTCACAATTTCCCCGGTTCACACAGCCTCACTCGCCGCCGCATCACCGCCATATCATCAGCTGACCTGCTACTGCCCCACGGGCAACCATACCAGATATGGAAGGACGCTCCAACATAAACGGTATGTCTACATAGTGTATCACCATAGGAGACAACAAGTAAAGTCCTATTAAGGCCCCCGCGGATGACCCTTTGCTCCTGCAGGTGGTTCCCTCCTGTTAATACTTGATCATTCGAGTACTTATATTGTAACTTAGGGTATTGCAAGAATTACCGTTTGTTCTTTGCTCGTGCTCCTCCAGCACGTCCAGTGTTGCAGAGCCGCCAGGGGTAGAGGTCCGTTCTCTTCGGTAGAGGAGGAGCAACGGCAACCCATCCAAGTAGGCCAGGGCGCCGCTAATGAAATAAGTTGAATAACCTAGCATTTGTTTTTCCCCCGTACAGTAGAGCCGAGTCAGTAAGGTCCCTACCCCCTCCCAAGTAGCACAGCCCTAGGAAACCCTTTCGGTAGTCCCCCTTCCCATTACCCGTTAAGAAGAAATTGTGATAAATGCTTCCAATTCTCTTAGAGTTGCCTAAGTAGCTCCTGTTCTGTTGTTGATTTGTGCTATTCAGGGAGTGCAAGGAATGGTATGAGAACTTTACCAAGGTGGCTGTATAGTATCGCTAGGCTAGGCCTTAAACATCAACCTTTGCTCCAGTAGGTGCTGGCTCACCATAGGACTTCGTTTTCGGCAATACTTTTGTTCGTTCAGGTGTCTAGCATTCAAATTCTCCTTTCCTCCTTGCTTTCTGCAGACCTCCCCAGGGCTGCTTTTGGCGGGCGGTGGTGGCTCTCCAAACAAGCAAGAAAAAAAACCTAATGCCGTTCTGTCTATGCAGAAGAGATGATTTTGAGCTATGTCCAATCCCGAATGCACAGTTAAAGTTCATCAAACACCCTCCCAAGTTTCGCTATCCTCCCCCAAACACCAAACCCGGTAGGGCTTCACCCAACACCTAAACCAGCAACAAAAGTGGTTCGCTGAGCTTTTTTTTTTCAATGCCCAACTACTCCACTGACCGGGATTCTAACGCGCAATGATCCCTGTTCAAGTTGGTGCCGACCAGTTCCTCAAACCACTAGACCATCAGAACTTCTCAAAGGCTACCTCTCCCCTTCGAAATTTAACTACGAAATCCCCAAGACAGTAATTTTTCCCAGCGAAACTGATAGCAATGTGTCAATCAAGCACTGCAACCCTCATATCACCACGCTTTCAATGCCTAACTTGAGTCATTTAACTAGTGCGGCGCGCATCGATCGGTGAAGAAAACTACTCTCGCCTTCAACTCTGCTTTAGAAATCCTCCCGCTTGTATCATACAGCCCCCTCACCCCCCTTGCCATTAATTGGCGCTCCAGAAATATCTCGATTGATTAACTACAAGCTATTTATCAATACCGTATACTAAACAAACCCATGGCATTCTTATCAACCACCACCTCTCGATGGGTAGGATCCTAGCACCCAACCAGACAAATACATCAATAGACCAATGCCTGATTACGGGAAGCAAATTAAGAAGGCCGGGTCCCCAAAGACGACACTCAAGGCCGACTCAGCTTTCCCGCACCAGCATACCAGTGGAACCAAAAGCGGGATCAGAAACAGCACAACATTTCACAACTACTGACTAGAGCTATCCGACAAGGATCTATAAATCCCTACAATACCTTCCATCAACAACTCCAAGCTTGAATACTGCTATCATGTATTGGGACAAGCGATGCCAGTAGCCCCCTCACTCCATCCCAAAGACACCCCCCACCAGACACAAGACACATCATGTGTACGCCTCCTCCTCCCCTACGACCAGCAAACCCAACAGCCCATCATCATTCAACGGGATCACGATCCCCAGGCATATCCGACAGAACCCAAGACAGAAACTCAAAAAGGAAAGAGGAAAGTCCCGCCGCTCTTAAAGGTAAACTCGAAGGCCATCCATCTCCCGAGTTTTCACCCTCACTCTCATTATAATTAGTTTAAAAACTGGATAGCTTAGCATACATCTCCAAGAATCAATAGTCGAAAAAGCCAATCCATGCCAGAACACTTCAACCAAAAAAATACATATAAAAAAGCCGTTCCTAGGCGAGTATATCATACAAAAATACCCCCACTTATCTATCTAGGCCTTTTTTCCGGAGCAGAAAACCTCGCAATAATAATAACTGAAATTACTTGCTCCGCCACTAGCGGAAACAATGATATAGTACTGCAGTACCTCACATCGATGTTGGGGGGGGGGGGGCGGGGGCGCC